>Ga0209715_1003675_pt1 | contig 10839 bp, 8 predicted proteins | sample COGITO_mtgs_1205_2_FD_184809 | JGI IMG/M metagenome (GOLD analysis project Ga0209715, IMG submission 184809) | Pelagic marine microbial communities from North Sea - COGITO_mtgs_120503 (SPAdes) (version 2) | ecosystem: Environmental > Aquatic > Marine > Epipelagic ...
ACTGTTGTTCAAGTCAGCGGTAAAGAACGCTATCCTCACTACTTTTGATCCTCATGAAATCAAAACTCCTTTTACCCATACTTATCATCGTGAGCATTGGGGCATCCTATTCCCAGGAGGATGAATCACTGAATAACCCTTCTTGCTTTTCTGATGTTGAGCGTCTTGAACAATTAAACACAATTCCAGCAGCCTTAGACTCAATTTGGATGAATGCGTACAAAACGACTGAATTCTTACAAGCTGGAGATGCTCGATTCAAACATGCAGATTCAGTTTTAAACGTGATTTATTCTGAAATCATGAGTTCACTTGATTGCCTTAAAGGATCGCAGCATTGGGACCATGGTTTAGTGGATAAAATTGAGCAATCCTTGAAGGAGGCGCAGAGAGCGTGGATTATTCAACGGGACAAGGAAGCCGAATTTGTGCAATTATCTGCTCGAGGCGGTACGATTGGCAACCAATGGTATTTAGGTGAAGTCTTCAGCGCGACCATGAAGCGAAACGCAGAACTCATCGAATTCTTGGAACACCTGGAATGGGTAGACACGTTCTAAAAGAATCCATATTTGTGAGAAGGACCTTGTTGGGGACAATGACCCGCATATTTTTGGCTATTACTTTTGTTTCATGTCTAAAAGTAGAATCTTCAACCTCTTACTATTTTTAGTCCTTGTTTAAAACAGTCTTTGCACAGCCAGAACACCCCAAAAAGATTTGGCGCACTTCCCTGGCAAATAGCTTAACAGGCGGGCACATTCCATTTGATTGTTCGCCTGGTCAATTCTTGAAGCTTGAGCGGCTTTGTTACGTGGAAATACAAAGGCGCATTAGCATAATACCACCACGCAAGCACCGTGGCGCAGGTAAGGCGCAAGTAATGTTAGCTTGTCATTTGTCAGAGGTTTGCAGCATTCCCGAAACGGTAGCCAATAGAATTATTTGCCATTGCTACGAATACCAGGAAAGAGAAGCGCCCTGCAAAAACCCACCGTTACAGGATTCAACGGCTTTCAGGGTTACAAAAATGCGAATGAGTCCAGCGATATAGACCGCACCCCATACCGCACCCCAGGGCAGCAAGAAGCCCCGCAATCCGAGGATATACGGGGCTTAGTGACATTTGTTGGCGGTCTGGACGAGACTCGAACTCGCGACCCCATGCGTGACAGGCATGTATTCTAACCAACTGAACTACCAGACCGTTTCACAACAGTGTGCTACTCGTTTGTAGCGGAGCGCAAAGATAAGTATTTCAACCTATGGTTCGCAACATTTGTACGGCACATTGATAAAAAAGTTGCACCTCCAAATCAAAACATCGACTGACACGATTTTAAACCGGTTGAATATCAAAAGTTTCAGTGCGCAAAAGGGCTGAAATATCCTGCCGCGTCAAATTGACCATGATCAAAACCGACTGGAGCGCAACTTAGCGCGCTTCACCAAATAAGCTGAGAGTACAGGGAATACACCTGAGGCGATGTCCACATCGACCCAATCTATGCGGTACTGAGCGCAACGCACATCCAGTTCTTTTCGAAGCTTGGCCATGCGCTCCCGGTAAGCCGTGCGCACCTCCATGGGGTGCAACCGAACCTCTTCGCCCGTTTCTAAATCCTCGAAAATCGTTGGGCGATCTGCGAAATCGAAATCCATTTCTGTAGCATCCTCCAGCACATGAAACAGCACCACCTCGTGCTTGTTATGTCGCAAATGCTGCAACGCGGCCATCAACTCATCGATGTCTCCACCTCGATCCAGCAAATCACTGAACACAATCACCAACGACCGGCGTGGACTCGCCTCTGCAATCTGGTGCAGGGCCTCCACCGTCGAAGTTGCCTTCTGGCGACTCCCCACCGTATCCAGCAAACGCTCCAGTTCGTGATAGATCATCCGCATATGCGCGGGAGAAGACTTCGCTGGAATATGGGCCTCCAAATCCTCACTGAATACACTGAGGCCTACCGCATCCCGCTGACGGCGAAACAGCTCCATCAAAGCTGCACTGCTATGAAGGGCAAACTTCAGTTTGTTCATCTCAGCGCTATCCGGGTCCACTTCAGCGGGGTACCACATCGAACTGCTGCAATCCAATACCAGCTGGCACCTCAAGTTGGTCTCTTCTTCGTACCGCTTCACAAACAATTTGTCCGTGCGGCCATAAAGTTTCCAATCGATGTGCCGAGTAGACTCACCCGGGTTGTACAACCGGTGTTCAGCAAATTCCACCGAAAACCCATGGAACGGACTCTTGTGCAATCCCGTAATGAATCCCTCGACAGCCTGACGCGCGAGCAATTCAAGGCGTCCCAACCGCTGCAACAAAGATGGATCGACGTTCATGGGCATGACAGAAAGGTACGAAGCGAACGTGCCATCACCGAGCGAGTTGAGACAAAAAATCCCCGCCATGGGCGAGGATCCTTTGTTGTGAATGCAGTGAAGCAATTCATGAAGGCGCTGTGCGAATTAAAGCAGCGCTTCCAATTTCTCAATGAGTACGTTTTTGGGAACCGCACCGACGCTTTTGTCCACGACTTCTCCATTCTTGAGGAACAGGATGGTGGGTATATTCCGGACTCCATATTTCATGCTGATGTCTCCGTGGTTATCCACGTTCACTTTGCCCACTACCGCTCGACCGTCATAGTCGTTTGCTAGTTCTTCGACGACCGGCCCCACCATTCGGCAAGGACCACACCATTCAGCCCAAAAGTCTACGATTACGGGCTTGTCGCTTTTCAAAGCCAAGTCCTCAAAGTTCTGGTCGGTAAATTCTACAGCCATTTTTTCAGTCATTGTGGCCCCATTGCAGCGAAGGGGGCAATTAAAGAACGAAGGTAGGTTCCGGTTTCGTCATCACGACCTGTTTTGGCTCAGATTAACACGTCATTTATCCACTCCAATTCCTTGAAATCGTGAAAAAGTTTTCATGCCAGACCATGCCACCCGAAACACATTACCGTGCAGTCTCCAGCCGATATTGAATCCCACCGCCGGCAATCAACGCGTCCAATTCTTCCACAAACCCATCGTCAAGGGTGACCTTGCGGGTGCGGCTCGGCATCTCGAGCGCCATGCCGTTGTCATGGACCTCTACGGTCAATCCCACCGGACCAGGATGACTTTCAATCATTTGGCCGATGCTTTCTAAACGACCTTCGTCCAAGGCACTTAAATCCAATTGCAAAAACAGGCGCGACACCCACTTTTCACGAACGTCAGCCAGCAACTCTATTTGGCGCACCTTGAATTCCACGTCGTTTGGATCATCACGGAAGCGCTTTTGCTCCACGGAGCCGCGCACAAATACAAACCACCCTTCGACGAGGTAGTCCTTGAATTTGAGGTAGTCCTCACCAAACAACATAAAACGCTCGCTTCCTCGGTAGTCTTCTAATGTCACACTGCCAAATGGCTTGCCTGCTTTGGAAATGCGATGCTGCGCTTCCACCACCCGGCCAGCAAACCGCAACTCCTTACCGCGCCAAGCCAGAGGTTCATTCAGCACCTCCAAGCCTTCAGCGGGAGAACACAGGTGCTTCATCTCAAACCGAAATTTGTCCAGTGGATGACCTGAGATGTAGACGCCAATGACGTCGCGTTCTCGTGCCAACAAATCCATTTGGTCCCACGGATCGCAAACGGGAATCGCAGGCTCCGGCATTTCCATCTCCTCCATTCCCCCAAACAAGGAAGCCTGTGCTGAAGACTCCGATTCTTGGTGACCCGCGCCGTAGCGCGCCGCCAACTCAATCAAGGTGCGGCCTTTTTCATCTTCCGCAAAAAACTGCGCCCGATGCAAGCCATCAAATCCGTCGAACGCCCCACCCAAGGCCAGGGCTTCGAATACCCGCTTATTAATGTCTTTCGGCGATACGCGCCGCGCAAAGTCAAACAAACTCTTGTACGTTCCATCCCCATCTCCGCGGCCTTCGACCACGGCCGCTACTGCCCCCTCGCCGACTCCCCGCATCGCACCCAATCCAAATCGAATCGCCCCAGCAGGGTTCACACGGAACTTGAACAACGATTCATTAACATCAGGCCCCAAAACCGGAATTCCCCGGTGACGCGCCTCCTCCATGAACAAGGTCACCTGCTTGATATCGCTCATGTTATTGGACAGCACAGCCGCCATGTATTCGGCGGGATAATTGGCCTTGAGGTAGGCCGTCTGATAGGCGACCCAAGCGTAGCAGGTGGAGTGCGACTTATTGAATGCATAGGAAGCAAACGCCTCCCAGTCCTTCCAAATCTTTTCCAGCTTCGTTGTGTCGTGTCCCCGCTCCGCTCCTTGCGACAAAAATTGCGGCTTCATTTGAGCAATCAAGTCCGCCTTCTTCTTGCCCATGGCTTTTCGAAGCGTATCAGCCTCGCCCTTGGTAAATCCAGCGAGCTTTTGAGACAGGAGCATTACCTGCTCCTGATATACCGTGATGCCATACGTCTCTTCCAAAAATTCTTCGCAGGCATCCAAGTCGTAAGTGATGGGCTCAAGCCCGTGCTTTCGCTTGACAAATGACGGGATGTACTCCAAGGGTCCAGGCCGGTACAAGGCATTCATGGCGATGAGGTCACCAAAAACTGTGGGCTTGAGGTCTTTCAAATACTTCTGCATTCCCGCCGACTCGTATTGGAAAATACCAATCGTTTCTCCGCGCTGGAACAACTCGTAGGTCTTTGTATCATCAAGGGGAAACGCATCGGGATCCAGCTCAACACCATGTCGGTCCAAGACATTTCGCACCGCATCCTTGATGATGGTGAGGGTCTTGAGTCCCAAAAAGTCCATCTTGAGGAGACCGGCGTCCTCGGCCACGGCATTGTCAAATTGGGTGCACGAGAGGTCGCTGTCCTTCGCTACGGCCACCGGCACGTAATCCGTAATATCCGTGGGCGTGATGATGACCCCACACGCGTGAATACCTGTGTTCCGTAAGCTGCCCTCGAGCACGCGCGCTGTTTGAAGTGTTTGACCTTCCAGCGTAGCACGTTTGGCCAACTCCTTGATGCTGTTGACCTGCTGCAGCCCCTCGTTGCCTCGCAGCTTCTCCTTGAGTGTTTTGTCGTCAAGCGAAAAGAGCTTCTTCAAGCTGATGTCGGGCATCAACTTGGCAATTCGGTCGGCATCCGGGAGGGGCAATTCCAAAACACGGGCCGTGTCCCGGATGGAACTTTTGGCAGCCATCGTGCCGTAAGTGATGATTTGAGCAACCTGCTTGGTACCGTATTTTTCGATCACATAATTGATGACCTTGCTCCGCCCTTCATCGTCAAAATCAATGTCAATATCCGGCAAACTCACACGATCCGGATTCAAAAATCTCTCAAAAAGCAAATCGTATTCAATTGGATCGATGTTCGTGATTCCCACGCAGTAGGCAACAGCCGACCCTGCGGCCGACCCTCGGCCCGGCCCAACACTCACACCCATCTTTCGCGCTGCGGTTGTGAAGTCCTGAACAATGAGGAAATACCCTGGATAGCCGGTACGTTCAATCGTTTCCAATTCAAAATCTAAGCGCTCCCGGATTTCCTCCGTGATTTCCGGATAGCGCTCCTTTGCACCGGCATAAGTCAAGTGGCGCAGATACGCATTTTCACCGCGCTTGCCCTTATCAGTCTCATCGGCTTGGTCGATGAATTCTTTCGGAATATCAAACGCCGGCAGCAGTACATCCCGTTCCAAGACATAGGCTTCGCAGGCGTCGGCAATGGACTGCGTGGTCTGCAAGGCTTCCGGCAAATCGGCGAAGAGCTTCCGCATTTCCGCCGGTGACTTCAAATAGAACTCTTCATTGGGCATGCCGAAGCGAAACTCCCTACCCCGCTTGCCCATGTATTTCTTGGGCTTGCTAACATTTTGCGCATCCTTCACACACAGCAAAATGTCGTGCGCCTCCGCCTGCTTTTTAAACGTGTAATACGAATTGTTCGCGGCGATGTACTGAACCCCATGCTTGGCACAGAACCGCAAGAGCACTTCATTTACGACCTGCTCTTCCTCCAAGCCATGGCGGTTGATCTCCGCATAGAAGTTGGGGCCCAAGGTGTCTTTCCACCACACGAATGCTTCCTCTGCCTGTTGCTCACCTACGTTCAAAATTAACGAAGGCACCTCGCCAAACAGACCACCCGTTGTCACGATGATGTCTGATTTAAACTCTTCTACCAGGGTTTTATCAATCCGAGGAACGTAATAGAAACCGTCCGTGTAGGCTTTTGAGCTGAGCTTGGTCAGGTGATGGTACCCCTTCTTGTTCTTGGCTAGTATTACCGTGGGATACCCGTCGTCCTTGGTAGATCGATCATTGTGGTCCCGGCATACATTCAATTCCGCGCCCACGATCGCCTTAATGCCCGCCTTGTTTGCGGCTCGAACAAACTGGAACGCGCCCATCATGTTGCCATGATCAGAAATCGCCAGGGCATTCGCACCATGATCCACAGCGGTTTCGACTAGCTCGCTTACGTTGCTCACCGCCTGAAGAATGCTGAACTTGCTGTGGGTGTGCAGATGGACAAACGGCACGTCATCCGATAGCGCCGAAGCTTTGCCTCCTGTTTTGCCTCCTGTTTTGCTTTCGAGATTTGGGGGCGGCGAATCAGCAGGGGCTGGTGCCTGAAAATTCGCTGCCTCCAACTCAGGTGCCTCATACACAATTGCGTCTGGCGCGGTCAACTCGGGTCGTTGAATCACCCGCAAGCGGCACAATTCGAAAAAACAACGGGCCGTTGCATCCACGTCATATGCAGCATCATGGGCCTCGCCGAAGCCCTTGTTGAAGAGCTTTTGATGCAATTCGGTCAACGTAGGCCACTTGAATTGACCACCGCGTCCGCCAGGGATTGCGCAATAATCCGTCGCCTCGTTTTTGGAATCGATGACCGGCTTGTTCGTGAGTTTCTCGACGGGTTCACCCAATCGGTGGTACTCCGCTCCCACAATGTTGACGTCAAATTCGATGTTGTGGCCCATGACATACGTCGCACGAGCTAAATCTTGATCGAATTCCGCAAGTACCTCGCTCAACGGCAGACCGTCGGCCTGCGCTCGTTCCGTGGTAATGCCATGAATTTTGGCGGAAGTAAAGGGAATCGTGAATCCGTCGGGTCGTACGATGCGGTTTCCACGTGAAATCAACTGCCCTTTGGCATCGTGCAACTGCCACGCCAATTGCACCAGCCGCGGCCAGTTTTCACTGTCCGTAAGTGGCGCCTTCCAGTCCCTCGGCAAGCCCGTCGTCTCCGTATCGTAAATCAAGAACATCCATCGAAAATACGGTCACCTCGGCAGATTCGCGGCCTTTTACGGTCGCGATTTATTCACGCTTTCTCCTCACTCAATGTCTCCCTCAAACGGCCGAAGCACCAGCTCCTCTATCACCGCCTCCGGCGGCATCTGCCACGCATGCCAGACAGCATCTGCCACGTGCTTTGCATCCAAGAGCCTTTCCTTAGGAAACTCTGCACCTTCCCATGAATGACTCCACGTAGGTCCTGGCATGACCGAAGTCACCCGAATACCCAACGGGCGAAGTTCATGGCGTAAAGCATCGGTCATCACCCCTTGTGCGTGTTTTGAAATGCTGTATGAAGGCTTGCCGTCGAAGCGCTTGCGGGAAGCCACAGAGGCCATGTGAATCACGTGCGACCCACGCGGCATCTTCTGGTACAAACCGCGGACTAACTCATAGTGCGACAATACATTAAGCTGCATCATATAGTGTAAATTACCGGCAGGCTCCGTCAACAGCGCTCCCGGTAAATACACGCCTGCGTTGTTGATTAAAACATCCAATTCCGTCAAGTGGGTCTGCAAGTCATTGATCAATGCTTCAACCGATAACGCTTCGCTCAAATCGCATGGGTACACCTGCACGGTGCAATCCACCGCGCTGAGCTCTTCCTTCAACGCCTCAAGGTCTTGGCCGTTGCGCGCCACCAGATGAAGCGCCGAAGCCGCAGGTGCGAACCGAGCAACGAGCGCTCGCCCAATGCCCTTGGTTGCCCCGGTAATCAGAATAGTCGGTCGGTTCTTCATGCTTTGAGATTTTGTTCTAATCCAAAAAATCGCTTCCGATGTGGACGGGAATCCGGCCACTCCCTTGGTGCGTCCACCACAATTTCGTCGGCTGGATCGAATTTAGGCCGGTTGACACACAAAATAGTTCGGGTTTCATCGCTTGGGTTATCGTATTGATGGATGAAATCCAGGGGCCAAAAATGGGCAAGCCCTCCTTCGATGGGCTCTCCTTGAAGTTCGAGGCCCGAAGACATCACCAGCTCGGCCTCGCCCATTTGGCGATGGACATGCGCCGGAATCTTTCCTCCAGGAGGTATATGCAAGAGGTACACTCCGCAGTCCCGGTTTTCGTGAAGAATGTGAACATGTCCAAAATCATTGCGCTCCAAACCGTAGTTCATTTCGTGCGCATAACGAAGGATGGTTACCGAAGGAATCGCCTTACCTGCCAGCGCCTGAGGCTTCTCTATGGTCACTTCCACCCCATCGGGTTGGATCGATGGACGGTCCGCAGGCGGAATCATCAAAACCAGCGCTGCAACCGCTGCCGCTGCCGTTTCCAGTAATTGAAATTGTCCCGCCTCGAGCACAAAGGCCACATCTCCGCACACAAAACTGTAATCGACAGTTTCCGCCAGTGAGGCCCCAAAACAACCGGGTTTACGTTCAAAAAACAACTTGATTCGAATCCGAAGCGGTTGCGGCGTAATCCGTTCATGCGGGTGGATACCCACGAGGCAGGTGATGCGCAAATCGTTCAGGGCAATGATGTCGTGGGTCGAAGAATTCATGGTCAATCGTTCTGGACAAGCAAGTCAAATAAATTGGAATGCGCGCGCTGTCTGGGGTCAAAACCCAGCTGCTCCTCATACCGTCCCAAAACGAGCAATCCGGCTGCCTCGTCTTCTGCGTATTTCGCCTCGAACTCGACACAATGAACATGGCGTCCAGCATGCGACGCCTCGTAGTACACAATTTCACAATCGGCAAAGTCGAACACACGAATCGCCTTCTCGATTGTCTGACCTGGACCTGCACCGATGGTTCGCATCCAAGCTGAAATTGCATCAGCCTGTGAACGATGAGCCCCCAATTCTAGGTTGATCTCCGTTCGAACTTCGTTATCCTCTCCGCGGCTCTTAAGCGAGAGTTGTTGAATTTCTTCGTCCAATCGATGCCGGTAAATGTGATTTGTGCTGTCCTCCGGAACGTAATACGTATCCTTCACCACGAGTGCTTTTTCGCTCTCAGGATTCAAGGCTCGGCAGGCCTCGAAAAATTGGCTTCTGTCGAAAGCGGAATCGACAACAAACTTGTGCTCGATTTCCAAAAAGGCCGTGCCCGTTTTGTTTGATTCTTTCGCTTCGTTCATGGCTCCACAAGATAATGGAGGAAGGCTAAGTCCCCTTCCTTCTCGACCGAAGCGAGGGTCAACCTCACTGGATTGTCCAAATCCGGGGCTACCAAAGGAACGCCCGATTCACGGCCCACCACCACAGGGCAAACCGTCAATATCAATTCATCGACTGCTCCAGCCTGATAAAATTGCTGGTTGATGATGCCCCCTCCAAAAAGCAACACCCGCTCAAACCCTTCCGCTTCGCAGCCTGCTCGTATAAATTCCGCCATGGAGCTCTCACCGTAATGCAAAGCGCGGGCGCTGGGAGAAATCTGACCACCGGGTAGCGGCTCTTTTGAAACCATCCATTTCGGCGTGTTGGGATGGGACCAAATTGGTGCATCCTCGGGATAGCCTCGATTGGAACACAGAATCCAGGTGGGGTATTGACCGTCCTTGCGCTGCACTTCCATCACCCCGCCGCTCACATTAACGGAGTGACCGCCAACGATGACCGCGTCACATTCAGCCAATAAACGGTCTAAGTGAGCGCGATCTGCCTCATTTGTAAATCCATACCGCTTGCGATCAGCATCCGATTCATTCGGATGACTTGCAATTCGCCCGTCAATGCTGGCTCCCATAACGTTGATTATCCGCATGCACCAAGAATACAATATTGTGCGGCAATTGTTGAATGAAAGCCCCATGAAAAATGCGGTCCACCCGCGCGAAGAAGGACATCGGCCAGATATTTTTTCAAGATTGTTGGATTCTAGGGCAAGCGCATGTAATTTTGCGCTCCCTTTCGGGGAAATCTTCTTGACTTTAACAACGGGGTTTAGGACCCTTATAAAACGTTTCTCTCATGGCAACTCGATTGCGACTCCAACGCCACGGTAAAAAAGGCAAACCATTCTTCCACCTTGTTGCGGCTGATGCTCGCGCTCCGCGGGATGGTCGATTCATTGAAAAGGTCGGTACCTACAATCCCAACACCAACCCTGCAACCATTGAAGTCAACCACGACCGTGCTTTGCACTGGTTGCAAGTGGGGGCAGAAATGTCTGATACGGTTCGTGCACTTTTGAAGTACAAAGGCGTTGTCTACCACAACCACCTCTTGAATGGTGTTCGAAAAGGTGCAATGACAGAAGACGAGGCGCAGAAGCGCTTTGAGAAGTGGATGGGTGAAAAGAGCGCCAAGGTTCAGGCTAAAGTTGACGCGCTCACGAGTGCAAGCGATCAAGAGAAAGCCAAGCAATTGCAGGCTGAAAAAGAAGTGAATGCTGCTCGCGAAGCGGCTCAAAATGCTGCAGAAGCGGAAGTAGCCGCGGCTGAATCAGCTGCAGCTGCAGAAGCGACGGCAGATGCAGCTGCTGAAGAAGCACCTGCTGCTGAAGAAGCACCTGCTGCTGAAGAAGCACCTGCTGCTGAAGAAGCGCCTGCTGCTGAAGAAGCA
>Ga0209715_1003677_pt1 | contig 10838 bp, 8 predicted proteins | sample COGITO_mtgs_1205_2_FD_184809 | JGI IMG/M metagenome (GOLD analysis project Ga0209715, IMG submission 184809) | Pelagic marine microbial communities from North Sea - COGITO_mtgs_120503 (SPAdes) (version 2) | ecosystem: Environmental > Aquatic > Marine > Epipelagic ...
TTTTAGTAATTGGCCAGGAAAAAGGTGAAAATTTAGAAACTAGAATTGAAAGAAATTTTGGAATGATGAGACCTGAGGGGTATCGTAAAACAATTCGATTAATGAATTTAGCAAATAAATTTAATATTCCAATAATATCATTTATTGATACACCAGGAGCTTATCCAGGTGTTGGAGCTGAAGAAAGAGGTCAGGCTGAGGCTATTGCTAAATCAATTGAGTGCTGTATGGAACTTAGTGTTCCAACTCTAGCAATTATTATCGGAGAAGGAGGTTCTGGAGGTGCAATAGCATTAGCATCATCAAATAAAGTGATTATGTTAGAAAATGCAATTTATTCGGTAATTTCACCAGAGGGCTGTGCAACTATCTTGTGGAGAGACCCAAAAAAAATGCTTGATGCTGCAAAAGCAATGAAGCTATCGGCAAAAGATTTATTAGAATTAAAAGTTATTGATGAGATAATTCCTGAACCACTTGGAGGGGCTCATAGAGACAGAGATCAAATGTTAGAAAGTTTAAAAGACTCTATATCAAAAAATTTAGATTATTTTAAAGATTTATCATCTGAAGAAATAATGAATGAAAGAAAAAATAAATTTCTAAAAATTGGAAGAAATCAAGGATTTATTAGTAACTCTGAAGATTTAAGCACACTGACGATTAAAAATAATAATTTTGATAAAATATTTAAATCAAAAAAAGTTTTAATTGGATCAACAATTGCTGGATTAGTTTTATTACTTATTGCTTTTAGTTTGTTTTAAAATTTATAAAGCACCACAGCAATGTTTAAATTTTTTACCAGACCCACATGAACAAGGCTCGTTTCTGCCAATTTTTTTCCCACTTTTAATTTGATCTACCATTGATTTTTTGTTTTCTTCTTGTTGTTCTGTAACAACTTTTAAATTCATTAGAATAGTTACAAAATCTAATTTTAATTTTTCAAGAAGATTAGAAAATAAATCAAAAGCTTCTTTTTTATACTCAACTAAAGGATCTCGCTGCCCATAAGATCGAAGTCCAATTACTTGTCTAAGTTGTTCAAGGTATTGAATATGAGATTTCCAGTTAAGATCTATTGATTGTAAGAAAATTCTTTTTTCAATTTCTTTTGCGTGATCTTCACCTAAAATTTTTATTCTTTCTTCTCTAGACTCTGAAAATTTATTTATAATTTTTTCTTTTAACTCACCATCTTTTGCAGAGATTAATACTTTTAATTCAGACTCATCAAAACTTTTACCAACAATCTGTCTTAGTCGATTACTAAACTCATTACTTTTAGGATTTGATAAACTTTGGATTTTTAATTTGATGATATCGTCAATTATCTCTTTTAAAAACTCATCTGAATAATCAAATATGCTTTGACTGTTCATTGCGTTTTTTCGTTGAGAAAACACGACATGTCTTTGATCATTTAAAACATTATCAAATTTTATTAAGGTTTTTCTAATATCAAAGTTTCTAGCCTCAACTTTTTGCTGCGCTCTTTCTAATGCTTTATTGATCCATGGGTGATCAATGCTTTCTCCGTCTTTAAGTCCTAATTTTTCTAACATTTTATTCATCGACTCTGACCCAAAAATTCTCATTAAATCATCTTCAAGACTTACATAAAAGATAGAACTACCTTCATCACCTTGTCTTCCTGATCTACCTCTTGCTTGGTTATCAACTCTTCTCGATTCCATTCTTTCAGTTCCAACTACAAATAAGCCACCTAGGGACTTTATTTTGTTTTTATCTATTTTAAGTTGGTCTTCTTCAATAGATCCTTTTTTACCACCAAGCTGAATATCCACACCTCTACCAGAAATACTTGTTGTGATAATTACAGATTTTTCTTTACCTGCATTAGCAATTATATCTGCTTCATTTTCATGATTTTTGGCATTTAGAACAACATGTTTAATGTTTTTTTTCTTTAGCAAGGTTGAATAAATTTCAGACTTGTTAATGCTAGATGTAAAAATTAAAATTGGTTGGCCAGCATTATGACGCTCAACAATTTTTTCGATAATTGCATCATTTTTTTCATTTTCTGTTCTAAATATTTGATCATTATAATCTTTTCTAATCATTTCATTGTTAGTTGGGATAATCACAACAGTTAAATTATAAATTTCAAAAAATTCTTCAGACTCAGTTGCTGCAGTTCCAGTACATCCAGATATTTTTTTATATAGCTTAAAATAATTTTGATATGTTATTGAAGCTAAGGTTTGATTTTCTGCTTGAATATTTAATCGCTCTTTTGCTTCTAATGCTTGATGTAAACCATCACCAAACCTTCTGCCCTCAAGTATTCTGCCAGTTAGTTCGTCTATAATTTTTAAGCTTTCATCTTTAACAATATAATCTTTACCTTTTTCAAATAAATGATTAGCCCTAAGGGCTTGATTGACATGATGAACTAAATGTAAATTTTCTGGATCATAAAAGTTATTGTTTTTTAAAATACCGGCAGTAGAGAAAATTCTTTCTACATTATTAATTCCATCATTAGTTAAAAGAATACTTTTTTCTTTTTCATCTATTTCATAATCTTTATCATTCAGCTGTCTTACAAGTTTATCAACAGCAAGATACTGAGCAGTTTTATCCTCAGCTGAACCCGATATAACTAATGGAGTTCTAGCTTCATCGATTAGACAAGAGTCTATTTCGTCAACTATAGAAAACGAATGTTCTCTTTGAACCATTTCATTCTCTGAGAATTTCATATTGTCTCTCAGGTAATCAAATCCGAGCTCACTATTTGTTGCATATGTTATGTCGCAATCATAATTTTTCTTTCTCTCATTATCATCTTGATCGTTATTGATGTAGCCAGATGACAAACCTAAAAAGTTATAGATCTGACCCATTTCTATAGAATCTCTTTTTGCAAGATAATCGTTCACAGTAACAATATGAACACCTTTTTCAGTGAGAGCATTTAGGTATGCAGCAAGAGAAATTGTAAGAGTTTTTCCTTCTCCTGTTCTCATTTCAGCAATCTTACCTTCATGAAGAACAACTCCTCCAATTATTTGAACATCAAAGTGTCTTTCATTCCTAGTTCTTTTGGAGGCCTCTCTAACCAATGCAAATGCCTGTGGTAAAAGTTCATCCAAGGTTTTTCCTTGTTTAATTTGCTCTTTATATTCTTGGGTTTTTTTTGGAAAATCTAAGTCATCAAGTTTTTTAAACTCATCCTCAAGTGAATTTATTGTTTTTACAATTTTATCTATTCTATCCAACTCTTTTTGATTGCTAGATTTAATAAATTTTGTAATTAGATTTAAAGGATTAAACATGAGTATTTGATTTATTCTTTACTTATATTGTTTAATATATGTATTAAATAATTATTTTAAACACTATGGGAATTAATTTATCAAACTTTTTATCTTCAAAATCAAAAAATGCCAGAATGATTGATTTTCAAGACCTTGATCATATTGATGGTTTATCCATTTCTGCCGTAAGTGCAAATTTGTATAATGATAATAGAGATGACTTGTCAATGTTCTATTTTAGAGATGGAGCAAATCATGCTTCAGTTTATACTCAGTCAAAAATAATATCTGAAAATATTAAGTGGAACCTAAATCAAAATAGTAAAAGAATTTATTCTCTTATAGTTAACACTAGGAATGCCAATGCCTTTACAGGCAATCAAGGCTATGAAAGTATGAAGAAGTTGTCAAAGAGTATTTCATCTGAATTAACAAAAAAACAAGAGCAAGATGAAGATTCTCCAAAAAAAATTTCTTCAAAAGATATAATCTTTGGCTGTACAGGTACCATTGGCGAGCCTTATCCTTATGAAAAAATTTCTCATCAAATCCCAAGTTTAATTAATAAAATTAAATATACTCAAAATAAATTTATTTGGATGAAAGCTGCACTCGCTATTATGACCACCGATACCAAACCCAAGTTAGCAATGGAAGAATGTAAAATTGCAAATAAAAAAATTAAGATTTATGGAATAGCCAAAGGTTCTGGGATGATCCATCCCAATATGGCAACCACATTAGCTTATGTTTTTACGGACGCTACACTCTCAAATGATGTTTTAAACAAGCTTCTTAAAAAAAATATAACAACAACTTTTAATGCAATAACTTGTGATGGCGACACAAGTACCAATGATATGGCAACTATTTTTGCAACAGGTAAGGTAGATAACGCTCAAATTAAAAATATAAACGACAAAAAAATTCAAAATTTTGATAAGGCTTTAAATAAGGTTTTGTTAAATCTAGCAAAAAGAGTGGTTTCAGATGGGGAGGGCTCTTCTAAGTTTGTCACCGTTAATGTTAAAAAGTGTAAATCCGAAATAGAGGCAAAGCAGATTGCTCTTTCGATTGCTAATTCTCCATTAGTTAAAACTGCAATTGCTGGCGAAGATCCTAACTGGGGTAGAATAATTATGGCAATAGGTAAAGCTGGACCAAAAATAAATTTAAAAAAACTTTTAATTAAATTTGGGAATTTGAAAATTGTACAAGATGGAAAATTACATCAGGGGTATGAAGAAACAAAAGCTTCTGAGTACATGAAAAATGAAAATATTGATCTTGATATTGAAATTTTTACTGGAAAGAGAAGTTTTACTGTTTACACGATGGATTTTACAAAAAAATATATTGATATTAATGCAGATTATAGAAGTTAGCGGTATTGAAAATTTTGTAAGGATTATTAATTCAACAATATGATTAAATATAAATTAGCATGTAAAAACTGTGAAACTACATTTGATAGTTGGTTTGCATCATCTAATGAATTTGAAAAATTAAAAAAAAAACGTCTTTTAGTCTGTCACATTTGTAATTCTAAAACAGTAGATAAAACACTTATGGCACCAAGCTTAAGGAACAATAAAAAAGATAAACAAAATGATTTGCAATTAGAAAAATATGAAAATGTGAAAAAAACTATTAAAAGTTATCAAAAATTTATTAAAGAAAATTTTAAGTTTGTTGGTGAAAATTTTGCTTATGAAGCACGATCTATTCACTATAATCCTAAAAAAAAATCAAAAGGTATTTATGGAAATGCTTCCAAGAAAGATCTTATAGAACTTAAGGAAGAGGGCATTGATGCTCATATGATACCTTGGGTAGAAGACAAAGATAATTAGAGTTTTACAGATTTTACAATATAATTAATTGAAGTATCTGAAGAAACACTCCATTCATCTTTAATTATATTAAAATTCATTCCATCCAACTTTTCTAACTTTAAATTATTTTTGCTTAAAATTTTTTTAAGATCTTCTGGTCTTACAAATTTTTCCCAATCATGAGTTCCTATTGGAAGCCATCTCAAAACGTACTCTGCTCCAACTATCGCAAACATATAAGATTTTAATGTTTTATTAAGAGTAGCAACAAACATAAGACCATTTTTTTTAAGAAGTTTTGAACATGAATTAATAAAAAAATTAATATCTTCAACATGTTCAACTATTTCCATATTCAAAATGACATCAAATTTTTTATGAATTTTTAATTTTTCAGGTGATGAACATATATAATTTATTTTAAGTTTATTTTTTTTTGCATGTAACTTAGCAATGCTAATATTTTTACTTGATGCATCAATTCCAGTTACATTTGCACCCAATCTTGTCATTGGTTCAGAAAGAAGTCCACCACCACAACCAATATCCAATATATTGATTTTATCTAAAGGTTTTTGTTTAGCTTTTAATTTAAAACTATTAATAATATTTTCTTTAATATACTTAATTCTTATTGGATTAAATTTATGAAGTGGTTTAAATTTTCCACTTGGGTCCCACCATTCAGCCGCCATTTTTGAAAATTTCTCAATTTCTTTTTTATTTACACTGCTCATAATCGATAATTAGTTGACATAACAACTAAGATGTATTTTATCAATTATTTATTAAATTATAATAAATAAATTAGATCAATGAAAACTGTTGTTTTAAAGTTTGGTGGAACTTCCGTAGGAAGTATAGATAGAATTAAAAAGGTATGTAAAATTATATCTTCCTATAAAAAGAAGAAGAATAAAGTAGTAGTAATTTCCTCTGCTATGAGTGGAGTTACCAATGAACTAGTTAATAAATCTAAATTAATTAGTAATAATTTTGATAAAGCCGAATATGACACTCTTTTATCTACAGGGGAGCAAGTTTCTTGTGCATTGATAGCTGGAAGATTAAATCATATTGGTTTTAAATCTAGATCTTGGCTGTCTTGGCAAATACCTATTATAACGGAAGGACCTTATTCTGCAGCGAGAATCAATAATGTGGTTTCAAAAGAATTACAGAGCTATCTTAAAAGTGGAGGCATTCCTGTAATCACTGGCTTTCAAGGAATAAACAATAATTATAGATTAACAACTATTGGCAGAAGTGGTTCAGATGCTACTGCAATAATGTTAGCTAAATTTATTAAAGCAGATGAATGTATTATTTATACCGATGTAGATGGAGTTTATACAACGGATCCTAGACAATACAAAAATGCAAAAAAAATTAAAAAAATATTTTATGATGAAATGTTGGAAATGGCATCCCTAGGTTCAAAAGTTATGCAGCCAACATCTGTACAAGATGCAAAATTAAATAAGATAGATATAAAAGTTAAATCCTCATTTGTTTCTAAACCAGGAACTTTGATTACAAATTCATCTAAAGCTTTTAGCGATCAAATTATAACTGGAATTTCTTCAACAAAAAATGATGCAAAGATTACAATTGAAGGAGTTAAAGATAGACCAGGTGTTGCAGCATCTATTTTTAAACCCTTGTCTCAAAATTTAATAAATGTAGATATGGTAGTGCAGAATATCTCTCTTAATGGCAAAGAAACAGATCTGACTTTTACAATAAAATCTGATGATTTAAAAAAAACTGAGAAATTTATTAAACAAAATAAAAAAATTTCATACAAAAAATTATCTTTTGATAAAAATGTGTCTAAGGTGTCAATTATTGGTGTTGGAATGATAACAACTCCAGGAATAACTTATCGAATGTTTCAGGCTTTAGCTTCAAAAAAAATAAATATCCTGGTAATATCTACATCTGAAATTAAAATTTCGGTTTTAGTTGCTACTAATCAAGTAAAAAAAGCTATAGCTGTATTACATAAAGAATTTAAATTAGACTAAATTTTATGAGCCTCAGGCCCTTCAGAAATATTAATCGAAAAAAAACCAGAGTAATAAATGTTGGTGATGTAAAGATAGGTGGGGACAACCCAATTTCAGTTCAATCAATGACAAATACTTTAACGACTGATGTTAAAGCTACAATTAGTCAAATAAATGCAATTCATGAAGAGGGCGCAGATATTGTAAGAGTTTCATGTCCAGATGAAGACTCAACTAAAGCATTAAAAGAAATAACACAGAATGTAAAATTACCAATAATTGCTGATATTCATTTCCATTATAAACGTGCAATAGAGGCTGCTGAAAATGGAGCAAAATGTTTGAGAATAAATCCTGGTAACATAGGTGATAAACAAAAAATTCATGATGTTTTAAGTGCAGCAAAAAATAATGATTGTTCAATAAGGATCGGAGTTAATGCAGGATCACTAGAAAAAGATATTCTTGAAAAATATAAAGAGCCTTGTCCAGAAGCATTAGTTGAAAGTGCTTTAAGAAATATTAAAGTTTTAGAAGATCAAAATTTTTTCAACTTCAAAGTCAGCGTTAAATCGTCAGACGTTTTTCTCTCAATTGCAGCTTACCGACAACTTTCTATGGCAATGGATTATCCTTTACATCTTGGAATTACAGAAGCTGGAAGTTTTGTTTCAGGGAGTGTTAAATCATCTATTGGGCTTGGAACACTGCTTTTAGATGGAATTGGTGATACGATTAGAATTTCACTTTCTGATGACCCAGTAAAAGAAATAAAAATTGGAAATGAGATTTTAAAGTCATTAGGGTTAAGAAATAGAGGGGTAAAAATTATATCTTGCCCATCATGTGCAAGACAAGCATTTCAAGTGATTGATACTGTTAAAATTTTAGAAGAAAAATTAGCTCATATTAAAACTCCAGTAACATTGTCTATTATTGGATGCGTAGTTAATGGACCTGGTGAAGCAGCAATGACAGATGTGGGCATTACAGGTGGTGGGAAAGGCAACAATATGCTTTACCTATCTGGTGTTCAGAGTAAAAAAGTCTTAACAAATGAAATAATTGATAAAGTTATCTCTGAAGTTGAAAAAAAAGCTTTAGAGCTAGAAAAGAAACTATGATCCCCTCAAAAACAATTGAAGAACTCATATTAAAACATTCAACTTTAGAAAAAGATCTATCTTCAGGTGAAATTGACAAAAAATTGTTTGCTGAAAAATCAAAGGAATATTCTGATGTAAATGAAATAATAGAAAATGCTAAAAAATACTTATCATACGAAAATGATAAAAAGGATTTAGAAAAAATTTTAAATGATAGTTCTGCAGACAAAGAACTAAAAGATATGGCTGAATTAGAATTATCAGATTTAAAGACTGAGTTTGAAAAAAATGAAAAAAAATTGAAATTATTTTTACTTCCAAAAGATGAAGCTGATAAAAAAAATGCAATTATTGAAATAAGAGCAGGTACAGGAGGGTTGGAAGCAAGCTTGTTTGCCTCTGATCTTTTTAAGATGTATGAAAAAGTAAGTCATAAAAAAAAATGGATATTAGAATTAATATCAATCTCTAGAAGTGATGCTGGAGGTCTAAAAGAGGTTATAGCATCAATAAAAGGAACTAATATTTATTCAACTTTAAAATATGAAAGTGGAGTTCATAGAGTTCAAAGAGTGCCTGATACTGAAACTCAAGGAAGAGTTCATACTTCAGCTGCAACCGTTGCAGTATTACCAGAAGCTGAAGAAGTTGATTTAAAAATAAATGAGTCTGATTTAAGGATAGATGTTTTTAGAGCTGGTGGACCGGGAGGACAATCAGTTAATACTACAGATAGTGCAGTTAGAATTACACATATTCCAACAGGACTATCTGTTTCACAACAAGATGAAAAATCTCAACATAAAAATAAAGCAAAAGGTATGAAAATTTTAAGGTCGAGGTTATATGAATTGGAAAGATCTAGAATTGACCAGGAAAGATCACAAGATAGAAAAACAAAAATAGGTACAGGTGATAGGTCTGAAAGAATTAGAACTTATAATTTTCCACAAGGAAGAGTTACGGATCATAGAATTAATTTAACTCTTCATAGATTAGAGGAATTTTTAGAGGGAGAAGCTTTTGATGAAATGATCGAGTCATTAACATTGCAAGCACAAGAAGACAGTTTAAGTAGTTTAAATTAAATGAATATTCAGTCAGCACTCACAGAAGGATTAAATATTTTAAAAAATAAATCTATCCTTTCAGCCAAACTTGACTCAGAAATATTAATGGCAAAAGCTTTAGGAAAAAAACGTGAATACATTATTTTGAATAATAATAAAATTATAAAGGAACAAAATTTAAAATATTTTAAAAAATTAGTTCATGAACGAGCAACTAGAAAACCAATAGCTTATCTTTTAAAAAAAAAATCTTTTTGGAACAGTGAATTTTATGTAAATAAAAATACTCTTATTCCACGACCTGATACTGAAATAATTTTAGAACAAGTTTTAAAATTCACCAAAAATAAAAATTATTTGAATGTACTTGATATAGGGGTCGGCTCAGGATGTATTCTATTAAGTATTTTAAAAGAAAGAAAAAATTTTTATGGAACAGGAATAGATATTAGCAGAAACTCACTAGAAATATGCAAAATGAATGCAAAAAAACTCCTTTTAGACAGAAGAGTTAAATTTTTTAAATCAGATGTTGACAAATTTGCTATTGGCAAATATGATTTAGTTGTTTCTAATCCCCCTTATATTAAAACAAGTGATTTAAAATATTTGGAGAGTGATGTTATAAAGTTTGAGCCCAAATTAGCTTTAGATGGTGGATTAGACGGTTTATCAGTAATCAGAAAAGTAATAAAAAAATCATCTGAACTGTTAAAAAAAAATGGAAAATTTATTTTAGAGATTGGTTTTGATCAAAAAAATAAAGTAATTAAATTATTAAACAATAAAGGTTTTTATATAAATAGTACTGTTAAAGATCTTGCAAATAATGATCGATGTATAATCAGTACCAAAATATAATTAATTAGATTTATGGTAACATTTAGAAATAACAATAATAACGTTAGAAGAAATAATTTTAGACGTAACGATAGAAATTTTAAGAGCAATGGAGATAGACCCAAATTTGCATCAAATTATTCAAACAATGATAATTTTAAGAGAAAAGTTCCTGGAAGAAATAATCATAATGCACCAAAATTAATAGAGAAATATAATGATTTAGCTCGTGAAGCTTCTTCAAATGGCGATAAAATATTATCTGAAAATTATCTTCAACATGCAGATCACTTTACTCGAATTCTAAATGAACAAGAGAATTATAAAAAATTAAAATTTGCTGAAAATAAATCCACAGAAACTACACATGAAACACAGGAAGTAGTTGATAAAACTGAAGAAATTGATGTAGCAGAAAAAAAAATAGTCACCAAAATTAAAACAATTTCTAAAAAAGAAACAGAAGCAAATTAGTTTAATCCAATAATCTTTTCTGATTTAAGAACATCTAGTTTAATTTTAGCAGTTTCAAAATATTTTCTATCTTTTCCTTTTAAAACTTTTCCAGAAGGAAGCTTTAATTTTTGAGAGTTAACTTTTTTTCCATTTACAATAACTTCATAGTGCAGGTGAGGACCTGTAGATTTTCCAGTTGAGCCAACATAGCCAATAGTTTGACCTTGTTTAA
>Ga0209715_1003681_pt1 | contig 10830 bp, 9 predicted proteins | sample COGITO_mtgs_1205_2_FD_184809 | JGI IMG/M metagenome (GOLD analysis project Ga0209715, IMG submission 184809) | Pelagic marine microbial communities from North Sea - COGITO_mtgs_120503 (SPAdes) (version 2) | ecosystem: Environmental > Aquatic > Marine > Epipelagic ...
CAACTAGATCCTCCGAGAAGGACTTGCTTACACGTTAGAAAACAAAGATGCCGCGCAACGTCAAAAAGCAGCCCAAATCGACGTGAACGACACAACGGCTTATTAACCCGTGGCAGAAGAGGGCGCGTCCAAAACCCCAAGGCACAATCGCGCTGATCACCCTGCCATCAAACCCGCCTGCTTGCCTCGCCGACTTGCCTCGCCGACTCACCTCGCCACGCAATTGTGACCGCAAGCCTTAATCCACTTTGCAAGACCACGAGCCCCTAACGCCGATAATCACCTAACCGAGAATGACGGTAACCTTGGCTTTGATACAACGCATCCACCAGCGTCTGTCCACGCTCATTGAGTAAGATGCCCGCGCCCATTTGATTCATCACGTAACCAAAGGACAAGCCCAGTTCTGGCTCCGCAAACCCAAGGCTACCCCCAGCACCTGCATGGCCAAAGGCGCTTGGGCCAAGAATCAAGCTCTCCAATGCGCCGCCGGGCCGGTCCAGGTTGTTCATTGTTTTCATAAACCCCGGGCTAAAGTGGGTCGGCATCATTAAAGTTCGATCGATACCGCCTCTGACCGCGGTTTCAGCCATCACCTGAACTTGGTCAGGGCTCATAAACTGTTTGTCACCCGAGGTGCCCTGTTGGGCAAGCGGCGCGTACATTCTAGCCAAACCCAGTGCATTGGTCAGTCCGCCGCCTGCACCAAATTCAGCAAGATAACTTTCGGGCGCGTCCGCTTTGAAACCACCGGTATTAAAATACGCTTTTGCTGGAATCGATTCTGGATCCTTGATCAGGTGCCGGGTGAAGGCTGCCGGCGCCATGCCGCGTTGCGGCTTAAACCGCGCCAATTTTGCAACCCGATGATGCTCCGAGCGGGGTAGACCAATCCAAAAGTCTGCGGCCAGGGGCTCAGCAACCCATTGCCTGAAAAATGCCCCTAAGGACTGACCGGAAATTCGCCGAACGAGTTCACCCACCAACCAGCCAAAGGTTGTCATTTGGTAACCATGCTCATGGCCAGGCATCCAGAGTGGCGATGCTTGTGCCAAGGTCTCGGTCATAACGTCCCAGTCCAAAAAAGCGCCCGGTTTTAGCGTTTCTTTTAACGATGGCAAACCACTCGTATGGTTCAAAAACATGGCGACCGTCGTATCACCTTTTTCAGCTTGGTCATACTCCGGCCAATACCGACTGACGGGGTCGGTAAGGGCAACTCGCCCCTGATCAATCAAGAGATGCAGGCATAAAGCCGTCGCGGCTTTGGTGCAAGAGTGCACAACACACAAGGTGTCGGGCGCCCAAGGCTTTTGACGATCCCGGTCAACATACCCCCCGATAAGATCAACCAAAACCTCATCGCCCTGGACCAGCGCCAAACTCGCGCCCAGTTCTCCACGATCGGCAAAATTTTCAACAAATGCCGCGAGCAGCGCTTCAAACTCGGGCGCGCACCAGCCTGAGATCACGCCCGTAGGTAACCGTATTTGCCGCTCCATACCCCTCATGCCTAATCAACTCACTTAAAACCAGCATACACGGAAGTCGGGACCCGCTACACTTGCGGCTTTTTGAGGATGACTGCATTGACCGAGCAATTCGCCCAAGGCAACCGCTTTCTCGGATGGCGAATGGTCGGCGTGGCTTTTTTTGTCGACTTCATCGCCGTGGGGTTCTTTTTTTACTCCTACGGCGTCTTCTTCAAAGCCATCGCAGTTGAATTTGGTGACTCTCGGCTCGGCGTTGCGGTCGGGATTACCTTGACGCAAGGTGTTGGCGCCATCCTCGCCCCGATTCTTGGACGGGCCCTTGATCGCTACCCGCTAAAGCTGATCATGGCCATTGGCGCTCTGTCGATGGGGACCGGCTTTCTCCTGCTGGGGGTGTCCTCAACCGCACTCCAGTTTTATTTGATCCTGAGCATCTTTGTGGGATTTGGTGCTGGCGCAATGGGCCAATTGGCCACGTCAAAATTGGTCAGCAACTGGTTTGTATTAAAACGCGGCATGGCGCTGGGCATTGCCGCAACCGGCATTTCCCTATCCGGCGTCATCATGCCCAACATCAGCGCCGCACTGATTACCAACTATGGTTGGCGAGAAGGGTTTTTGTTCTACGGCGCGGTGACCATCATTTTAGTGGTCCCCTTGGTCCTGAAATTCGTGATCTCAAAGCCCGAAGAAATCGGCCAATTGCCTGATGGCGAAACAGAGATCAGTCGTCTTCCCACGCCCAAACCGCCGTTAAAAACCCGTGAATTTTTAACCGATCGGAACTTTTGGATGCTGGTCATGGTGATCGGGCTTTTGTTTTGCATCCAATCCGGCACGCTAATTCACATGGTCCCGCAACTCACAGACCGCGGTTACACCCTTTATAGCGCATCTTTCGTTGCCTCTTGCACAGCAGGCTTCGGTATTTTGGGTAAGCTAACCTTTGGCAGCCTCGTGGATCGCTGGGACGTGCGCCATGCTTTGTGGCTCGGTATTGGCAGCCAAGTTTTGGGTCAACTCATTATGCTGTTGTTGCCCGGTTATACGCCTTTTTTGATTGGCGCCTGTTTTTTCGGATTCGGTATGGGTGGCGTGGTCCCAATGCAGGGCGCGGTGGTGGGCGCGGCCTTTGGTCGCGCGTCCTTCGGCCGCGTTTTAGGGGCAATGCGGCCCCCCATGGCCGTCATCCACCTTGCTGGCGTGCCCTTTGCGGGCTGGATCTACGACACAACAGGTGACTATACCGCCGCCTTTACCACCTTTATTGTGTTGTATCTATTCGCTGCAGGCGCCGTCATGGGCATCTCGGTCAACACCAAAGCCAATCGTGTGCTTAACTGATTGGATCAACCTTTGATCTTGCAAGCTGAATTCGGCGCCGAAGGGTGAGCCTCAACCAAACAAACGCAACAAGCGCGGTCACCGAAATACCCACCACACTGCCGATGAAGATCCCCCGATAACCGAACAGATAATTGCCAACAAGTGCGAGTGGTACCGAGAGAAAAAGCATTTGTAACAATGAAATCACGAGCGGCGGCCCCGGCATGCCAAGGGCATTGAAGCTCGAGGTGCTATTGGCCACGACCCCCATCAAACCCATGCCTAAGGGAATAATCAAAAGATAAACACTCGCCGCTTCAATCACCTCAGGATCATCGTTCACCAAGGCAATCAAGCGAGGCCCAAGCCAGTACAAACAAGCAAAAGCAAAGAGTCCCCAACTCAGCGCAAAGATATTCGCGACCCGCAAAGCACGTTGCACGCGTTCGAATAATCCCGCACCCCAATTTTGGCCTACGAACGGCGCAACACTCATGGACAAAGCCCACATCACCATGGCCAACATCGTTTCAATCCGGGAGGCCACGCTAAAACCCGCAACCACCGCTGCGCCATGACCTGCAAGCAGTCGGGTGATGACCGTTAACGAAATCGGTGAGATCAAATTTGCCGCAATCGCGGGCAAACCAACATGTAAGATCGCCCGACTCGAACTGATGAAGCCGCCAAAGCTCCAGACCAACAATCGGTCTTTCGCGACATAATAGCCGTACATCACAAAGCTAATACCCCGGGCGATCACAAAGGCAAGTGCTGCCCCTGTCAGACCCATCCCTTCAAAGCCCTCAAAACCAAAGATTAAGGGCGGACCAATGGCGATTTGAATCACGGCGCCAACCGTCATCAGGTAACTCGGTTTTACCGCGTCGCCTGCCGCGCGCATCAGGGACGAGCCCACCATCGCAATGGCAAAAAACGGCAACCCAATCAACCAGATCGTCATATAACCCCGCGCTAGGGCTTGGGCTTGTCGATCCGCGCCAAGCAATTCGAATATTGGTGTTAAAAAAACAAAAACTACGCCAGCGACCAGGGCAACAAACAGGAGCACGAGCACAAAACTGTGAGTGATTAGTCGGCGCGCGCGATCCCAATCTGCGGCGCCAATACTCCTTGCGACCACTGATGAGGCGCCAATACCCAGCCCCATGGTCATGCCTTGCAACGTCATAACCAGCGGGAACGTAAACCCTAGAGCCGCAAGTTCCAAGGTGCCCACGCGACCAATGTAGAGCGACTCCATAAGATTTGCGCCCATCACCGCCACGAACCCAAACAGCATGAAGCCCGTTAAGCGCACAAGGTGCTCGGAAACCTCGCCCTCCGTGAGAGATCGCGCGGTTCTTGGCGGCGTCTTGGGCGCCTCACTTCCTGTTACAGGCTTATTAATTTAAGGATCCTTTTAACGCGCAGGCCATACCACCAGCATGCGGGCTGTTTTGGTCGAAAAAAAGTTGCACAAAACCGATGCCGGACGCTCCCGCCCGGGCATAAAACAGATAACGGTAACCGTCTTCTTTATGGTCGGTAAAGTACAACTAGTATTGCCCCAATGAAGCGTAAATCCCAACCTGGACCCGTATCAAAAACGACCCCTGAAGGTTGTCTGCGATACCTGAACTTTGTCCAGGCAGAATCAGCGGCTTGATACGCGCGACTCGCCAGAGCGAACTCACAGCGCCAACGCTCGCGCCAACACTTTCGCTTCAAGATTACCGCCCGACGCAACGATGCCAATCTGATCATTACGCGAATGGGTATCACGTTCTAAAAAGGCCGCCGCCAGACTCGCCGCACCAGCGCCTTCAACCAGGTTATCCGTGTGTTTGGCCAGCGCTCCAATAGCGCCCAGAAGCGCATTCTCACCAACGGCGACGATCCTGCTGACCCCTTTTTTTATCATGGCTAACGCCTGCGGATTCGCTAATCGAACCGCTAGTCCATCGGCGATGGAGTCTGCTGGCTCGGTCAAAATAGGCTCGCCCGCATGCAGGGATCTTGGGTAGGTCTTAAATGCATCGGCAACCACGCCGATGACTTCGACACCATGGCCCAGCGCCGCCTTAGCAAACAGCACGCCGCAGATGCCTGAGCCTAAGCCAATCGGGACATAAATTTTCGTTAAGGCTGGCACCTTGGTTAAAAACTCATAAGCATAGGTTGCAACGCCCAGCACCAAATCCTCATGAAAAGAGGGCACTAAATGAAGCCCCTCAGCTTCGGCATAAGTGCGCGCGTGGGCCACGCTTTCATCAAAATCTTCACCGTACTCGATAAGCTGTGCGCCCAGCGCGATCATCGCTTGGTTCTTATCTGGATTGTTGCCTTTTGGCACAACAATGACCGCCTTTAAACCCTGTCTTGCTGCGGCAAAAGCGATGCTCTGCCCATGATTGCCCCGCGTCGCAGCACACAATCCGGTAACGGACTGGGTCTTTAGCAAGCGATCGACATACACGAGCCCACCGCGAACTTTAAAGGCCCCGGTTGGCAAGTGGTTCTCATGTTTAACCCAAAGCTTTGCGCCCAAAGCCCCATTCAAACCTGGCCAGGCTAGGACAGGCGTTGGCGGCAGCACCTCGTAGATCAATTGCGCCGCTTCGTTGAGTTGATTAAGCTTGCTTTGATTCAATTGATGCGACATCCCTTGCTGACTGGGCTATACCTAAAATCCAAAGTTTGCCGAGCAATTATCGGCCCCTGGAACGGGTCTCCGAAAAACAAGTCGGCCCGGCTCGCAGTTGATAACTCATCCTGCTTTAATTAAAAAATCTAGCCATCCGACACAGTCTACCACTCAAAAGATAAACCCGATGATCCTTCAAAACAATAAAGCCCTTCTATGCTTTTTAAGCCTGCTCATTGGTTTCACCCTAGCACCCGTCAGTGCGAGCACGCTCAGTTCATTCTCGGTACCGAATTCGGACTTTACAGCGCTCGCAAACCGCATCAACGCCGTAGAACCCTCGCGCCGAACGTTCGACCAAACCTTTCAGTTGGCGGTTGCAAACTGGCGATTGGGTCAGTTGAAAACAGCCCAGACCCTTACCAATCAGCTGATCAAAGCCGACTTTGAACTGGGTGACAGCCTGTATCTGAAGGGTTTGATTCACCTCACCGAAGTGCGGGAGGTGAATGTCTTTAAAAAAATAGGGACTGCCAAAAAAGCGCTCAAAGCTTGGGAGCAAGCGATTCAAGCAGACCCAAATCATATCTTGGCCTTATTCGCTGTGACCGCTTTTTATGTCAATGCGCCAAGTTTTGCGGGTGGGGACCTGGACGCGGCCAAAGCTCGTTTGCCGCAGATTTTGGCGCTGGATCCTCATTACCATCAGCTGGCCGCCGGACTCATCGCCGAAAAGCAGGACCAACCCGAACGCGCTGAACAATTGCTTCGCGAGGCCCTTACGGATGGCCCGGATCAGGTCATTATGTTATTTCAGCTGGGGCAGTTTTATTATCGCGCGGAAAACTACGACCGCGCCGCAGAACGCTTTGAAAAGCTCCAAGACTTTCCGCTGCATTGGCATCATCCAGTCCCATCGATGATCGATCTGATGCGCGGGATGGCGTTAAAAAAGCAGGGTGACTTAAAAGCGAGCCGAACACTGCTTGAGACCGTCCGCGAGCGCGCCCAAAACCCGGGCTTGAAGGCCTGGGCGGAAAAAGAGCTAGCCGCGTTTTAGCCCGTCGGTTTCTGATGGTATCTGCCCCATTGATTGAGGCCGTAAGTCACGATTATCACCTTACAGATCCCGCCTTCGCTCAACCCGTGGTGATCGTCGTCAGCGCAGAGAAATCTAAGTCGTAGACGTTCCAGGGGTTGGCTCTAACGCGTTCATCCAGCATGACCGCATCGTCACCCACCAAGATGCGCCATTGATTCGCGCGGACCCCGTCTAAAATAACAGCTGCTGCATCGGCTGCCGACATGGGCGCATTGTCACGAAAGTCTATGCCACGTTGATGCATCGCGTGGCGCAATTGATCATCACTCAAGTTCATCATCATCTCCGTCATCGGACCAGGCTGCTTCATGAACCGCTCCCGCACCACACGCACTTCATCCGCGCTCATGTCTAAGGGCGGCGTGTGACCGAGAATTTTGCCAGAATTGATCGCAATGGAGGTGCCGATATGGCCGGGCATCACCACAGAGACTTGAATGTGCGGCGCATTCAGGCGCAGATCGTTAATCAAAGCTTCGGAGAACCCTTTAACCGCAAACTTGGCTGCGGCGTAGGCCGTATGCGGCACGGTCGGGCCAAGGGATGCCCAAAACCCGTTGATACTACTCGTGTTCACAATATGACCTTCATCACTCTTGAGCAGCATCGGTAAAAAAGCGCGACAACCGTAGTAGACGCCATACCAACATACAGCGAAAGTTTTTTCCCACTCATCGCGATCACCGGCAACAAAGCCGCCGCCACCGCCAATGCCCGCATTGTTAAACAACAAATGAATCGACTCGCCATGGATGCTGGCAACCTCTTGCTGAAACCGCAGGAGATCGGCCTCAATGGACACGTCACACAGGTGGGTCGAGACGCTAACGTCACTCAGCTCGGCGCACAGCGCTTTGGTTTCTTGCATCGCATCCTCTGAGACATCACACAACGCAATATGGCAATTCGCCGCGGCTAGGGCCTCACAGAGTGCCCGGCCCATTCCAGTCCCACCCCCTGTGACCACCGCAATTTTTCCTGAAAAATCGTCCATACCAACTCCTTTTTACGCCTCGCCTGCGTCCTGATTGAGATAATGATTTGGCTTAAAGTGAAGCAGCGCCGCCAAGCCGATAAAAGGCGTTGCGGCGATTAACCCTTGCACGATACCTGCCCCGCGGCTGTCCAGCATCGCCCAAAGCAGCATGCTCAAAGCAACTTGCAAAACATAAAGACTAATCCAAGGCCGCAACCAGGCTTTTTGGTGGAGGAGGCCATAAGCACCCAAGGCATAGATTAACCAGTGCACAACGCCGCCGAGCTTTGCGGACCAGCCTGTGAACATCAGCCCAAACCAAACTTCTTGGTCTTGGGCAAGGGGCTTGAAGAAGAGGTCAAATGGCAGGTACACGATGGTCATGTAAAGACAGAACGCGAGTAGGGCATTCGCCCACCAAGCGCGTTGTTTTACATTTTTGCTGAACCCACTGATCATCGCCATAGCTGACCTGCCTTGCTGTCTTGTTGCGTCCTTGCGACTCTATCATGTCAAGGCGTCGGCGCAACAAGCTCAGCTCGCAGAGTGAACCAATGGTCAAAGCGGTTTAACGCTCGATGAAGCTCTTGAGCTGTTCTGATCGAGCAGGGTGGCGTAGCTTCCTGAGCGCTTTTGCTTCGATTTGACGAATGCGTTCTCGTGTTACCGAGAACTGCCGACCGACTTCTTCAAGCGTATGATCGGTATTCATATCAATCCCAAAGCGCATACGCAGAACCTTCGCTTCGCGTTCCGTGAGCGCCGTTAAGACATCATTCGTGGTTTCTCGAAGCCCTTCCTCTGCTGCGTGGTCAAGTGGGGACTCAACCGAGGTATCACTCACCAGATTCCAGATCGTTGAATCATCGTCATCGCCTACGGGCGTTTCTAAAGAAATCGGCTGCTTGGCAACATCCAACGCTTTGATCACTTTATCTTGGGGCAATTCCATCTTAATACTGAGTTCTTCAATCGTGGCTGGACGACCTAACTCCTGCAGCAGTTGACGACTTAAACGATTAATCTTGTTGACTGTTTCCATCATGTGAACCGGCACACGGATGGTACGCGCCAAATCGGAAATGCTGCGTGTGATGGCTTGGCGGATCCACCAGGTTGCATAGGTTGAAAACTTGAAGCCGCGGCGATATTCGAACTTATCAACCGCTTTCATCAGCCCGATGTTGCCTTCTTGAATCAGATCCAAAAAGTGCAAGCCGCGGTTGGTGTACTTCTTGGCAATAGAGATTACGAGCCGCAGGTTCGCCTCGATCATGTCTTTCTTCGCAAAGCGCATAACATTGATCGCGGACTGGAGTGCTTTATTCGTTTCTTTAATCTCAGGAACGCTCAACCCGCGCGCTTCCGCAACACGGCGCATCGTCTTGACCGCATGACGCAGGGAAACCCGGTTCGCTTTGATCTTATTCGCCCAGGGTTCACCTGATTTTTCGAGGCTATCAACAAAGGCGACATCAGTCTGACACACGCCATAACGCTCAAGAAATACCGACGTCGGGATACCGCACTTTGACACACACAACTGACGAATCGTTTTTTCTTGCTCACGGATCAAGGCCATGTCGGATTGAACCATCGCAACAATCGGGTCCATCATGGCAGGCACCAACTTCAGCAATGAAAAAACATCTTGAAGCTTTGACAGGCCTGCTTGGTACTTCGGTGTTCCCCGCTCGTGTTTGGCCGCCAATCGTCCAAGCGCCTTATGGGTTTTCGCAAGCGCCGCGAAGCGCGCAGAAACCATTTCCGGATCTGGGCCGTTATGCGTTTCTGTTTCACTCTCTTCGAATTTCCCGCTCGATTTTGCTTCAGCAATGAGCGAAGTGTCTGGAATTTCGGTTTCAGGATCGAGGAACCCTGCAATGATCGACGACACGTCCAGAATAACGTTTGGATCTTCTTGATTTGCCAAAAGGTTATCGTAGGCCGCTAAGATGTGCTCAACCGGGCCAGGATAGGAGGCCAAAACGCGCATGGCTTCGCGAATGCCGTCTTCGATTCGCTTGGCAATCACAATCTCACCTTCGCGCGTCAGCAGGGGGACCGTCCCCATTTCCCGCATGTACATCCGCACGGGATCCATGGTCTTTCCCGCAGCATCGCTAATGTTCAGGAGCGATTCTTCTGAAAGTGTTTCTTCTGATTCGGACTTCAGGTCGGCAAGGTCTTTCGGCGCTACTTCGCAAATAACAACGTTCAAATCGGCAAACGCTTGACAGATATTGTCGAACTCTTCCGAGCCCAATATTCTGTCGGGCAACGATTCGGTTAAGGTGTCAAAGGTTAGATAGCCTTGCTCTCGGCCTTTTTCAATCAGCGATTTCAGCACAGACTCAAGGTTTTCAACCTCATCATCCGCCTCAGTGGCTAAAACAATTCGGCTGGTCAGAATTTCCAGCGCATCCATATCATCGGCGGAACTATTCTCAATTGCGTCGCTTTCGATTATCGAATCGAAGTCACCTTCAGTCGTGTTATTTGCCATGTAACGCGTTCTCCATGATTGAAATTGTTCTGACGGCTCGATTGGGGCCGCATCGATTTCTATTAAAACTCTTTATCCAAGCTCTTTATCCAAGCTCTTTATCCAAGCATCTTTAATTGATGCTCTTTAATTGATGCACACTATCCGTGTTATGGGTTTACCTGTACTGTCTTGCGATTGTCTTTGCGAATGTCTTTGCAAATGTCTTTGCGAAATCAACCAGCCGCCTTTCTTAACCAGCACTTTTTATCCAGCGCCTTTTTGTCCGGCACCTTTTTATACAGCGCCTTTTTTGTACGGCGCTTTTTTGATCCGAATGCCGTTTAAAACCGCGCTACTTCAAAAAACGCGTAATCAAAGAACATTTCAACACTCAACCAATCTCTCGCGGGCCATTGTCCACCCAACACCAATCTATTTTCGTCGTTTTAACCCAAACCTTATTCCGTTATGTACGAGCGCCGCTATGGGCCAAAACCCAATCCTACGCCCGAGTCGTTCATACCAACAACCGCGAGGCGATATCTTATCGATGTATCCTTTAACCAACCGGTCAATTTACCAACGTATATTCTTAACAACGTATGTGCTTACAGATGCATTAGCAGGGCGCTGACCAGACTGATCCGATGCATTAGCAAGTTCGGCGGCTAGAAAAAGGCAGGTGCCCACACCAATGCCGCAAGAGCCAATCAACCGTTCAACTTCGCTTGCGTCGGATTATACCATCGAATACTCGCAAGATCTTGTTTTAGAGCTGTTTTTCAGATCCTCGAGCGG
>Ga0209715_1003686_pt1 | contig 10819 bp, 10 predicted proteins | sample COGITO_mtgs_1205_2_FD_184809 | JGI IMG/M metagenome (GOLD analysis project Ga0209715, IMG submission 184809) | Pelagic marine microbial communities from North Sea - COGITO_mtgs_120503 (SPAdes) (version 2) | ecosystem: Environmental > Aquatic > Marine > Epipelagic ...
CCACCAACAACCTGCTGGTATTGTAAAGTTAATGAGAACTCGCATCGGATTGCTAGCGCAGCCTGAATCTATGCGCTCAATAATTGGCGCCACTAAGCGAGCGCAGCGGCGTGATTGAGGTGAATTGCGAGTGTTTTCATCCCTAAACGCCATAGACCAACGTTATTCGGTTTAACGAAGCTAAAGTGGAAAACGATCACCAAGCGCCACAGCCAAGCGGATGGTCTCAGGGCTCGTTTTAAAGTACCTAAATGGGGAATATTTTGTCATACGGCGAGGTTACGCAACCGCCCTGCCCACTTCAGCCGAGTTTAATCTGACAAAGCATGCATTATAGCAAGGCGCATAATCTCTGGGCTTGTTATGAAGTAGCGAAATGCGGAATTTTTTATCATCAATTTACGCGACAAATTAGCGTGCCAGCTTAAAGATGCTTTACTCTGACAAAGCCTGGCTCACTGTTTCAAAGTCGCAATATGCTGCTTGTGCTCTTTCATCTTCTAGTAACGCCCACGCGATATCGGGGGCAATCGTGAAGCAATCACAGCCAATTTCCGCCAGCTTGTTCATTTGATCTGTTGAACGCAGTGAAGCTACCAAAACACGTGTGCCTGATCCTGAGCCAATGGCGAGCATTTGACGGATCATTTCATACGCAGGCAAGTCAGCCTCTAACATTCGGCCAAAGTATGGTGCGATGTAATCTGCGCCCAATCCCGTCGCGACAAACATCTGTTTTGCGTCATAGCAGGCGGTCATCAAGATTGGGCATCCATCTGACTTTAGCTTTGGGACCTGACGGATAGCAGGCTCAACCAACGGTACTTTCACCACAGTTCGAATACTTGCTTTTTGCCCGGCTGTCATCAATTCCTCAGCCCAATGGCGATAGGTTTCGGGTGAGCCAAAGACTTGGGCATGGAGTTCCAAGGCACCCAAGTCAGCTGCGCGCTGGGCCATATCCACCCAATTGATCTGCGGATAGGACAGGTTTGCGCGGTGTGCCAACAGCGGGTTAGTCGTTATCCCCTTGAACATGCCAATGGGCATAAGTGTGTCCCATTCAGCAACATCGGCAGTATCAAGGTAAAGATCGAGGGGCATGGTTATAGAACCGTTTCCATTAGTTCCGCACGTGTTGGCGGATCACAGCCTTCTCGCCCACAGTTGATTGCAGCGGCCACGCTAGCCTGCGTCAGCAGCGACCTAACCTCATCTTCGGTTGCCGCATTTATACGTTCAGAGCATAGACAATCCATTTCTGCAAGTGACGTCAACAGTGTTGCCGCAAAGGTATCGCCCGCACCTATCGCATCCATCAGGTTTTCAACGGGTGCTGCATCGACTTGAACGCGATGGTGCCTCGTAATCGCAAGAGCGCCTAACGGGCCCATTGTGAGGACAATCAGTGCTGCAGAGGAATGTTGCGACAATTCGCAAAGCGCATCATCAAGACTTTGATCCGGGTACAGGTCGGCCAAATCCTCGTCGCTTAGTTTGATCATAGATACTTTTTGGACGATGCGAAAGATGCGCTCGCGGTAGTTCTGAATATCTTCGATCACAGACATCCGAACGTTTGGATCAAGGGATACGAACAGTCCGGCGTCAAAAGCATAAGCGAGAACACGTTCCCAGATGCCTGCGTCATCACCCTTCGTTAAGGTAAGTGATCCAGTGTGAAGCGCAGATGCTTCGGTCAGTTGATCGACCAGACCTTCAAAGGTGATATCGCGTTCAGCTGTGCCTTCCCTCTCAAAGCGATAACTCGGAATTCCGTCTTTTATTTCGACACGTGCCATTGTTGTCGGCAAATTCACCCGCAACCCAGTAAGGTTTACGCCCGCATCTTCCAAACCCGCCGCAAGTTTTCCACCCCAAGGGTCTTTGGAGATGGGCGAGATGTAGCGGACATAGGCCCCTTGCCGTCCAAGTCCCATAGCCACGTTAAAAGGTGATCCACCAACCTTGGCTGTAACCTGACCGTCATTCGTTACATGATCGATCAAATTTTCACCCCCAATGGCAAATAGCGGTGAATTTTTATCCTGTTGGTTGGAGTTTTCTGGCACGGTCAAAGATCATTCCCACAAATGCTGAAGCTGCAATCGCGACCGCACCCAGAATTAGGAACAGTGCTGTGATTTGGTAACCCATGACGACAACCGGAACAATCACCAAAACAAAGCCCGCCGCTAAAATTATCGTTGCAGCCTTTGTGGTTCGAAAAATCATCACACCAGAGATAATTGTTAGTATGGCCAGCAAAAGAGACCCAAAAGCTGCTGTGTTGCGGCAACGCTATAAGCAAGACGTGGGTGCGTGATATATGATCCGATAGTGGACTGGCTATTGGTTCCCAGTCCTCGGGCCTAGGCGGGATGGTCGAGGAACCCCGAGCCAGGTTTCATGTACCTGAATGGAGAGTGTTTTGTCATACGGCGAGGCTACGAAACCGCACTGCACGGCTCAAGTTAGTTTTGTCTGATAGTACCGTCCACGCCTGTACAGACGTTCGTTAGATCAGTCGGTATTGAGCAGCTTTGTTTCGCAAAAAGGGCAGTCCTCTATCCATAACCTCCTCAAAACTTGGTGCGACCGGACGCCAAACGGACAAACCATTCGCAATTTCTGGGGGCATGTTAATGAAGCTCTCCATAGCCAAGCCGCCCTTAAATTCGATAGCGGCAAGCGCGCCAAACACCTCGTCCCAATTACAGCAGCCTTCACCAGGCGTTCCGCGATCACTTTCCGACAGATGGATGTATTTAAGGTGTTCTCGCGCATCCAGAATTCCGTTCGCCACGCCCTTTTCCTCGATGTTCATATGATATGTGTCGAGGTGGATGAAAATGTTGTCCGACCCGATGCGTTCGATCATTTCACGTGCTTGCCAGCCAGTGTTGAGCAAATGTGTCTCGTAGCGATTGACCGGTTCGATCCCAAATTGCAATCCAAGCGACTTCGCATACTTTGCAGAAGCTTCAAGCGCTCCGGCAACGTTTGACAGCTCACTTTCAGTGGGTGGTTGGCCTGAACGCTCGCCGATACCCCCATACACGACACCAGAAACCGCCATGGTGCCCATCGCCTTAGCGGTATCGAGTACAACCTTCAAATAATCTATTGCTCCCTCTGGGTTACTTGACGGCCAAACAGCTTCTGGAAGGCCCAATGAACAAACGGCGTTCATCTCGTGGTTTTCCAACAGTTGACGCGTGTGTTCGGCATCAACCGACGACGCATCAAGAAGTGCGATCTCCAGAAAATCCATGTTATAATTGACCGCAGCCTTTACCGCGCGCTCTGCCCCTTTGCGGTCCCACTGCATGGTCCACATGCTGGTATGAACACCAAATCCTTGCATTTTTCTTCCTCTCCTTCTTCGTGTCTTGTTTGAACGCCGTCCAACAGTGACGCTAACCGCCTTACGCACATACAGTATTACGGCAAACCGAATAATCTCGGAGCTCGTTTTAAAGTACCTGAATGGGGAGTGTTTTGTCATTTGCGGATTCTACAAATACACCCTGCTCGCTTCAACCGAGTTTAATCTGACAGTGCCGCCCTGCCCTATTCAAGCAAGTTTACTCTGACAGTGCCAACGTGGCAAATACAGCATGACGGGATCAATCCGCTTCGAACGCGATTGGATCTGGGCCGCAACGGTCGTCTGCATTCAGAGCTGTCAAGGCTGCCATTTCAGTGTCACTCAAACGAAAGTCTAAAATATCGAGATTGCTAGCAAGATGTGTGCGCTTCGTCGAGCGGGGAATGACCGAATGCCCGAGTTGTAAATGCCAACGCAAAATCACCTGTATTGGGCTTTTCCCGGTACGCTTGGCGGCGGCGCTGATGACTGGAGCATCAAAAGACCTACCGTCGCCCAACGGGGTCCAAGCTTGGGTGATAATACCGCGGGCGTCATTAGCTGCGCGTAGATCGGCGTTCTGGAAACGAGGGTTGATTTCAATTTGGTTCACAGCTGGCGTGACACCGGTTTCTGCGATCAGTCGGTCGAGGTGATCAGGGTTAAAATTTGATACCCCGATGGAGCGGACTTTGCCGGCGTTACGGGCCTCGATTAGCGCGCGCCATGTTTCAACATATTGATCGCGTGCAGGGCAAGGCCAGTGGATCAACAAAAGATCGAGATACTCGAGACCGATGCGATTGAGGCTGTCTTCGATTGCGATGTGAGCGGCGGCGTGTCCCTGACTAGCATTCCACACCTTGGACGTTACGAAAAGGTCTTCGCGTGGGATTGGGGTTTGGCGGATGCCTTCGCCCATGCTGGCCTCGTTGCCATAAATAAAGGCGCCGTCGATCAACCGAACGCCTAACTCGACCGCGGCGGAGACCACGCCCGGGGTAGTGGACTCGTCGATCTGCCAGACACCAATACCGAGTTGTGGCAGCCTATAGCCGTCATTGAGCGTGAGTTGTGGGATATCAATCATAGGAAAGGTCCTCTGAAATTAGAAAGGTTTCGATTAACGGCAGTAGGGTCGCGCAGGGGGGGAGGTATTGTATGCCACGCGATGGATCAAGGTCCGGGGCTTGCGGATGATAGATCACATTCATGCCCGCGGCGTGGCCGGCGGCAGCACCTGTCCGACTGTCTTCGATCACGAGGCAATTCTGTGGTCTCTGGTTGAGGCGGCTTGCAGCTAGAAGATAGCCATCGGGAGCGGGCTTACCCTGGGCCACGTCGCTCCTCGAAATTGTGAACTGGAAATTGTCTCGAAAGCTCGATCCATTTAGGCTGAGGTCGACCTCAGTTCTGGACGAATTTGAGACAACAGCCATTAGAATTCCGTACAAACTGAGTTTGCGAAGCAATTCAGGGATTCCGGTTATTGGCCTTATTCGCTGGGAGAAAGATCCGAAGTGCTTCAATTTCAAATCACTCCACTCGTCCAATCCAAGCTGAAGACCAGTGGCTTCGACAAGTTTAGAGTAAACTTCTGACCCGCTTACACCCAGCAATTCATCGTAAAATCCACAAGGTAATTTTAGTCTCAGATCTTTTATGGCGGCGTAGAAAGCGAGGGCATGTACCGGTTCACTGTCTATGAGTGTGCCGTCCAAATCCCAAAGAATTACTTTATTCATAGCCGATCAATCCGATCGTAAAACTGTTGTGATACATTATAAAGATCAGAGTATATTGGCATCATACGATCATAGAGCTCGCACCATTCAGGGTTTGGATTGATCTGATCGCCAAATCGTACCATATGGCGGCTGGCTGAACGAAGGTCGGTGAATTTACCGGTAGCGCTGGCCATTAGAATAGCGGCACCGACCACACCACATTCCAGTTCTTCTGGGACGACATAGGGGGTATTGTACATGCTTGCTTTTATTTCGAGCCAGAGCCTTGATTTTGCCCCCCCGGATGACGCGACAAAACGTTCTGGGCGTCCGGCAGAACCTTGCAGCGCGTCTAATCTGAGGCGAACAGAAAAAGCCACGCCTTCCAAGATCGACCGATGGAGTTCGGCGAGACCATGCCCACTCGTTAGGCCAAAGAATTGGGCTCGTGAATTCGGAGCGTTCGAGAACCTTTCGCCGTTGAGATACGGGAGGAAGAACAGCGAGTTTGACCCAGCTTGAGCCCGTGTTGCCGCATCGGCAACCTCGCTATAGCTTCGCCGGTTTTCATGAAATGCTCGTCGTGCCCATCGCATCGCATCGCCACCTGCGTCGAGTAGGGTAAAGCTCCCCCAGTTACCACTTGGCTCCAACAGGTTTGATACACCGGGATGCATAACCGGATTGTTGTGGATCAGGGTCATAATGGTTGAAGTGCCTGTCACATCAGATCCCATGCCAGCGCCACAAACCCCTGAGCCCAGCAATGCAGTCGGATAGTCGCCCGCTCCGACCAGCACGGGAATTCCAGGAGACAAGCCCAACCGATTTGCCGCCCTTTCCGTTAGGCTACCAAGTATTTCGCTGGGGTTTCGGATGGGTGGGAGGAGATTTCTTGGAATTCCCGTAAGGGCGATTAGTTCGTCCGACCAATCCCTCGTCGATTGATCCATTAAGAAGCTAAGTGAGGCTTCCGTGTAGTCCTGCGCGTACTCACCCGTCAGTTTCAGGTTAATCCAGTCCTTTGGCATCAACAGGCTTTCGGCCTGGGCGACGGCTTCTGGGTCATTTTCCATGAGCCACATCAGTTTTGAAGCCGGCCAAGCTGGAGAGGGTAGGTTGGCGGTCAGGCGCAATGCGTCGTCGGGTTGGATCAACTTATTGAGTTGGTCGGCCTGAGGTTGCGTGCGTTTGTCGTTCCAAAGGGGGGCTGTTTCTCGTGTCAGAAGCCCGTTTGAATCCACAAGAACTGCACCATGCATTTGGCCGCATGCGCAGATCGCCGCGACACGCGCTGCGGCACCATCCACCTCGGCGAGTACTTGGTTGATTGTCTCGACCGTTCCCGCCCACCAATCCGCAGGGCGCTGTTCGGACCATCCATAACGCGGCACGATCTGCTCATGCTCCTTGTGAAAAATTTTTAGGATTTCACCATCGTGACTCACGAGTGCGGATCGAATTCCGCCGGTTCCAACATCAATTGCCAGGAAAAGGTCTCTAACCATACTAGATGCGCTCTTCGGTTGTCGGATTAAAGAAATGCGCGGCTTGCATATCAATTGGTACCGTAGCAAGTGCACCTGCCTCTGCTATGAATCTTGGGTCGACTTGCGTCATAATTTTTTGACCACCAATCTTGCCAAGCAGTAGTGTATTTGAACCCAGCGGTTCAATAACCTCAACATCGAAGGTCAAGTGGGATGCGGTCTCAGCTTCCCGACAGTGTTCTGGACGAATGCCAAAGACTACGTTGCCATAGTCTCCGATCCGATCCGCATCCTTGGCAGCAAGTTGCATGCGTTGATCGCCGATCATTAGGACACCCGCCTCAATTCTGGCGTCAAAGAAGTTCATGGACGGGGATCCGATGAAGCTGGCAACAAATCGGTTTACCGGACGTTCATACAGAGTGATTGGGGCGTCGACTTGCTCGATCACACCACTGCGCATGACAACAACGCGATCCGCCATTGTCATCGCCTCTACCTGATCATGGGTCACATAGACGGCCGTGGTATTCAGCCGGCGCTGTAGTAATTTGATTTCGCTTCGCATTTCGACGCGCAGTTTGGCGTCCAAATTGGACAACGGCTCATCGAACAAGAACACTTGAGGTTGGCGTACGAATGCACGACCAATAGCAACACGCTGTCTTTGGCCGCCAGATAAATTTCGGGGCTTTCGTTCCAAATAATCTGAAAGCCCGAGTAATTCGGCAGCTTCATCTACGTGTTTATCGATTTCGTCCTTTGGGGTGCCGTGAACTTTCATGGCGTAGCCGATGTTCTCTCGCACGCTCATGTGTGGATAAAGGGCGTAGTTTTGGAAAACCATTGCACAATTCCGCTCGCCGGGCCGTTTGTTCGTAACATCGTTGCCGTCGATCAAGATTTGGCCACTCGTGGTCTCTTCCAAGCCTGCGAGCATCCTGAGAGTAGTCGTTTTACCACAGCCAGACGGTCCAACAAGAACGATGAATTCACCTTGATGGATCGACAGGTCAAGCGGTGGAACGACTTCGACAGCCCCATACGATTTTGAAATTTTGCGGAATTCGATATGTTCCATTTTACCTTCCTAATAAAATACTTCGGGCACCTTTCGGCGCCCGAAGTTCTGTCGCTGCTTTTATTGGTCTAGTTCAGTGGTGGGAGGCCCATTGAAGCTCGATAGGCAGCGAGTTGACTATCGCGACCAAACTCATCTGTGAGCTCGTCCCATTCCGCAGCAATCGTATTGAGCGCTTCTTGTGGTTCAACCTGACCCGCAAGTGCTTTTGAAAGCTCGATTTCGAGGATTTCTGTGTAGGAGAAGAACCCAGGAAGACGCAGGTCAAGCGCCACGTTTGGTGCGTCAAGTGATGCACGTTGTGCCGACAGATAGCTGCGTGCCTCTTCTTCAGTGAATATCGAAAGCCAGTTCTCGATGTTGTCGTAGTGACTGAGTCGATAGGGGTTAACACCTGTATTCGCCGTAACAATTGCTGCACCGGAAAGCTCAGGGCTGGTTAGTTCCGCAACATAAGACCATGCGGCTTCCTGATTTTTGCTATCGATGGGAACAGCCAATTGCCATCCACCAAATGCAAGGAATGGCGACGCAACTGGTTCGTCAAACATGTCCCACTCGCCGGTCACGTGGTTCCAGATCTGTGTAGAGCCTGGAAGCATTGCGGTACGTACACTTCCGGCAATCGAACCCTCTGTTGCACCAAGAATGCCCGAGTCTGCCCAGTCGAGGTTCATTGCGACCGAACCACCTGCATAAAGTGGGCGTACGTCACCGGACCCGTTGTTCAAAGAACCCGGAGGGCCAAAGTCCAAGCCGCGCTTGTATTCTTCCAATGCGCGAAGCCAGCCTTCGTTATTGATTTGTGCATCCATGGTCTCAGGGTCAAAGAACATCGACCCTGGGTTGCTAGGGTTGTTCGTGTAGCTGGCAGCGTGGCTGAAGAAGTACCAGAACTGTTGCCCGCCACGCGCGTATGCCTCGGCGGTGCCATAATTAACAGCATCAGATTCGTTGAAGAACTCAGCAATATCGTAGTACTGGTCCCATGTGATTGGCGCGGCCAGATCATAGCCGTACTGCTCCATGAACGCGGTCTTGTTGGCTTCGTCTTCGAAGAGATCAGAGCGAAAGTTCAGCATATGCATGTCGCCATCCATGGTGGCGGATTTGATTTCGCCACCCCATGACATCAGGCGTTCACGGTATACTGGATGTATATCATCCCAAGCTTCGCCTTGCTGCATTTCGGCAGGCATTGTTGAGAGATACGGCGCGAAATCCGGAACCCAAGCAGGAATGAAACCGATAACGTCAAAATCTCCAGTCTGCTGGCTCATACCTGTCAAAAACTTAGGATAGAGCTCGCCAAACGGAAACTCAACCAAGTTCACCTCCCCGCAAGTCTTTGCCTCCCAGCTTTCAGCTGCTGTCTGAAGTGCCGAAGCAACATACGGTCCGTTCTGTGTTGAAATTGTCAAAGTGACGCCTGTGTAATCCGGCAAGCACTCTGCATGCACTATGGTCGCAAGCGGTAGTACTGCGACGCTAAGCAATAGGTTTTTCATTGGTTTCTCCATTTTTCCGTTGAAAACTTACTTGATTGATCCAGAGAGCATTCCTGAGCGCATCATGCGGCCCAAGAATGTGGCGACTAGGATCATTGGTATGATCGAAATCAGTGTTGCTACTGAAATGGCCCACCATTCGTCACCTCGACTAGAATTTTGCCCTGCCAGTAGGATTGGCAGCGTTTGCCACCTTGACGACGTTAGAAGCAGGGCGAACAGAAACTCGTTCCAAATAAATGCCAGAACAACCATTGATGTCGCGATCAATCCGGGCAGAGACATTGGGAGCACAATTTGAGCAAAAATGCGCATACGACCAATGTCATCAACCATGGCGGCCTCTTCGACTTCAACAGGGACGCTTTCAAAGAAATCCCGCATCAGCCAAACCGCAAAGGGTAACCCGAAGGCAGTGTAGGCTAGGACCATGCCGCCAAAGGTGTCCAACAGGCGAAAGCCAGCTTTTCCAGTTTCTGCGTATAGCAAAAACAATGCAAAAGCGGACACAATCGGCGGAAACATTCGTTGTGAGACGAACCAAAATGTGACGTCATCGTTGCCGAGGACCGGACCGGGGAGATTGCGGCCGTTTGCCCATACAGACACCGGTAATGCAACAAATAGGACCACCAGAAGCGCATACGGCACACGTATGTTCCACATCTCAGTCATGACAACGAAGCCACCAATGGCCAACACGGCAAATAGCAAACCCGCCAATAGATGAATGCTGAATTTGAACCGGATCAAAGCATAGGCCGCCATGGAGCCCAGCAGCACGGCCAGACCTGTTGAGACGATGGAAATAAAAATTGAACTGCTGATCGGTCCCCAGAAATCACCTCGGATTCCAGAAAATGCATCGCGGAATGCATGGAGCGAAGGCTGGAAGTCCCAAAAAGGTAAGTAGGTAGCTCCACCACTCACTGCCAAGGGTGGTTTGAATGCCGTGACCAGCACCCACCAAAGCGGGAAAATGCATAGCAGCAGCCAAAACATGCTGAGCAGAAAACCCGCCTTGCGAAAGCTCTCACGTCTCACTGGGCATACCTCTGCGTCAGTTTGCGCGCGCCAGCCAGATAAAGCGTACCAAAGACAATCACGACGATCAGAAAGAGAAAGCTCAGCGCCGAAGTCATACCAATGTTGAACTTTTTGAAGCCTTCATTATAGGCAAATAACGTTAGAGTTTCGGTCGATGTGCCTGGCCCGCCTCCGGTTAAGATGAATACGGTATCGATGATTTTGAACCCTTCGATCAGTCGGATGAAAATGACCGCAGCTGAAAGTGGTAAGAGCATCGGGAATGTAATGTCGCGGAACCGTCGCCAAGCTGAAATATTATCGACACGAGCGGCCTCAAACACCTCGGCTGGCAAGTTCTGAAGTCCAGCTAACATCAAGAGCACGACAAAAGGTGTCCACTGCCAAGTTTCGATGGCAATTAGAACGGCAATAGCGAAGTTTGGATCGGTGAGGAACGGCAGGTTTTCGAGGCCGAACATAGAGAAAAATTCGTTGGCTGGCCCTAGAACCGGGTGGAATATCATTTTAGCAATCAGCGCGACGCACACCGGAGCAAGAAACATTGGCAATAGGAATGTAACCCTGAACAAGGACGCGCCAGGAACATTGTGATG
>Ga0209715_1003688_pt1 | contig 10818 bp, 11 predicted proteins | sample COGITO_mtgs_1205_2_FD_184809 | JGI IMG/M metagenome (GOLD analysis project Ga0209715, IMG submission 184809) | Pelagic marine microbial communities from North Sea - COGITO_mtgs_120503 (SPAdes) (version 2) | ecosystem: Environmental > Aquatic > Marine > Epipelagic ...
AATTATCATTGCTCATCTTATCACAAAAAAGTATCTTTACTTTTTTAATTAATAACATATATTTATATCAATATTATAAGAATATGATCAACAAAAGCGTTGCCGAACTCATAGAATCGGAAGGGTTATTACTACAAGAAATACATATTAAAGGATGGGTTAGAACATTTAGAAGCAATCGCTTTATTGCTTTAAATGATGGTTCCACAATAAATAATATTCAATGTGTTATCGATTTTGAAAACACATCAGAAGAAACACTAAAAAGAATCAATACAGGAGCTGCAGTCTCTATAAAAGGAACTTTAGCCGCAAGTCAGGGTAGAGGACAATCTGTTGAGGTACAGGTTTCAGAAATTAAGGTGTTAGGAGACTCAAACCCGGACGAGTACCCAATACAACCCAAAAAACACAGTTTCGAATTTTTAAGAGAAAACGCTCATTTAAGAGTAAGAACAAATACTTTTAGTGCCGTAATGCGTGTACGATCTAAGCTCTCTTTTGCCGTTCACCAATATTTTCAAGAAAGAAACTTTAACTACGTTAATACTCCAATTGTTACTGGTTCTGATGCAGAAGGAGCAGGAGAAATGTTTAGAGTTACCAATTTTAAAGACAATGAAGCGCCACTGGCAGAAGACGGAACGGTTGATTATTCTAAAGATTTCTTTGGAAAAGAAACCAACTTAACAGTTTCTGGACAATTAGAGGCTGAAACTTATGCCATGGCTTTAGGAAAAGCATATACTTTTGGGCCAACATTTAGGGCGGAAAACTCAAATACAACACGTCATTTAGCTGAGTTTTGGATGATAGAACCTGAAGTTGCATTTATGGATTTAGATGGTAATATGGATCTCGCTGAAGATTTTATAAAAAACGTTCTAAATTCGATTTTGGAAAGTTGTAAAGACGACTTAGCATTTTTAGATCAACGTCTAACACAAGAAGAGAAAAGTAAACCACAAGCTGAAAGAAGCGATATGAGTTTATTAGAAAAACTTCGTTTTGTAGTCGATAATAATTTTAAAAGAGTTTCTTATACTGAAGCAATTGATATACTGCGAAATTCGAAACCTAATAAAAAGAAGAAATTTCAATTTCCAATTAATGAATGGGGTGCAGATTTACAATCTGAACACGAGCGGTTTTTAGTCGAAAAACACTTTAAATGTCCAGTGATTTTATTTGATTATCCAGCAGATATTAAAGCATTTTACATGAGATTAAATGATGATGGAAAAACAGTTAGAGCAATGGATGTTCTTTTCCCTGGAATTGGAGAAATTGTTGGTGGTGCGCAACGTGAAGAACGATACGATGTATTAGTGGAGAAAATGAAAGCCATGAATATTGATGAAAAAGAATTGTGGTGGTATTTAGATTTGAGGAAATTTGGAACTGCCGTTCATTCTGGTTTTGGTTTAGGCTTTGAAAGATTAGTTCAGTTTACTACAGGAATGAGTAATATTAGAGATGTTATTCCTTTTCCAAGAACTCCACAAAACGCTGAGTTTTAAGAAGTATTTTGTATCTTTCAAACTATGCTAAAACAAAGCTTACATTATAAACTTCTGCAGAAATTATCGCCTCAACAAATTCAGTTGATGAAGTTAATTCAATTACCTACACAAGCTTTTGAGGAACGGTTAAAGCAAGAAATTGAAGAAAACCCCGCTTTAGATACAGGTAAAGAAGATTCAGACTCTATAGATGATGACTTATCTAATGAATTTGATGACACTGGAACAGAAAAAATAGAAGCTGAAGACATAAATATTGATGATTATTTGAGTGATGATGAAATACCGAATTACAAAACTCAAGCAAATAATTATTCAGCAGATGATGAAGAGAAAAACGTTCCTTATGCAGCAGGCACGAGCTTTCATCAATCTTTAAAAAATCAACTTAGCACTTATAGTTTTGGTGATGAAGAGCGATTAATAGCAGAGTTTTTAGTCGGTAGTATTGATGATAGTGGTTACATTAGAAGAGATCTTTTAGATTTAGTAGATGATTTAGCTTTTACAGCAAATATATTCACCACAAAAGAAAAAGTATTTACTATTCTAAAAAAAGTGATACACACCTTAGACCCAAGCGGTGTTGGTGCTAGAGATCTAAAAGAATGTCTTATTATTCAACTTAAAAGAAAGAAAGTTACCAAAACAAGGGCATTAGCAATTGATATTTTAGAATCTAATTTTGATCATTTTGTAAAAAAACATTTCACAAAACTTAAGGAAAAGTTTAATATTTCTAATGATGAGCTAAAGGAAGTAAATACTGAAATATCTAAACTAAACCCTAAACCAGGTAGTTCATACGCCGGAAACAATAAAATTGCAGAACAGATAGTCCCAGATTTTTCAATCAAACTTGTAAACGGTGAATTAGATTTGATATTGAATTCGAGAAATGCACCTGAATTGCATATATCTAGAGAGTACAACAATATGTTAAAAGGGTATCAAGAATCTAAAGTAAAAAGTAAATCTCAAAAAGATGCCGTATTCTTTATCAAACAGAAATTAGATTCTGCCAAATGGTTTATTGACGCAATAAAACAGCGACAACAAACTTTATTAGTAACAATGAATACCATAATGCATTATCAGCAGGAATATTTTTTAACAGGTGATGAACGTAAGCTAAAACCCATGATTTTAAAGGATATTGCCGATAAGATAAATATGGATGTTTCAACTGTTTCTAGAGTAGCAAATAGTAAATTTGTTTCAACTCCTTACGGTACAAAATTAATTAAAGAATTCTTCTCTGAATCCATGAAAAATGATAAAGGAGAGGATGTTTCAACAAAAGAAATCAAGAAAATTTTGGAAACAGTAGTTCTTGAAGAAAACAAGAAAAAACCCTTAACAGACGAGAAATTGGCAACTATTTTAAAGGAAAAAGGATATCCAATTGCAAGAAGAACCGTTGCCAAATACAGGGAACAATTAGATTTGCCAGTAGCACGATTACGAAAAGAAATTTAGTGAGGTTCTATAAATTCTTATCAATAATATTACATCCAATTGTAGTTCCTACAATTAGTATAATCTTGTACTTTATACTTGTTCCAAACGGATTTAACGCAAATCAAAGAATGATTGTGTTAGGATTAATATTTATATCTACTTACGTTATACCTCTCATCATTTTATTTCTTTTAAAAAGGCTTAAATTGATAAAATCGTTTAAAGCTAACACTATTAAAGAGCGAAAACTACCTATAGTCCTAATGATATTTTTATTCTATTTATTAGGCAATACAATTAAAGAAATTCATGACCTAAGAGATATTAGTTTACTTTTTTACGCAACTACATTAGGGTTGTTGTGCATATATATATTATTCTCTTTTCAACTAAAAACAAGTATCCATTTGCTATCACTAGGCATTACTACAGGATTCTTTTTTGCAATAAGCAATGTATATAGTGTAAATTTTATAGTTGTTATCATAAGTGGACTTTTACTCTCTGGCACTCTAGCAAGCGCTCGACTGAATTTAAAGGCACACACACCCACGGAAGTATATTTAGGATTTGTACTAGGTTTCCTATGCCCAATTATAGTCTATCTATTTTTATAAAAAATAGAAAATAAGTCCGAATTTTAAAATTTTCGTATTGATATCTTCCAAATCTATTTTACCATTATTAAAGATAGGTGTTAAACCATAAAATATATTAATATTGAATTCATCGTAACCAGCAGAAAACGTTAAACCATATTGTAATTTATTATAGCTAGAAATATCTGAATACTTTATCCTCAAATTACTTGTATCATCAAATTGAAAATTATTAGAAAGGTTATATAAGAATTTAATACCTGCATACACTCTCCAAAATTCATACTTATTTGCATTAGATGTCCTCCATCTCAATTCTAAAGGAAATTCTAAGTTTTGTGATTTAAATAAATTAGTTCTAATTGAAGTATCACTGCTAAAAATAGTATTGTTATTCACCTCTTCTACTTTTAATTCATGATTAAAAAAATCTAAACCATAACCTATACCAGCTCCTACAGAAAAATTTCCTTGTTTATTTAAAATTAAATCTTTAATAAAACCAGTAGAAAGTGAATACGAAAAATTACTTCTAGACACTGATGCTGGTTGATCATAAAACTGACTATAAGCAACAGATACATAAACTTGATCATCCGCATATTTATCTCCCAAATTGAGGGCATCCTTTTGAGAAAAACAAAAGCCACATAAGAACAAAAAGAATAAATGAGTTACTGCAGTTTTCATAACAAGGTTAAAAGGCTTATCAAAGATACAATATTTCGTTTCATGATTAGAGATAATAAAAAAGGGATAATTCAAATGAATTATCCCTTTTTTATGAATTCTAATGTAATTACTTAATCAATACTCGCACCCGCTGAATAACTAATTTTAAGAGCATTTACATCTCTTAATTTTAGTCTAACATCTACTATAGTACCAACACTACATTCTTTATCTGCTTTAATAGAAGTTGTCATAAACGGAACTTCTTCTTCTGAAACTTTAGATCTTGCATTTATTATAAACGCAGGAACCTCATCTGCAGTCGCTATTTTATCATTTAACTGGATTCTATTAAAACTAGTTCCATATTTAGTATCTTTTGCTTTACCAACGTAAATAGTAGTTACCAAACTTTTATGCTCTAACTTTTTTACTTCTTGTGCTGATGGCAACCTTGGCGTATCAATTTGCAATGAAGTTTCTCTCATGGTAGTAGTTACCATGAAGAAAAATAATAACATAAAAACAATGTCTGGTAAGGCGGCAGTATTTACTGCTGGCATTCCTTTTTTCTTTTTTCTAAACTTAGACATATGTTAAATTTTAAAAATTAATTTGTTGGTTCTGCATCTGAAATAATCTGAGGATAACTAGTTTTGATAAACTCAACCTTTTTCTTCAGATCCTGATTCGACTTATTATCTTTATAAGCTTCTTCAAGTTCAGTGTAAGATATTTTGTACTTATCCATACTTAACCTATTTCTTAAAACAGTGTAAGCTCTTAATAATTGATCTTGAACTGCGATATAAGTACCATATTCTGTTAACCTATCACTCTGAACAGAAATAATTGCTTTGTTTGGGTGATCTGAAGAAGATTCACTTTTTTCACCCCTACAATAATCACATTTTCCAGTAGCTATATCATTTTCAACTTTACCTTCACCTCCACCATTATCTATAAAAGCAATAGCAGCTTCTTTTAAACCTTTAATATCCATTCTTTCGCCTTCTACTAAAAGCTCATTATTTCTATTAATACTTACTTCAAAAATGTTTTTCTCTTTAATAACAGGTGGCACATAATCTGGCGGTGGTTTTTCAGATAGTTTCTTTGAAACCCCTGAATCCACATTCATTGTTGTTGTTACTAAGAAAAAGATTAAGAGCAAGAATGCAATATCTGCCATAGAACCTGCATTAATTTCGGGATTCTCTCTTCTTGCCATATTTTTATGATTTTACTAGTCCTTTTAATAAATCGTATACAAAGAATGAGCTTGCAACTAATCCTAAAGCAATACTATACCAAATTCCTGTACCAACCCATTGGTTTGTTGCTGATCCGGCTTCACCTCCTTTAAGTACGTTATTTGCTGTATCCAAAACAACATCACTATCTGCTAAAAAATAAGCAAACACCAAAACAACACCTAGAAGTGCAACTCCTAATAAAGTCTTTTTTAAGTTCTCTGGGTTTCTAAAAAGAGCAAATAAAGACAAAATTACTGTTGCTCCTACTGCGAAATAAAGCAGCATTGTAGAAAACGAAACAATGTGTCCTACAGGTCCATTTAGCGCCTCAACATCTTCTACATCCGTCATAAAAATACGAATGAAAAGAAAAGCACCTATCACAGCAATTACCGCTATGAAGATATTTAAAATTTTTGATAAATTATTTTTCATAATATATCTTATTTTTTATATTTTACTAATAAATCTATTAACTGAATAGACGCATCCTCCATATTATTTACAATACTATCTACTTTAGAAACTATAAAATTATAAAAGATTTGTAAAATAATAGCTACAATAAGACCAAATACAGTTGTTAATAATGCAACTTTAATACCTACCGCTACAACTCCTGGAGAAATATCATTTGCTACTGCAATCATATCAAAAGCTTTAATCATTCCAATTACCGTTCCCATAAACCCAAGCATTGGCGCAAGAGCAATAAATAATGACAACCAAGAAATATTTTTCTCTAAAAGTCCCATTTGCACTCCTCCATAAGAAACAACTGCTTTTTCTGCTGCTTCAACACCTTCATCTACTCTATCTAATCCTTGGTAAAAAATAGAAGCTATTGGACCTTTTGTATTTCTACAAACTTCCTTTGCTGCTTCAATACCTCCTGAGCTTAAAGCATCATCAACACTCGCTACTAATTTTTTAGTATTCGTTGTTGCCATGTTCAAATAAATGATTCTTTCGATTGCAATTGCCAATCCTAAAATTAATGCAACTAACACAATCCCCATAAACTGCGGATCTCCTTCAATGAAACGAAGTTTTAATTCTTGGTGAAAAGTTCTTGATTCCTCTGCTGTTGCTTCTTGAGCGAAAGTTGATTGAATAGCTCCAAAAAACATAAATCCTGTAACGGATAGGACATTTACTACTTTTTTCATCTTTTTTATAATTAAATTTAATAGTTAACGAATTCTAATTTTTAATCTTGAACATCAACCAAAAAGTTGATTTTTCTATAAAAATATAAGCCTTCTTTTCTTTTTTTATTTAGGAGTGGCAAGTAACAAAAAAATATTGGAGATTAAAAAAAAAAATCAATCTATTTATACATTAAAAATTGATCTCATTCCTTACCGGTCTAAAAGTTTTATATATCAGTTAATTCACCTCTCAAAGATTTTTCAAAAAACATTGTAAAATCTTCAACTGATAGATCTTGACTTAGAAGATACATCAACTTGGCTATTGCAGATTCTGTAGTAATATCCTTACCATCAATAACACCTATGTTTTTAAGCATCAAACTTGTATCATAATGCCCCATCATAACACTTCCGCTTTTGCATTGTGTTACATTTACAATTTTAATCCCTTGATCAATCGCATTTTTTAAAGTAGTAATAAAATTTTCCGAATTTGGTGCGTTGCCAGACCCATAAGTTTCTAAAACTATTCCTTTTAAATTAGGAATACTCAAAATACTTTCTACAACTAAATTCGAAATACCTGGGAACAATTTTAAAATTACAACCTCATTCACTAAATTCTTTCTTACTATTAAATTTTTTTGTTTATTTTTTGGTTGATAAAGTAATTCCTCATTAAATTTGAGATGCACACCACTTATTGCAAGTGGAGAAAAGTTGAGCGATGTAAATGCTTCAAACTGTTCTGAACTTATTTTCGTTGTTCTATTTGCTCGATATAATTTATATTCAAAATACAAACAAACCTCAGAAATTATTGGTGTTCCATTTTTGTGAGCACTTGCCACCTCGATAGAAGTGATCAAGTTTTCTTTAGCATCTGTTCTTAAATCTCCAATTGGCAGTTGGGAACCCGAAAAAATAATAGGTTTTGTCAAATTTTCTAACATAAAACTGATTGCAGAAGATGTATACGACATAGTATCAGAACCTGTTAAAACTACAAATCCATCAAATTTTTTGTAATTTGACTCAATAATTTCAGCAATGTCTTTATAAAACTTCGTATTCATATTTGATGAATCTATAGGCTCATCAAAAGAAATACTTGTTATCTTACAGTTTAACTGCTGTAGTTCTGGAATTTTCTCTACAATCTGACTAAAATCAAACGCTCTTAAAGCATTCGTTTTATAATCTTTAATCATACCAATAGTTCCGCCAGTATAAATCAGCAATATGTTTGGTTTATTTGTCATTTTGTCTTTTTTTACTCCAAAAAAATAAAATGGAATAGTTTATGTTGTAAATTTATCAAACAAAAACGAAATACAATTTTTAAACAATATAAATTATGATAGGATTTTATATTTTAATCGGTGCAATTGCATTAGTTAGCTGGTTAATCAGTAATACTTTAAAAAATAAATTCAATAAATACTCTAGAGTTCAGCTAAGAAACGGAATGAATGGAGCCGAAATTGCAGAAAAAATGCTTGCTGATCATGGTATTTTCGATGTAAAAGTAATTTCTACTCCCGGAAGGCTAACAGACCATTACAATCCGCAAAATAAAACTGTAAATTTGAGTGAGTCTGTATACAACCAAAGAAATGCTGCTTCTGCTGCAGTTGCTGCTCATGAAGTAGGACATGCTGTGCAGCATGCAACTGCTTATAACTGGTTAGCAATGCGCTCTAAATTAGTGCCAGTCGTTAATATCTCTTCAAGGTTTTCTCAATGGCTTGTTATTGGAGGGTTATTTCTAGGTGCAGCCTCAGGGGCGAGTAGTTTTGGCTTTTATTTAGCAATAACAGGATTGGTTTTTATGGGTTTTGCAACACTTTTTAGTTTTATTACATTACCTGTAGAGTATGACGCAAGCAACAGAGCATTAGCTTGGTTAAGAAATAAAAATATGGTTTCTCGAGAAGAATTGGCTGGTTCTACTGATGCCTTAAAATGGGCAGCAAGAACCTACTTAGTAGCAGCATTGGGCTCATTAGCTATGCTTCTATATTGGGGTTTAAAAATATTAGGAAATAGAGATTAATTTAATAATTAATGGTCTTTTTTTTATGTTTAAATAAATCTGTAAATACTAAAAAAATATTGAATTTGGAGTTAAATGTATTAGGTAAGCCTTTAAAAAATTGTTGCAACTCACCCGTTACTGGATATTACAGAGATGGTTTTTGTAAAACTGCAGAAAATGATGCTGGTACTCATACAATTTGTGCAATAGTTACTGAAGATTTTCTAGAATACTCAGCCTCTCAAGGAAATGATTTAATTACTCCAAAACCATACTGGAACTTTCCCGGTTTAAAGCCGGGAGACAAATGGTGTTTGTGTATTTCTAGATGGTTACAAGCAGAAAAAGTAGGTAAAGCACCTTTTGTTATTTTAGAAGCCACTCACATAAAATCTTTGCAATACACGTCTTTAGAAATTCTTAAAAAATATACTTTTAAAGAATAATTACAAATGGATAATTTCATAAATGTTTTATCTCAAATTTCTTTTTTGGTGGATGCCGGACTTGCTATTTTAATTTGGATGGTTCAACTTATTATCTATCCCAGTTTTCTATACTACAGCGAAGAAAATCTTTATGCTTGGCATCAAAAATACACCTCTAAAATAGCAGTAATTGTAGTTCCGTTAATGCTTTTCCAATTAATCTTTGGATTAATAATTTCATTTTATTCCCCCACAATAAATCATTTCATTTATATAGGTATTGTCTTTTTTTTATGGGTATTTACATTATTGAGCTTTGCCCCGCTTCACTTTAAAATATCTGAGGGAAATGTGAATAACAAATTACTAACTACGCTAATTCATAGAAATTGGATTAGAACTTTACTTTGGTCTTTTTTGTTGATTTTTCATTTTATTACTTCTTAAATCTTTTCCTTTTAGTAACAATTTCTACTCCTGTGCCTCTCATTTTTATAAATTACTAATTAACTTTATAAACTAAAAAATTGAAAGAGACTCGTAAATTTTATAAATGAGAAATTCACAAATTCTATTTAAATATAAATAGCGCAGGAAACCTTTTCTATAAATACTGAGTCTCAACTCAACAGATAACTATTTTTTAAAAATTAATAATCAACCATTTTTGAAGTATAAATCCGAGAAAATACAAATTAGAAGTTTCCATTTTGAGTTTTGAAATACAAAAATTTAAAGAAGTCAGAGTTAAAGGAAGAAATTAATGGTTTTCCAAAAATCTAGCTGATTTAGATCGCAACTAAAATCACTGAACTTGGCAGCTTAAAATATAAAAAGCAAAACCTTTTTTTACAAAAGTTTTGCTTTTTATATTTTTAACCACTATTTCTAAAAATAGTTGGCCTATTCAAACGAGTAAATTTAGAAAATAAATAGCGAAAAAACCTAATCATTCAACTTTAATACAGCCATAAACGCTTCTTGCGGAATTTCTACATTACCAACCTGTCGCATTCTTTTCTTTCCTTTTTTCTGCTTTTCTAATAACTTACGTTTTCTCGAAATATCTCCTCCATAACATTTTGCAGTAACATCTTTACGCAATGCTTTGGTAGTTTCACGTGCTATAATTTTTGCTCCAATTGCAGCTTGAATAGGAATATCAAACTGTTGTCTTGGTATTAAAGTTTTTAATTTCTCTACAATTTTCTTACCGATTGTATAGGCATTATCTGCATGTAATAGCGCTGAAAGTGCATCTACAGGTTGCCCATTTAAAAGAATATCTACTCTTACTAGTTTAGATTCTTTCATACCAATTGGGTGATAATCGAAAGAAGCATATCCTTTAGAAACTGTTTTTAGACGATCATAAAAATCAAATACAATTTCTGCCAAAGGCATTTCGAAAATTAACTCAACTCTTTCTGTTGTTAAATACGTTTGATTTACAATTTGACCACGTTTTTCGATACACAAACTCATTACTTGTCCAACAAAATCAGATTTTGTAATAATAGAAGCTTTTATAAAAGGCTCCTCTACTCTATCTAACCTAGACGGATCAGGTAAATCTGTTGGGTTATTCAACAGTATTAACTCATCAGGATTTTTCTTGGTATATGCGTGATAGGATACGTTGGGAACAGTAGTAATTACTGTCATATTAAACTCACGTTCTAAACGT
>Ga0209715_1003710_pt1 | contig 10787 bp, 11 predicted proteins | sample COGITO_mtgs_1205_2_FD_184809 | JGI IMG/M metagenome (GOLD analysis project Ga0209715, IMG submission 184809) | Pelagic marine microbial communities from North Sea - COGITO_mtgs_120503 (SPAdes) (version 2) | ecosystem: Environmental > Aquatic > Marine > Epipelagic ...
TGTACATCGACACATCATTTGATTTTATGAGTTGAATTGGGTCAAAATCGTTTTGCTCTTTTGATACGGTGCTGCTTACTTTAAAGCTATCTCCAGTCTCGAATTGGTTTTCCATTTCTGCCTTCGACTTTTGAGGCTCTGAATTAAACGGGGCATCTTCCAGACTTTTAATTGTAGTGATGGGTTCAGAACTTTCACTGGGCGTCTTAGAGAGCGAGTCTATGGTGGATTGATCTTGAAGTTCGACGAAAGGGTTTTCAAGGAAGTTGTCCTCGATATATTCGTTGACTTCAAGATTTGTCATTTGCAGAAGTTTTATTGCTTGTTGGACCTGCAGAGTTAAGGACAAGCCCTGCTTTTGCGCTAAACCTATGTTGAAATCTAGTTTCATGATCGTTCTCCTGCGTTAAAGGCAGCCTAACATCAATGAGAACTCGGGTAAAAATTTAAAATTGACAGCGTTGCATTGTCAAAATATTGACTATTTGTATGTATATATTGAGTTATTTTTCAATAACTTACGTAATATTAGTGGCCGGCTCCTAAACTTTTTCACAGCTTTGACGTTTTGATTTTTGAAGGACAACACTGAACAAATTTCACAAGGAGAGAGCGATGACTAGTATTACGGCGGGGGGTGCATTCTACAGGATCCAAAATGCATTGGAGGCTAATTCACGTGAAGTCTCTAACAGTATGCAACGACTAGCTACTGGAGAGCAAAACATCTCCGCTGGTGAGAACGTTTCCACGCGGGCCATCGCCCTTGGTATCAAAGGCGAACTGGCAAGTCTAAAAGTTGGTATGCAAAATGGTGCTGAGGCTCTCAATGCTATTGAGATGGTTACTAACGATATTAAGATCTTGAATGACATCATAATTCGATTTGAAGAATTGAATACTCTTGGCTCCAATGGCTTAAATTCGACTAGCGATACAGCAGCTATTAAAGCCGAAGCAGACGCCCTTATAGCCGAGTTTGCAGCGGTCCAAACTCGGTCAAAATGGAAGGGAGAGACAATTTTTGGTGGAACAGGAAGTAATAACAAGATTGGGATGGGCAGAAATAATGGCTTTGCTGGTGGGTCAGCTGGTCTAACATTGGCAGCGGTAGGAACTGCCAATGCGACTGGAATAAATTCTGATTTAATGTCCACAGGGGGAGCCGGCGCAACAGCCGCAACTGCGTCAGACGGCGGTATTCCATCGCTTAAAATAGCAGTTGATGCACAACAAGTTGCTGCTGGTGCAATGTATAACCAGATTTCAAATGCAATGGAGCATCTGACGAACCTATCCGCTACGCTCTCTCTTGATATGGGTTCAAAGCTTGACGTAGACTTTGCCGGAGAAACCACCGAACTTGCCAAAGGACAGATCTTAGCGCAAGCTGGAACTGCAATGCTAGCCCAAGCGAATGCTCAAGGACAGAGCCTGCTTGCACTCATTCAATCATAAGAATTAATAAGCAATAGTGGGTACAAAAAATCAGTCAGACCTGAAAAAGGTTTGACTGATTTTCCTTAAGATTTATTTCTTGCTAACGGTATAGCATAGATTACAGTCACGTTGGAGGTGCAGGTTGGCTGAGAACGAAGAAATAGAGGATCCACCCATAGATGAGGGCAGCAATGAAGATGACGACGTAGTTGTCCGGTCCGAAATAGAACAACAAAAATTTGAATCTGATTTTGCCATAAAAATGGTAGAAACTTTAGTGGCCATCAACGAACAACAGATTTCTAGTTATGAATTACCAAATAGATTTTTCACAACTGATGAGTTAAATTGTTTTGGATTTTTCTCGAATTCAGTGCCAATTAATCCTGTGCCGGCAGTTTATCCTGAAGATGGGTTTCTCTTATTTAGGGGAGTTCCAGTGCCTAAGTCTGTAAATCTCACGTCCGCAAGTTTAGAAGAAATTGAGCATATCATAAGATCGAATGTACCTGATGACGTTCAGGGCCAGCAGTTGTCAGACCTGGGTTCCGACATGATCAATGCTTATCAAATTGCAACTCAAATATATAATGATCGGGTAGAAAAAATTCGCACTTCATATTTGGCAAATGTTAAAAATGCTAAGTCACAGGTAATCGAAATATCAGCGGCAATTGTCTGTGGTTCTGTAATTATTTTAACTTTAGTGAGTCTTTTATAACAGATAAATGAAGGGGCGTTATTACTCTGCTGATACCAGTAAAACTGGGAGAAATTGGTATGGGAAAAATCTTGAGTACGAGTGGCCCGTCATGAAATTCACCGACCAGTACGTTTTAGGGTTGAACGCATTTTTATCGCCACTCCAGTAAGCTTCAGGGGATATATTAGGAAAATATTTTGAATTTATTTTGGGTGCAGGGCACTCTTCGCAAACCAGGCTCTCTAACTCTTGACGGGTCGGCAGTCTCCAGTTGCCTCCGAGCTGTCGTTTTGCTTCGCTTATGGCATACTTAATTTGAGCATGGTCAAGTTTAACAACGTCGCCAGTACAGGTGTCGAGTGCTGGATCCCATGCTTGCCCTACCGAGCAGCGAAGCCAAGTCGTACCTGCTTGCAGATCTTTTACAGTGTTTTCCCTAGCCATGAATTGAGCGGAAGCTTGGGTAGCAAGGTAAATTGAAAAAACAAGGAAACTAATAAAATATTTGTACATCGCTACACTTTCTAATTTGAATTGAAGAACCCTACAACTGGCTGGTTATTTATTTTCATAAGACTTATATAAAATGGTACGGTTCTTGTATACTGCATTGTGAAGAAGGAGAGTGTATAATGGATATTGCAGCCATACTCGGCTTTATCGGTGCCGTTGGGATGATTTTAGCCGCGATGATTGCGGGTGGCGGAATCGCGCCCTTTGTGGATAACCAATCTATTCTCATTGTGTTTGGCGGCTCGTTCTTTGCAGTCATGTATACCGCGCCGATGCCAACCTTTTTGGCCAGTTTTAAAGCCATGGGAAAGTGTTTCAAGCCTGGCTTGCCAAAACTTGATGAAACTGTCGAGCGTATGGTTGAGCTCGCAGGTATGGCGAGAAAGGACGGAATGATGGCTCTAGAAGGTCAACCAGTTCCAGATAAATTTTTCGAAAAAGGAATGCAAATGCTGGTGGATGGGGCCGACGAGCAGAAACTGATTAAACAAATGAATTCTGAGATTGCATCCATGAAGGGCAGGCACGCCGAAACTACCGGATGCGTAACAAGCTGGGTTGATATCGCGCCAGCGATGGGCATGATCGGTACGCTTATTGGTCTGGTTTTAATGTTGGGTAACATGGGCGACCCCAAGTCAATTGGTCCAGCTATGGCTGTTGCTCTTTTGACAACACTCTATGGAGCGTTTGTTGCTAACGTAATGTTTATGCCAATGGCAAAAAAATTAGAGGGTTTTACCGAATTCGAAGTTAATTATCGCAAGTTCGTTTTGGAAGGTCTGCGTGGAATTGCTCGGAGCGATAGCCCTAGAAATATTCAAGATCAAATGGCCGCATCATTACCACCCAAACTTCAAGCCAAATTTGAAATTGCGGCATAGTTGAAGGCGGATTAACGAACTATGGCTGAAGAAGCTCTCAACGAAGAAGATCAGGACGAACAGGATTGTCCTAAGTGTCCTCCCCCAGGCGCGCCTGCGTGGATGGCAACGTTTGCTGATATGGCAACACTGTTGATGGCTTTCTTCGTTCTTATTTTGTCTTTTGCTGAATTTAACGTTCCGAAGTTTAAACAAATTTCAGGGTCACTTCGTGAAGCATTTGGTGTACAAAAAGTCGTTCCAGTTGTGGAGCAACCCAAGGGAACGACAGTGATCTCATTGAACTTTAGTCCCAACCCTACTCCGTCTGTTACTGAAACTCTTCGTCAGCAGACCACAGAACTTCAAAAGCCTGAGTTAGAACTTCAAACTAAATTAGAAGATTCTCCCGAAGGTGGCGAAGCCGATAAGAAAAAAGATTCTGACTTTGATGGCGCTGGAGGCGAAAGTGATGCATCCCTTGATGCTACAGAATTGGCCAAGCAGTTAAAGAAAGCTATTGATAGCGGGGAGGTGCAAATAGAAACCCTCGGCGAAAATGTTGTGATTAATTTTCCGAAGGAAGAATTGGATCCAGAGGAAATTAAAAGCATGATCCAGGAGACGATGACTGCACTTGCTGAGGCCCGCGAGGCCGCTGGGGCATCCGAAAGTGAAGTTCTTTTTGGTGGTCTAGAGGCAGAACTCCAAGAATTAGCTGCGTCTCTTGAGGAGAGCTTTCCCGAAAATGGAACAGATCAGGGCGGATCATCTGAGCAGGAGAGCGAAAAGCTGCAGAATGCCTCTAAGGCTACCGAAGAATTGACTGTGGCTCTACAAGAACAAATCGACCAGGGATTGATCGATATTGAACAGCGCGAAGGCAGCGTATTTATATCCGTTGGTGCTGGTGGTGCATTCCCGTCTGGGACTGCAGACTTAACTGAAGAAGCACAGGCAATCCTGGACCGTATTGCGCTTACGGCAATGAGCCCTGAAAGTGTAATTACCGTTACAGGCCACACAGATGACATACCAATTTCCAATGGAAAGTTTCGTGATAACTGGGACTTGGCTGCGGCACGGGCTGCAAGCGTAGTCCAGACGATTGAAGAAACAGGCTTAGTGTCGGGTGGGCGTATGTCTGCAGTCAGTAAAGGTGAAACAGATCCTGTTGCGGATAACGTCACTGCAGAAGGCCGTGAAGAAAATCGCAGAATTGAAATTGAAATAACTTATTGAGCTAAGCTTTTTATAGAGCTCGTCGTTAAAGCCATAGGGAGTGTTGTATGAGCGAAACAATTAGCAATGATTATATAAGTATGATCAATAAGCAGGGCTCTGGTTATAATATCCCTGTAATTGTTGATGCAATTGTTGATGCAGCAATAGCCCCAATTAAAACCTTAGTAACTGTTAAAAAAGAAGGAGTGGATGGAGCCATATCTGGGATGGCTAGTCTGAAATCCAGCGCTCGTTTGAGCCAGACAACTATAAATAATTTGAGTGGACAGGAAGATTTCACATTAAGTAGCACTGATGCGAAAACTGTGTCTTTAACGATGAATGACCGCAGTAAGCTGGATGGATTCTCTCATACAATCACGAACGTCACTACTGCTAAACCTATGACTATGCATGTAAAAAATTGGACTTCACTTACAACAGACAAGTATGTCCAGGACTATTTAGATATTACAGTTAACGGTACAGCCATAGATGCGTCGCTCGGAGGCGTATCTGGCCGGATGGATATTAATAATGATTCAGCCACCGAGCTAACAGCAAAGTTAGATGCTATTTCTGGTCTAAGTGCTCAGATGGTCAAAGTTAGTGATAATTCCTATACAATGGTAGTGACAAGTGAACCTGGATCAACTTTTACTATTGTTTCACCTGCCAGCTCCAATCGGTTAAACACGAGTGGAACCCATTCCAACACAGATGTGACTGCCTCAAATAGTGCGTCTTTAACTTTTGATGGTGTTGCTATAACAAGAAGTAATAATGCAATTACGGATCTTATAGACGGCGTTACAATTAATTTATTATCTGATAACGCTTTTGATAATGATAACGATACAGCTATTCCTGAAACTGTAGAGACATCAATTACTGCTTCTAGATCTTCGAGTAAAATTCAAGAGACAGTTGAAAGTCTGATAGCAGAGCTAAACGCCTACAAAGCAGATATAAACGCCCTCGGCTTTATAGACGAACAAGGCGATGAAGATGGCCAATTAGCAAATAATGCTTATTTGAGACGCGTTCGACAAGACTTCCTCAGATTGATGACAGAACCGATATCTGGTTATGGTGACAAAGACATACACTTTGTTGAGTTTGGAATTAAGACTACGCTGGACGGTTCGTATATTTTTGATAAAACAATGTTTGATCGTACATATTCGCGAGAGCCAGAAAAATTTAATGCGTTAACACAAGACAAGGCTTATTCGAGTGATCCAAACGTTTTCGTTTTCGCAACTTCTACATCACCAATTCCCTCAGGAAAGCATGTATTTGCACAAACTGGAAAAGTTTTGTCTCATTCTGGAACAGCGTCTTCGAAAACTCTGACTTCATCTGCATCAGGTGATAAGTTTAATTTTGCGACAGTTGATTACCCAGGGTTCTTATTTCAAGCAGACGACGGAACAAGTCCAGGAAATTTTGATATTTATATTGGTAGGAGTGCAAAGACTAAATTGAGTAATTTTTTTGCTGACGCCCAGAAAGTGAGTGGAAGTCACGATAAAATCGTAGATTTTTATAAAGATCAAAGTTCTAGTTTGTCCGCGAGGCTAGCTAAAATTGACAAGCAGGAGTTACTTTTACGGGCAAGGTATACTGAGCAATTTTCTAAGATGGAAGAAGCTGTCACTGGGTCAAAAGCATCACAGGACTATATCACACAATTAGTAGATGGTTGGAATAAAGCCTAGTCATTTTGAATGCCGTATTTCTTAATTTTCTCAATCAGAGTTGTGCGTTGCAGGTGAAGATCCTTCGCGGCTTCACTGGCATTGCCGGCATTCCGTTCCAGCGCCTTTTCAATTAGGACGATTTCGATATCTCGTAGAAGCCTCCTCACATCAACACTATTGGAGATTTCAAAAATTCTTGAAAAATCGTTCGGTGTTGGTGGTGAGCGTTCGTCAGCCTCATTGCCGCGTTCAGCGCCACCTAAGTCGTCAAGTGCGCCCCAAATATTTTCATTTTCCTCAACATTATTGAAAAATGAATTTTGATCAAATTTCAGAAGTGTGTGGGTAACTCGTTCTCTATCTATATTTTGGCCAGGAAAAAAGACTTTTGCTCGCTCCAAAATATTTCGTAGCTCTCTAATATTGCCGGGCCAGTCATATGTTCTGAGTGCTTCAAGCCCATCTCCGTCAAAATTTATTGGAGCATTGGTCGCATTTATAGATGAATTTTGTTTGAGAAAGTGGGCAACTATTTCTGGTATGTCGTCTGAACGCTCTCGCAGCGTTGGTACTTGGATTGGGAAGACATTTAGTCGGAATAGCAAATCTTCACGAAATTTATTTTGTCTGACTAATTCATCCAAGTCCTTATGTGTGGCGCACACCACTCTTACATCTAATTGTATGTCTGCTCGTCCACCCACTCTCGTAACAATTGAATTTTCTAGCACTCGGAGCAATTTTGATTGCAAGTCGAGGTTCATGTCTCCTATTTCGTCAAGAAACAGTGTTCCTTTGTTTGCTTGTTCAAATTTTCCAGGTGTAGTTTTAATGGCTCCAGTAAACGCACCTTTTTCGTAGCCAAATAATTCGGCTTCCATCAAATCACGAGGTATGGCAGCACAATTGACGGATACAAATTTACCTTTTCGGCGACTTGCTTCATGCACACTTTCTGCCACCAGCTCCTTTCCTACGCCTGTTTCGCCTTGAACTATGACGGCGGAGTCAGATGGTGCTACCAGAGATATTAGTTTTTTGAGGCGCATCGCCGCCTCTGAACTGCCAACTAATTTCGAAAACATTACAGTCATTCAGTACACCGCGAATTTTGGTAATCCCCATACTTATTAATAACATGATTACATTATTCTTTGTAATGCCTATAACGCCTAACACAAGTTTTATCATAGCCATAAAACACTTTATTCATAAATGCTCCTAGGATACATTAGAAACGAATAAAGTGTTATGTGAAAGATAATTATTAGAGGGCTGTCAATTGAAACGATTATTGGCATCTATTGCATCTACTAAAATAATGCGCGGACTCTCAAAGAAAAAGAAAAATATACCATTGCTTGATTATGATTTAACAAGGTTCGATGAGCAGGATATAATTTTAGAGAGCGAGGCGCAGATTCAGGAATTTTTACCTGATATTTTGGGACAGGCACTGGCGCGCACTTGGGTTGATAAGAGATTTTTAGATGCGTTTTATGATCAGCCCAAGGAGATATTAGAGAGGGCAGGCGTCTTCCTTCCCAAATCTATTTCTGTGGAATTTATCAAAAAAGATAAAGAAAGGCCTAAAGTGATAGTTTATCAAAAAATGGGATCAAAAAGTACACGGCTTCTAGAATTGAAATTAGTTATGGTTGCAGCGACATGATACGAGTGGTTTGTGTGTTAGCCTTTCTGGTGATGATAATTGCGGCTACTTCGCGTGCGCAAACAGAAACAACTGAGGCTAACTCTGATATCTTTGTGAACGCAATCAATGCATTTGAAAAGAAAGACTTTCAAACTGCAGTAGAACTTTTCACCATTCTTGCTGACGAAGGGGAACCTACGTCTCAGCATAATTTATCTATATTGTACTTTAAGGGTCTTGGTAGCCCTTTAAGTTATAAGCGAGCTCTATATTGGGCGTGGCGCGCGTCCTTGGGTGGTAGTGAACCGGCAATGGCTGTGGTTGATGATGTGCGAGATATAGTGACTGAGGACTTGATAGGAGTTGTCGCTCAAGAAATAGTTAGCGAGTTGACGGCTAAGGCAATGGATGGTGACAGGGATGCTGCAGAAAGATTAGGCAAGACCTATTATAATCTGTTTGTGGAACCTGATCTAAAAATGGCTTATACGTGGCTGCTAATCTCGCAAGCCTTTGGGAATGAAACTGTGAGCGACATGATATCGGAGATAGAAGATTTAATAGCAATTGAAGATAAAATTACATACCAGGAAGAAGCTACCGAAACTTTTATTAAAATACCTAAGTAATTAACTTTTTGGAGTTACTTTAGATAGAAAGCTTAGTTTATCCGTTTCTAGTTGAACATGCTGTTCAATAATATCTATTTTTGATGTCAATTGAGCTAAAATAGCCTTGATTTTTTCAGGATCTTCAGCTGCAGCATTTTCAGGAATTTGAGCTACAGCATACTCATCTATAAGCGAATAAAAATCTTTTATTATTTGAGTCAAAAACGCCGTGTTAGCCCGAGACTCTATGTCTGGACTTGATAGTAACTCTCTCATTTGTTCCAGCTTATCTAGGAACAAATGGCTGTCGATATTCATGCTATCAGCTTCCAGCTTCCTGGAAGCTTTCAAACATTTTGGCTGTCACGATATCCAGGTCGATCGGATAACGTCCCTGTTCGACTTTAGTCTTTATTTCGTTAACTAATGAGCGGTCTACGGGGGGCCCATCGGCAAGTTTAGCAACCTGTTCCTTAATTTTAAGGTCTTGGCTGTCCAACTTATTAACTATTTCCTTTGGTGCCAAATCCGAGATTTTTTTGTCGGGTTGGATATTTACTTTGTTACTATCGCCTAACTGAACGCTGGCGGTATTAACGTTATTACCTACAGAATTAATCATCTTAAGTACTCCTCTCGAGTCTCTTAACGACAGCACATTAATTTATGTTAGCTAGCGGCGAAACTTTTTTTTCTGCGGTCACTATGGCCTTAAATTCTTTTAATGACGATGAGTTTCTAACTAAGACCATGTCACCTACTTTCCCGTCGGAAAGCGCCTCTCCATGAGTTACAATTCTTACTGCCGTGGATCCAGATATTATTAGAACGGCATCATTTTTATTGACTGCGTTGTTAGCCAATATGTGTCTAGCCTTTATTACGGTATCCCTGGACAAATTCCTTTTTGCTTTTTGACCAACTATGTTATCGAGCGTCACGTAAGCACCCCGTGCAGTCCGAGAATCAGCCCATTTCATTTCCAGATCATCTATTTCAATTACTTTTCCTTTTGGGATATTTAGTTTTGTGAATACAATCTGCACAGAGTTTGAACGATTATTATGTCCTAATTTTTGACTTTCTACTGCCTTGTCTTTCGTTCTAAGGGAAATAGACCATCGCGCCGGCTCGCCGCATGACGCTTTAAGCGTGTGCCAGCTACTAGGGTGTTTTTGTGCAATCGATATTTTTTCATTACACGGAAAATAGGCCCGCTTCTCTGAAACCAAAATTTCATTGTAGATGCCATTATCCGCCAAATAGCTTTGGGCAATCTTTTTGATGTCAGCACCAAAAATCAACCTTTCCTCAGCGCAAAGCATTTGACTATTAATAGTAATCAGAAAAACGGTAAATATCTTGATAAATATTTGCATTAGTAACGTTCCAGCAATTTAATGCTTAAGCCGTCAAAATACTTTCCAGTTTTACCCTGTGTAAGTGCGTGCAGAGTTGTTGAAGTATTATTCATCTGCTTAACGGTGAAGTAGTATTGTTGAGTGCCAGACTGTATTGAGCTAAAGATATCATCCGGCGACAACCCATCTTGCAGGCCATAATCGATCTCCAAATTTTCGTTTTTAAGTTTTATTTTCCCACTAAAATTCATACATTCTAGGTGGTGCAAAGTTTGAGTAATTGACCCCACTGCCAATTCAAAGACCGCCTCTTGAATACTTTCCAAGTCTCGTCGCCTAGAATTGGAACCACCAACAAACATACCGCTTTTCTCAATTTCCATCTCTGTTTTGGTTTCTGTTCCATTCAAAGCTTTAGATTTTCGAAATAATTCAGATTTAGCTTTCACCACCAAAACCTTTTTCCGTTGAATAACGTGCGTTGTCTTCGCGTCTAGATCTAGTGAAAGTGTAAGCAAATAGTTTGGTATCGACCTTTTAGGCGTATTTCCACTTTCATAAAGCGAATAGCTCGATGAGGTCGAGGAACGGTCAGAATTATTTTCTTGGAAGTTGAATTTGGGGTTGGCAGCCATCATCGCTTCTATTGTCTGCGTTAATGACAGTTCATCGAATTGCACCCAGAATGGTAGTGATTTCTTGATGGATAACCCCT
>Ga0209715_1003712_pt1 | contig 10781 bp, 9 predicted proteins | sample COGITO_mtgs_1205_2_FD_184809 | JGI IMG/M metagenome (GOLD analysis project Ga0209715, IMG submission 184809) | Pelagic marine microbial communities from North Sea - COGITO_mtgs_120503 (SPAdes) (version 2) | ecosystem: Environmental > Aquatic > Marine > Epipelagic ...
ATCTAATGACTCAAAGCTGTCTGTTTCACATATGATGAAGTTTGTATGGATGAGCCGATTTGAGTATTGCCCATGAACGTTAATTCCATGATCACCCAAGTTCGCTAACGTATTTTTATAAAGGTCTGCTTTTGTTGGGTGATGCGCCTGACACGTCGAGTAATCGTGCGTAACTTTTACCATAAATAACATCGATAATTTACCTTTCTTAGGGGAGCCATAAGCTCGCAATTATTTCACGGTGGTGTAAACTAAATCTCCACTTAACGGGATTGTATGCCTGTTTACGGGGATGGCTCCGCCAGTAGGCACCAACGCTTAGCATTAACCTTACAAAACAAGGCTACTGTCTCATTCTGGTTCCTGCAACAGGCGTAAAATGGTCTACGGTTTGGTCTACGATAAGAACCCCCTGCATGTGCCAGCCCGCCCCCTAGGGATGCCGTATATGAGCCTGACCTGCGATTGGTGGCTGGAGTTCGTAAACTGGCGGTATGCAGCTTATATCGGCAGCGTTGACAGTTTCTATTGTCCAGAGTGTGAGGGTTGCTTGTGGATGCTACCTCAACGAAGAGGTTGTCCTTTGTTAATATCTCCCTCTCGTTAAAGAAGAAGGATAATAGTGTAGGCTGTGTAGGCAAATCGCAAAAGTCCCCAGAGATCTCCCAGTAGAAAGTTTCCCAAAATGCCTACACTACCTACACTACCTACACTGATCTGGGCTTAGAACTGCATAACAGGCTGTATACCGCTCCACTGCATCCCACTAGAGGTACGGGACTGATAGACGCCGGTTAGTTTGTCCAAGGCTTTCTTGAAGGAGTTGGTGGACTGAGGCTTACGACCAATGGCTTGGCAGAAATGGCGATAGGCTTCGTATAGCTTTGAGGCTGGATACTTGGTTTCAGGTTCCAAGATACACTCCTGTTCCACGAACTGCGCAATGCTATCCATCTCAGTCTTATAAGCGCTGACCTGATCATGAACTATTTGTGGAGGATTAAGGCCCTGTTCTTGCCAATTTAAACAGCCCTGTATTGCCCAGTTAAGAATACCAGGCAGTTCTTTAGTAAGTTTGCCCCCGAGATCTTTATCCTGTTGTTCTGCAGTAAAGGTGCGGTTGAAAGGAATAGCCTGTATCCGACGCCAAATGCCAAGGTCAGTATTGTTGATCTGCGGCAAACTATTTGTGGCCAGCAATATCTTCCCGATAATACTAAACTCCAGCCAACTGCCATATAACGGGCGACCCTTTAGAACATCTCCTCCAGTCATCTGCTTAATCTTGGCTTCTGCTAAGGCCTCACCTGTCTCAGTTTCGCTAACTGAAATCAGCCTCGCGCCAACAAGGTCAACCAAATCATCGCCAATTGAGGAACTTCCCTTAGCCACAAGAGTTTGAGACGAAGCCGCTTTTGAATAGTCCCCCAGCAGCTTGTTTATCACATTGACGAAGGTTGATTTTCCGTTTGCTCCATCGCCTATCAGGATGAATAGACATTGCTCGGAGGTTGATCCTGTCAGACAGTATCCGACAGCCCTTTGAACATAAGAAATCAGATCTTGATCCTTCTCAAAGATATCATTCAGGAAAGCCTCAAAGCTTGGGCATGTACTTTTGGCGCAATAGTCAGTCGCTATTACTTTACTTATAAGAACAGACGAATCGGGATCATACGCTAAACCGGATTCGAGATGTACCCACTGGTTGGGGGCTGCCAGAAGCATTGGATCAGTATCAAAAGCACTTAGTGAAACCGCTCTGTCTGTGGAAGCTAACTTGCATAGGTTTTCTAGCCGATTGAGACTCTCAAAAGATGATAAGTTTCCTGCAGCACTGTGGTTGCTTGTATCAAATAGAGCTTGTTTAGCTTCGCTTATAAACTGGAAAGCAAACTTCTTGATCAAAGCGCGTTCATCGGCCCGCCAATAACTACCGTTCCAGATGAGCCACCCTTTGGTTTGAACAGCAAAGACCGCTCTGCCATCAAGCCACTGGCCAAAGGTCTCACCCAGTTTTGCTTCTGTGACATTGTTACTGTTTGTAAACTGTCCAAAGTTAATAACTTCGGCACTGGCTTCCTCCACGACGGACAGAGACCTTGCTTGGTGTTAACGCATTTAGCGTATTTTGAGCCGCAGCCTTATTGCGTCGTTTTGTAACAAAGTATTCAAGAATTTCGACTTCGTGATCAGCGGCGCGCCACAAGTAAAAGCGTTCTCCATTTATTTCACAAAGACTTCATCCAGGTGCCATTGCCAGTTCGAGTGACTGCGCGCCTGGTTACGTCTTCTTCTCGCAATCTTTGATGCAAACATTGGCCCAAAGGAGTTCTACCAGAACCGGATCGTTTCATGGCTTACATCTACACCCCGTTCATTAAGAAGGTCCCCCACATTACGGAGCGAAAGCGAAAATCAAATATACATTATCACTGCCAATCGGATGATTTCAGATGAAGTCTTGAAATATTTGAAGGGATAATGTGTCGTCATCTACCAAAAATGGGAACCAACCGCGAAACCGTCAAGTTTGTCTGACAGTACCCTATTATCAGTTATCACTGAAACATTTTAGTAGCACGATGTCGCATTGCAGATGAAGAAACTTCGATCGTCCTAGGAAATATCACTACCTCACAAGCAGACAAAACATTGGAGTTATCATCACCATGAACGAGGATATCTATATTATTTTCTATTATATACTGGTCATCCACCAGCCATTTTGAGGGGATTACTTCTGAGACATATTTTATGGCGAGAAGTATTTCCCTGCGTTCCTCAAAACTAAGCTCAGGGGTATAACCCTTTTTCATAAGGATCTCGTCATCTGTTGTTAATGCGACGATTACGTTACCTAAATCAAATGCCTTTTTTAGTAGACGTATGTGACCATGGTGCAGCAATGTGCACGACATATCAACCATTACTCTTTTCAATCTAAACCCTCCTAGTTTTTGGCAACCAAAATTTTTGGTTTAATTGAGTAATAGGCAGTCATTAATAGTTCCCCTTGAATCCTTGCCAAGATGAACCTCACCCAGGTGGCATACAACACTCTCATTAGGTTCAAGTGTGCGCGGTGAGTACAAGACCGCTTTAGGATCATTGGCTACGATTGTACCCCTCACGCGTGTACACAAAAGCGGTTGCATCTCTCTTGGAAAGTAAAGATTTGAATCGAACTTACTCATGAAGTGTTCCTTACAAATTTTTACCGCTGCTTTGAAATTTTTGTGATCTTTCAAAATCGAATCCAAGGAACAAATCGCATGATACGGTCCTGTCATCTTTTTACCGAGATGACTGGCAATAGATAGGTTGAATGAAGTGGTTTCAAAATTGGGCAATTCATTGAATGCAACAAAAGCTGCACCAGTCAAGCCAAAGAGGCCTTTACATGAGCTATAGCTCACAGCATCTGCAAGCTCATGATTGTCTTCTAATCCTATCGACGCAGTCGCATCTAACATGAGTTTGGCGTTTAAGGTGTCAGAAAATGCACGCAGCTCTTTAATATCAAGCTTCAGGCCAATACTGGTTTCGGTAGAACAAGCAACAACCCAATCATACTGACCAGTCGTATCTTTATAGCTTTGCCAATCTACCGCTTTAACGTCCGTGATTTGGGCGTAGGCTTTCGATGCAACCTCAGCCATCATTTGTGCGCGTTGAGCATAATAACCTGAGTCAATGACCAACACTTTGCCATATGCGAGGTTACTGATCATGACCTCCAGGCCAGTGCTTCCACTTCCCTGTAAACGCGCAATGTGATTATGATCGCTCAAAGTTTTTAACTTTGATAAAACCCGGTCTTCAATTTGATTGTAATTGTCATCTCCACGGCCAAAACATGGCTCCAAGCCTGCGATGTTTTCAAGGGCAAGAGAAGCGGGCCCAGCCGTAAACAGTTTTTTTGCTTTGTTCTTAGTTTCAATGAACTTGCTTAATGTGCTATCACGCGTCATTCTTCGCCCCTTTTAAAAATTGAATAAATTCAGTGAGGTTTTGCTTTGGTACTTTATCTGGGCGACCCAAGTCTTTTCTATATCCGCGTTTGCAGCGGATCTCTAAGAAAGTACTTTCGGCTGGACGACTACCTAAGGCGCTCTTCATCTCTAAAGCAGTGGTGGCGCTCATAATATTTGAATATCCAAACCCGTCTGCTATTTTTTGTAGACTTATGTTGAACGCCGCAGTCGACTGTCCTCCTACCGAGTCATGTGCTCCGTTGTTGAGAATGATGTGCATCAAATTTGATTGACGTGCGCATTCAACCATACCGCCGGTGTGCATGAGTAAAGCACCGTCACCATCAAGGCAGATCACACGTCTTTCAGGGAGTGCTGAAGCTATGCTGCATGCTATCTGGGAGGCATGCCCCATTCCACCAACGGTCAAGAAGTCAGTGGCATGTGTTTGTTCGCGCCGTTTCCGTATCTCAAAAAGCTCACGACCAATCATTCCCGTTGAGGCTACAAAAATATCATTTGGTTGTGAGTTATCAACTACGTGTTCAATCGCATCTTCTCGTCGTAGAGCGAGACTTTGATCCGGGTCAGAAGGTATTAACGAAACGCTATCAAATGTATTTTTGCGAAAGACCAACGCCACAGGGCGTTGTTCTGATTTAGCCCTGGCGATTAGACCTCTAATTTTTGGTTTCACATTAGAAGAACCGCCATGGATTACCTCGAAGGGAATTCCCATCGTCTCAAGTGTCCCCAAGGTAATTTGACCTTGTTTTGTGTGCTGTGGCTCATCTTTCAGTTGGACACCATCATCCGAAAACTCACCTCTCCATCCAATAAGTAAAATCATTGGAACACCATAAATGGCCGGATCTGCCAGCGAGATCAGCGGATTATAGGCATTGCCTAAGCCTGAGTTTTGCATGTAAACGGCCGCTAATTTCTCAGTGGCCGCAAAATGTCCGATGGCGTGGGCTACAGCACTTCCCTCATTGCTTGTGATGACATGTTCATCTGATGAGCACGAGTTAGAGATCTGATAGTTCAACCCCTTCATTAGGGAGTCTGGTACACCTACAAAAAAATTAACTTCGTTTGCTTTTAGTTCATCCAAAAAAACATCGGGTGAGATCATCATTCTGTACCAGGTATAAGCTTTAATATTTCTTTTAGACTTATAAGCTTATCCTCAATTTCCATTGATCGATCATTCTTGAGAATACCAGTAGCCGTTTCATGCATTGCTTTATAAGACGCCCTCATAAGATGGTTTGCATAAATGACGACATCAAAACCTGCGTCAGCAAGCTCTTCTGCAGTAATCTCATTAAAACTACTCGGAACGCAGACAAGAGGGATATCTGGAAATTCAACTTTGTGGAATTTTGCAAACTCTAAAACTTCAGCTGGTGATTTTTGGCGGCTATGGATCATAATGCCATCGGCGCCAGCATTTACATATGTCCGGCCGCGTGCGCGTGCATCTTCCATACCTTTTTCTAGAATCAAACTTTCAATGCGCGCGATTATCATAAAGTCTGTGCTTATTTGCGCAGCTTTACCCAGCCTTATTTTTTCTGCAAATTCATTCATATCCGCCTGATTTTGTACGACGTCGTTTCCAAATAATGAGTTTTTCTTTAGTCCAGTTTTATCTTCTATGATTACAGCTGAAACGCCCATACGGTCCAAGCGATTGACGGAGTGAACAAAGTGTTCGGGTATCCCACCGGTGTCCAAATCGATGATAAGCGGCTTGGTAGTTACATCAAAAATATCACCAATATTTTTGGTTCTGTGTGACAGATCCAAAACTTCAATGTCTGGTTTTCCCATTTCGGTTGAGTCAGCTAAAGAGCTTGACCAAAAGCCATCAAAACGGCGGTTTGAGTGCACGCCTTCATAGACAACATTCTCTGAAATAAGTGCTGAAATGGGGCTGTGTGCCTCCATGACCCTGACAATTTTTTTACTATCAATGAGACGACGCAAAAGTTTTTGACGCCGTGAGGGTGATGCGCGGTTAGCATGTAAATCGCGGCTTAACAGCGACGCAGATACGTCCGGCGTGTAAGGAATTTCAATAAGCTTTCCACCGTATGAATTCAGCACTTCAATACAGTTGTCACGGGTCTGCGACATGGATCCTTCTTGCCAGTCGTCTCCATGGATCATGAAGTCAGGTTTTATCGCTTTGAGATTGAATGAGTAATCCCAATCCTCTTGGGCCACAACTTTGGAAACACCCTTTATATTTTCGAGAACTCTTGCTCTTTGTTCAAAACTTAAAATTGGGAGTGTTTTGAATTCAGTAATTGCGGCATCTGTCAGACAGCCAACAATAACATCGCCGTAGGTTGCTGCCTTAACGATTGCGTTGATAATTCCATGATGAATAAAATCACCCGAAATGCCAATATAAACTGTTTTCATTTTATGAAATCCTCATCTAAGTAGCTTCCACGCACGGTTTTTTATTTTAGTGGTTGATATATAATATTATTATTATGAATTTCATCTAAAAAATTAATAATCTTTAGAGAGCTACTCCCTAAATTTGAATATAGTAAATCTTTAATTTTTGCGCATTTTTGTTTCTCGGCTTCCGAATTTTGGAGCATTTTGAGCACAGTACTGCTAAGCTCACTTAGGGGGGTCCTAGCTATTTCGTTTAAAGGTATCGATGGCAACCTAGGGGGATTAGTATCTGGTATTGGCCAGTCATCGACAGCTAAACTGGGAACGTCTGCCAGGCACGCTTCGTATAGAACGCTCGATTCATCTGAGACTAATAAATCTGTCAACCCCAGAACGCGCATAATAGATATCTCCGGGTCAATGATTTTGACTTTATCTGAAATATTTTGGTGAAGTGAGTTTTCGCGCTGAATGTTTTCTAGAACCCAAGGGTAAGCTTTTGACCATGGAGCTTGTTTAAGCAGTAAATTAACGGGTAATTCCAGCAGAGAGCGTACAAAATCACTTTGTTTTCCATGGTTCTCCCACGACGGAGCATACGTAACTGTGTGATAATATTTTAAGTTTAGTTTTTTCCTGAAAGCATTTACTTCAGCTTGATGGGACGAAATATCCTTGTATATCAGATCCGCTTTGGGCCAGCCTAGCTCATACATTCCAAACTTTGGTTGTGCGTAACGCATATGTTTACTCTTTTCCCACATACCACTCCACAGCGGTCCAGGAAGAATCCCAAAATCAAATGCATTCCATGGTTCTTGCATCCAAAAGTTTGGCCAAACGTTGTGTGCCTGCGCCATGTCATGCAGCATAATAAAAGATAAACGCGCGTTGGGACGCGCAAGATGCGCACAATAAAAACCAATATCTGCGGGTTCGTTTGCATCGTCGGAAAATCTAACCGGAATTCCTCTCGCAGATGCTTCTTCTGCAATTGGTTCTAATGACTGCCGTTCACAATTATCTGTAATAAAGAGGGTTATTTTATAACGATTCATATCAATCTCCAGGGTATTTTTCTACCTAATACGCTTCAAGTCGCGCAATTTTTATACCAATGCGAACCGTCCAAGAAATAATCTTTCTTGAGCCTAGAATATTCATGGAAAAATAATTGCAAGAGGTTTGCGTATGCTATCAAGAAATTGTTAAAATACAGAAGTTTGGAAAAGTCATAACCAACTAATGGCCTAGGTGTTACAAAAGAACGGTACGCAAATAAAAATAAGATGTTGCATACGGATCTGTATTAAAACTCAGATATTTGGCTAGGTTATTTATAGTTAGCATTGGTGGCGCCCTCGGCCAGAACCATACCTATCTGTAAGCTTGAGTTTTTAAACGGAAATATTGGGCATAAAATCTAAAATGGTTCCTGTAGCAACTTACGGAAGTTGCCACTTGGTTTATTCTGACTGTCAAACCACTCACTCAAAAAGAGTTAGCATTTCTTGCAGCTTAGATTAAATCTAAACTCAGCATTTCCGTAGTCTGAAACTTTATGTGGAAAAAATTCGAACGCTGACATACCAATGTTAGTCAGAAAGCTAGTCAACTCTATCTTGTCAAAAAATAAATGATTCAATCCCATGTAGTTTTTTTCATACTCTTCTAGGGAACAGTATTTTTTTGCCCTTCCTGAATAATAAGTTTGTTCTTTTTTTGAATCATTGATATCTAAAAGCACCAAATGTCCATTTGTTTTTAACTTTGAACACCAGATCTTAAGACATGCCTCAGCATAGTCTTTGTTTGGAAAATAGTGAAATACACTGTGAGAAAAAGCCACATCAAATAACGTTTCTGAGAAATTTTGATTTACAGCTTCATCAACTATAAATGTGCCGTTCGGGATAGCATTTTTTGCTGTCCTAATTAAACTTTCACTATAATCAATTCCGCACCAATTCGCTTTGCAAATGTCATTGGCGGCGTAAATAAATGCACCGCTTCCGCAACCAATTTCGATAACATTATCTGTATCCTTTAATTTCACTCTATTGCAGAAATCAGTCACCATCATTTCCCATGATTTTGGTGTATATGAGCCTACTCCAGTGTCGAATCCATCAGCTTCAATCAAGCTTCCTAAAGAAATATTTTTATCTTTTACCTGTTTTTTTCAGACCAAATTTTTTGCCATTTATCATACATTTTTTACGTCCTTCAGAAATTGAGCCCTTAGGCATCTCAGCCGTAAAGCCAAACTCTTTGCATAACCGCTTTACTTCTTTAATGGCATTCGTACTTTGATCTTCTTAGCTTCCGCTGCGTCTCTAATGTTTTGTGCATTATCATCGGTATAACAGGTTCTTAAGAACGTGGAGAATTTGTGTGCTATTGTCTCAATTTCTAAATTTGATCCGATATATCGCTTGGCAACTACCGCTGTAGTAATCGAGAATACAATTTTAGGTGCATACATTACATTGCCTAGTTGATTATTTGTCTCTCACGCTGTCCCAACTTAATCGAATTTCATTTATGTAGGAATGGCATTTGTTTATTTCATTATTATTTGAGCTGCCGTTTATACCAATTTCGAGAAGCGTAATTCGACAGAACTCATACAGGCGATATAAATTAATTGCTAAGTTGCCCTGGACTTTAAAATCTAAACTACTCTGTAGGAAGTATAAAGTGAGTAAAGATGTTTCAAACGCTTTTGTACGCTCCTGCGTATGTGTGGACGATACTAATGATTTTAAATTTACTTCCAGTTTATTTAAAGCGGTACTAATGACGTTGTATCCAATACCTTCGTGAGAGAGCGTTTGGCTTTTGATTTCTGTATATCTGCTTATAGCCGCTTGTGTGTTCATTATAATTTCCTCTTCAAGATGTTTAACGTCGCATTCTTGGATTATGTTAGCTGGGTGGGTGAGCCAACGGTAATGCTCCCCGCCACGCCCTTTGCAAAGACGTGGGGCTTGTCCTAAGGCACCTTGAGAATGTGTATTTTAAGCAAATTTTCGTGAGAATGTTTTAGGTGCCAATGACGGACGGTAGAAAATATCTAACATATCCCCATCATCTGTCGTTGCTTCTAGTATGACAGATAAAGAACGCATAATTATCACCTCCGTCTGGAACGACATGGGGCTTCGTATGAGGTTAGAGGATGATCCTTATAGCTTAGCGCAAGATGAGCTTATGGCGTTGAAAAGCAATGATCAGCTGAACTCTAAACTCACCGGCTTGCTGAAAGATGCCTTTGTTCAAAAGGCGTTTCTTCCGGCTCGTAATCATTGGCACAAACTTTGAACGGCTTTGTGTCGCGCAAATTTTTGCGATAAAATCCCTAAACGCAAAAATGAGCATTTTTAAAACAGTGTTGATAAATCTTCCTTCAACCTCTCGAGGCGCTCCCAGCGATGCGGCCAAGAACCGCTGCGGCAAGCAGGCCATTCCCTGACAAATATCCACGATCGCCGCTGCCCGAGACACCACAGGCTGCGCCGCCACCGGCGTATAAATTCGAGATCACCCCGCCATTTTTTCGGATCACCCGTGCGAATGCGTCCACCTGCAGCCCGCCCTGCGTGTGAAAAAGTGCGCCCGTGACGCGCACCCCGCAAAAGGGGGGGCTGAGTAGCGTTTCACCAAAGGTTCGGCCAAAACGGTCAGTGTAGTTTGGCGAGATATCTGCAATCGTTTTGCTTAGGGTGTCAGCAGGTAGACCAAGTGCTTGGGCCAGCCCTTCGAGAGTGCCTGAACTCTTGATAGCCCCCTCAGATTTGGCGCGTTTAAAGTCCTCAAATTGCTCTGCGATTTCTGCGATGCGCTCGTCAAAAATAGCATAGGCTACACCGTGTGCTTGCGATAGCACTGCCCGCGCTGCTTCGGAGTAGCCTTGAGCCTCATTCCAAAACCGCTCGCCCGCAGCGTTTACTTGCACACCGCCCTCTGTGATGGTTGCCCATGTGATGAGAATACCATGCGGATGGGCGACATTTCCGTGCCCCTGAAAAGCCCCGAGGTGTTCAGTTGCCGCGCCTATCTGAGTGGCCCAAAGCACAGCTTCGCCTCGGTTGCCGTCGTGGCCGAACCAAAGCCCATTTTCAATTTCAGGCATATGCTCCGACACCAGCGCGCGATTGCCGCCAAAGCCGTTGCAGGCGAGGATCAGCCGGTCGCAGCCAATCGTCTCAATGCCGCCATCAGGGCGCAGGGTAGCTACGCCATGAACCAAGCCATCAGCGAAATAAAGCGTTTCTGCACGACGCCCACAAATAATGTCGATACCCGCCCGTTCGGCTGCGCTTCGCAGAGCATCAATCAACTCACTGCCCGCTCGGGTCGGCAAGCCATGCATTCGGCGGCTTG
>Ga0209715_1003726_pt1 | contig 10760 bp, 7 predicted proteins | sample COGITO_mtgs_1205_2_FD_184809 | JGI IMG/M metagenome (GOLD analysis project Ga0209715, IMG submission 184809) | Pelagic marine microbial communities from North Sea - COGITO_mtgs_120503 (SPAdes) (version 2) | ecosystem: Environmental > Aquatic > Marine > Epipelagic ...
TCAGATCACCATGGCAGGACTTGAGGTAGATGGGGTAGAAGATGCAGCACCATCGTTATCGGGTGTAGTCGTCGGTGAAATAGTTGATGTGATACAGCATCCTGATGCTGACAAACTAAGAGTTTGTCATGTGGTTGGTGGAGATGAGAAGGCTCAGGTGGTTTGTGGCGCTCCTAATGCCCGTGTAGGAATCAAGGTTCCATTTGCTACTGTGGGTGCAATTTTACCAGGCAACTTTAAAATTAAGAAAGCTAAACTTCGAGGCGTCGAATCTTTCGGTATGCTCTGTGCTCAGGACGAGCTGGGACTAGGAGATGACGCAAGCGGTTTATGGGAATTGCCCTCTGAAGCGAGTGTAGGTGCCGACTTGGTTAAATATCTTGACTTAGATGATGCGATTATCGAAGTCGATCTCACACCCAATCGTGGGGACTGCTTAAGTATTCGAGGAATGGCTCGCGAGGTTGGCGTACTCAATAAGCTTGATGTTTGTAATGAGCCTTGTCCAGCTGTTGCAGAGACTATAGCAGACGCAATCCCTGTAAGAATAGATTCTCCAAACGGATGCGCACGCTATGTAGGGCGAATAATGCGTGATCTTGATCTTTCTCATTCCACCCCTCAATGGATGCAAGAGCGTCTGCGTCGAAGTGGTATACGAAGCCTTGGACCGGCGGTAGATGTTACTAATTATGTGCTCCTCGAGCTTGGACAACCGATGCACGCCTTTGATCTAAGCAAGATTGACGGAGGAATTGTTGTTCGAATGGGTAAAGATGAATCCCTATCGCTACTTGATGATACCGAGGTTGAAGTTAGTCAAGATACTCTGGTGATAGCAGATCATAAGAAAGTGTTGGCGTTGGCCGGCATTATGGGGGGCGCTGATTCTGCAGTGGGGGATGAAACCACTGATATCCTGTTTGAGAGTGCCTGGTTTAATCCTCTTGCTATTGTGGGTAAAGCGCGGCACTACGGCAAGCATACGGACTCTTCCCACCGTTTTGAAAGAGGTGTTGACTCTGATCTCCAGATAGCCGCTATTGAGCGTGCAACTGCGTTAATGCTTGAAATATGTGGCGGATCAGTTGGGCCTTTAATTGTGGAAGAGAGCGTTCCAGACCTACCTCAATTACAAGAAATTACACTTCGAGATGCACGAGTAGCCCAGCAATTGGGTGTAGTAATTTCCCCTGATGATATTGACGGTATGCTCACGAGATTAGGGCTGACCTTAGTGAAGAGAGATGTCGATTCGGCTACTTGGACTTCGCCGAGCTGGCGGTTCGATCTAACAATTGAGCAAGACTTAATAGAAGAAGTGGCCCGAATTTACGGTTATAACAATCTTCCCACTTCAACTCCGACGATGGCATTGGACCTTCAGCCAAACCCGGAGAGCATTGAAGAAGCTAGTTTATTTAGGTCTCAGCTAATTAGCCGAGGCTACCAAGAAGTTATTACTTATAGCTTTGTTGATCCAGATTTGCAGAATATGGTTGACCCAGATGTTAAACCAGTTCGCCTTGCTAATCCTATCTCTTCAGATATGGCAGTTATGAGAACAAATCTTTGGTCGGGATTACTCTCCACAGCCAGTTATAATCTCAATCGTCAGCAAACAAGAATACGAATATTCGAAGTGGGGCAGTGTTTTTTACCCTCTGAAAAAGAAGAGTTAGGGTTGTCTCAAAGCACCGCATTGGCCGGTTTGATTTGCGGTTCACGAACGCCTAGTGGCTGGACTGCAAGCAAAGAAAAGGTCGATTTTTATGATATTAAGGGTGATCTTGAATCGGTATTAGCCCATACGAACTTATCCGACGAGTTTACGTTTGAGGCTTGCGAGCATCCAGCACTGCATCCGGGGCAGTCGGCAAAGATCTTGAGAAAGGGCGCTCAAATTGGATGGATAGGGCAGCTTCACCCTAAGGTTCAAGCGCATATGGATATCTCCCTGCCGGTCTATCTGTTTCAAGTGAACTCACACAAGATCTCAGAAGTTAGACTTCCAGAATATGAAGATGTAAGCAAGTTTCCCGAAGTTAAGCGAGATCTTGCCTTCTTGGTTGATGCTTCAGTAGAGGCGAGTAACCTTGTTAACTGTGCAAAAAATGCAGCGGGAAAGCAATTAGTTGATTTAAAGTTATTTGATGTATATCAGAGCAAAGATGTTGATAATAAAGGAAAAAGCATCGCTTTGGGCTTGACGTTTCAACATGCTTCCCGCACTCTTACGGATGAGGAAATAAACCGCTGGATTGAAAATGTGGTCGCAGACGTCGGTAAAACATGCGGTGCTGAGTTAAGAAAGTAATAGAAACTGCCTCACATAAGGATTGAAATAGGTAATATTTGATGGGTGCACTAACCAAAGCAGATTTAGCAGAGATGCTGTTCGACGAACTTGGGCTTAATAAGCGTGAAGCTAAAGAAATTGTCGAAATGTTCTATGGTGAGATTAGCTTGGCCCTAGAGAATAATGATCAGGTTAAGATTTCAGGGTTTGGTAATTTTGAACTTAGAGATAAGAAAAGCCGGCCTGGCAGAAACCCTAAGACAGGTGAAGAGATTCCTATCTCGGCTCGACGTGTCGTTACCTTCAAGCCAGGACAAAAGTTGAAAGCACGAGTCGAGACCTATGCTGGAACCAAGTAACAATAATCAATTACCCGCGATTCCAGGCAAGCGCTATTTTACGATTGGTGAAGTGAGCGAGCTCTGCGGAGTTAAACCACACGTTTTACGTTATTGGGAACAAGAATTTCCTAGCCTAACGCCAGTAAAGCGCCGAGGTAATAGGCGTTATTATCAACGTCAAGATGTTGTTCTTATCCGTCAGATTCGTTCATTACTTTACGAACAAGGGTTTACCATCGGGGGAGCAAAGCAGAAGCTTGATGACACGCCATCCAAAAAAGAACAGACGCCTTACAAGCAACTAATTGATCAAACCATCTCTGAGTTAGAGGATGTTCTGAAAGGACTAAGTTAGCACGTTTTAGTTATTCTTTGAGTTGCAAAAAATCACTTTAACTGTATGATTGCGAACTTCTGATCGGGGCGTAGCGCAGCCTGGTAGCGCACTACACTGGGGGTGTAGTGGTCGCAGGTTCAAATCCTGCCGTCCCGACCAACCACGCGGTTTTCATTGATAGTAGTTACTAACTGGACAAAAATTGGACAAAAATTTGGACAAAAATCAGATGTGTATAGTAACGGTTTCAAAGGGTAGATCATCGGGGTTCATGTAGTCCAGTGTAGTGTTAATTGATTCGTGAGCCAAAATCTCTTTGATTTGTTTATTTGTATTCCCTGCATTCTTTAATAATGTTGCAGTCAATCCCCTTACTTCGTGGAAGGTAGTATCAGAATCGCCCCTACATTCGTGAAACATTCTTGACAATCTATCGTTAGTCACTTGGCAGAAATGTTCTTTATTTTCATTCCAGACCCTTTTTTCTGGGGTATGGCTAATGACAAAGGGACATCGTTTATTGATTAGAGATAACTCTCTTGCGCGGTCAAGGGGACACCTTGATTGCTGGAGTAGTTGCATCTGATGCAACTAGAGCAACCGCGGTAGACATTGAGGCTCGCCTGCAGATATTGATGCCTGCGTTGTAACCTCGATCTAGTGGCAACCTCGATCTAGCGGCAATTTTGTTGGATATATAAAACGTATTGTTGTACCCCAAGTTTATCTGAAAATGAGTAGGCTGATTATGTATACTTGTATATCTGTCTTAGGGGTATCCCGCATGACTCTGTCCAATAAGCTTTTGTATTCAAGTTACTATCCAGCACTTGTTCTATTCATATCTTGCTTATCACCAACTATCCAAGCACTTGATGATGGATTTTGGACTTATGATCTAGTTGATGGCTATGCCGAAATTACAGGTCGAATCAATAGCTGTCCTCATGAAATGGTGGTACCAGAAGAAATAGGTGGCTACTCTGTTAAAAGCATAGGGGCCTATGCATTTGAATCCGCTGGGATAAATACATTAACACTTCCGAATACTTTAACTCATATTAAGGCAAACTCATTTGCCAGCAATGCGATATCGTCTCTCACTATACCTGACAGCGTTGTGAGCATTGGACAGTATGCGTTTTATATGAATGAATTAACCAGTTTAGTGCTCCCAGATAGCATTACTAAACTTACACAAGGTGCCTTTGTTGGCAATCAAATTGCTTCTCTAACCCTCCCCAAGGGGTTAACCGAAATTGAAGGTGAAGTTTTTAACGCAAATAAGCTGACCAGCGTAACGATCCCAGAGACTGTAACAAAGATTGGTGCATCTGCATTTAGAAGTAATGGACCTTGGGAGAGGATCGTAATTCCAAAAAATGTAACTAGTATCGGAGGGAACGCTTTTACCTACAACGGCGGTGGGTTAGAGGTTCCATCAATACATTTTTTTGGCGATCGACCCGAAATGCCAGTTGATGCCTTTGGAACTGATTCATATCAGTACTATTTAAAAAGAGTTACCTACTGTGAAGGTCGCGCAGGCTGGCCAGGAAGCGCTATATCAGGTGTAACTCCGTCTGCAGATTGTGAGGGTGATCGTACTCCCGTTCCTGAGCATATATATTCAGCAGATATAGCATTTGTATTGGTAGGTTATAACGGTACTACGTCTATCTCCTCTGTTGACAGCTTTAAATTGGAGGCGGACAAGGTAAAAAAAGCTCTTTCATATTTGTCCTTATCCAATATCACTTATGAGATTTTCGATGGTGGAATAGATACTCGGACCAAGACAGATTTTGTGTCAATTGCGGAAAATAGGGGATTTGGCGTAACTGAAGCCATGTTGCTTGATCGGCAACTTCCGGAAAATTACGAACAGTTTAAAAATGTAATTTATTTATTCAGTACTTCAAGTGACGCAGGAGTTTGGGGTGGAGCCTTCCAAGGTAGTTGCGTTGGATGGGGCTTGGTTGATTCGGATGGGAATGCCTTGCCAGAGTTACCTGTCGGCGAAGTTAAAACAATTTGCGAGTTCGTAGATCTGTTGAATTATACAGATGTTGTAGGGGCCAGAAAAACTATCGTTCATGAACTAATTCACGGATTTGGTCAAGGCGGCCATGATAGTGATTCTGTAGAGAGCTGGTTTCCATACTCCGTTCTGCATGGAAGTGCCTACGGAGATATAGACTCTTACCCAGTCTGGAACAGAATTTATATTACGAAGTGGCTTTCTGAGCAAAATATTACTACAAATCGTGATAATCTCTTGGATTATCATGATGCCACAGATACCTCTGGCAAGTATCTCCTTCGTCTATCAGAAGAAAATGACTTTGACTGCGAAGATGAATGGCGTAACCCTATACGATGTAATCGCTATCAGGAGCTTCACAAGGGAGCCTTGATGCAAAATCGGGGCACCTTCATCAGGGATGGCAAATCATACTTTCAGAGTGGAGTAATCTTTGAGCCTATTATGGATGTCACTGATCTAAGTCGCCCAACTGTTGAGTCAGTTACTGTTGAAAATAATGTCTCGACTGAAGCGGAAGGTACAAAAGATCAGATAACAGTAACCTTTTCAGAAAATATTGCTTTAGGTAAGGGCAAAATAACTATTTTTGAAGACGACTACTATTGTGGACAGGGCTTTTCAATTTCGTTAAATCGTCATCCTAATACGGCTTTAACGGCTTTAGCAGAGATCTCAGGTAAGAACTTAGTTATCACAAGTGTCATGAACGGTGAAAAGAATTATTCAATTAAATTAGGGCAGGGGTCAATTATTGACTGGGGCGGCAACGCAGCCTCTGGCAAATATTGTGCCTATGCTAGCGGCATAGACAGTGCCATGGATGCGGATGGTGATGGCGTTGTTGATTGTGCCGATGCTTTTCCGTCTGACTCAAGTGAGTGGGCAGATGTTGATGGCGATGGAACAGGTAATAATGCTGACCTTGATGCAGATGGCGACGAAGTGAATGATGCGTCAGATGCGTTTCCATTTGACTTTTCTGAGTCAATAGATACCGATGGGGATGGCATAGGGAATAATCGTGATATAAATGATGACGGCGATGCTCATGATGATTGGCGTGATGTCTTTCCTCTAGATGCTTCTGAGCATTTAGATACTGATTCAGATGGCATAGGCAACAATGCTGATACTGATGATGATAATGATGATATCAGTGACTCGCTAGATGCATTTCCTTTAGACAGCAATGAATCTGTAGATACTGATGGTGATGGCGTCGGTAACAATACTGAGACAGACGATGATTGTGATTGTGTTGCAGATAGTGATGATGTCTTTCCTCTTGATGAAACGGAGAGTCTAGATACCGATAGCGATGGGGTTGGTAATAACGCGGATGTATTCCCCAATGACTCCAGTGAAAGCCAAGATAGTGATAGCGATGGCGTCGGTGATAATGGCGACCCGTTCCCCAACGACGCTAATGAATCTTTAGATACAGACTCTGATGGTATTGGCAATAATACCGATGATGATGATGATGGGGATGGTGTTTTAGATGATCAGGATGCCTTTCCGCTTGACTCAACAGAGACGATAGATACCGATGGAGATGGCACGGGCGATAATGGCGACCCCTTCCCAGAAGATTCATCTGAATGGCTTGATACTGACCTCGACGGTATAGGCAATAATACGGACAGTGATGACGATGGTGATGGAGTTGCTGATACCAGTGATTTTTACCCACTTGAGAGCCTTGAAGAACTACCCGATAGCGACGGTGATGGTATTCCAGATGATTGTGATAACGGCGTGTGCGAAGGAACCTCTATGGTCGCGGATACTGCTAATGCTGAATGGCTGTACGCGCACGATGGTTTAAATCTTTCTTTGAATGGATGCTCGCAAAACTGCCCCGCAAAGCTGGGGATTCCGAGTCAGATTAATGGAAAGTCAGTTATCAGCATCTCAGAAGGTGCATTTAGTTCTAAAGGCCTTGCCGAGTTGACAATTCCCGAGAGTGTCTTATCTATCGCTCGGTATAGCTTTAATAATAATGCCCTAACTAGTCTCCAACTGCCAAGCCAGATACAAAGTATTGGCCAGGGTGCATTTTCCGGAAATAAATTAAGTTATCTAGAAGTACCAGGAAGTTTGAGCTCCATAGCCGACTATGCTTTTTTCGATAATGAACTGATTGAAGTAGATATTGGTGAAGGCGTAACCACGATCAAAACGGCTGCTTTCGAAAAAAACACGATACAAAAATTAACGCTTCCGTCCTCTATCAAGCGGCTACATTGGTATGCTTTTTATGACAATAATATTACCGAGTTATCTTGGACTGATGGAGGGACTGCGGATGCATGGATTGAAGAATATGTATTCCAAAAAAATTCACTCATAAAATTCACTATCCCGTCTAATGTGACTGAAATAGCCGATGGAGCGTTCGCAGACAATAACCTAACTTTAGTCACTTTCCTTGGAAATAGGCCTGGCGGGACTGGTGATTCCATAGGTGATCCTATGCTTAAAGGCTCAATGAGTTATGGTGCATTTCTAAATAACCCAGAATTAAGTTCTATTTTCTACTGTGAGTCTCCTCAGGATGGGTGGCCCGGTGAGCGGATAAGAGTTAAATCTCCAAATGGAGATATTCCTGGAATCAATATCTTACCAAAAAGTGATTGTGACTTTGATGGGGTTATAGATGAAATAGATTCCTTCCCAGAGAATGCGCTGTACTCACAAGACTCAGATAGTGATGGTATGCCTGACTCCTGGGAAACCCAGTACGGACTTAATCCAAATGACCCATCTGACGCTACAAGTGATCAAGACAATGATGGCGTTTCGGCCTTAGATGAGTTCTTGGCGGGGACAATCCCGTCCGGGTCGCTAGATATCGACGGAAATGGCCAGTATGACGCTCTAACGGACGGTCTGTTGTTACTTAGGGGAATGTTTGGATTAGACGGCAGTGCATTGGTAACGGGCACGATAGCGTCTGATGCGGCTTATACAGAATCAGTTGATGTTGAATCTCGCATAGCTAATCTTGGTGATCTTGCTGATGTCGATGGTAATGGCGATATAGACGCTCTTACTGATGGACTAATCATTCTTCGCTATTTGTTCGGCTTAGAGGGCGATACGCTAATTAACGGTGTGGTTGCGGAAGATGCGACTAGAACGTCTGCAGAAGATATCGAGGCTCATTTAGCTATGTTGAAGCCGAGTTTATAGTATCGCTTGATTACTGATAAATATCACCTCAGTGTAATGCACTTGCGAAACAACTTCTGGGTAGAAAGTTTCGTAAGTCATTGATTTGTAGGGAAACGAATATCATAACACTGGGGGTGTAGTGGTCGCAGGTTCAAATCCTGCCGTCCCGACCAATTTTCAAGATCTCGTTTTTATGGTTTAACCCAAAAAGCAATCCGAATCGTTATTTCTGTTTCAACTTAATCCAAAGAGCGCACGTTTAGCGTAAAGAAAAAACTACCTTAGATACATGAGTAAAGCCCTATGGCTGAATTAAATAAAGCACTTTTGCCTTATGGGACTACTTCGAGTTCACCCTCAATAGTTCTGCCGGATACTGAACTTTTTTTATCAGAACGTGGGTCATTAACAAAAAACTACTTTGAGAATGCCGTTGAGTTGCTCAACAGAGAATATGACTCGATAAGAAGACTTGCAGAACTAAACGAGCTTGTCTTTAGCTCATCCTATAATTTCGTTCCAAGAGTTGGGCAGCAGTATCATTTATACAAGAAAGTAGGGGGGAAGTACTTGCTCAGTATGATTGAACATTGGACGGCTCATGAATTCATTGTATCGGTTGAGTTTACTGCGGATAGTGTTTGGAGAGAGATCCCTTCAAACTAAATCTACCGCGTTAAACAGAACTCCCTTATCATCGCCAACTAGTCGCGTTCAATACCCATCACTCATTAATCTGAGCACTTCAAACTCATCACATATTTTTGTAAGATGCCCAAAAAGAGATATACGTGCAAAAAATATATAAGGTTTCGGGGATCAACAAATCAGTTTGGGCTTATGCTTACACTTGATTCATACCGCAATATTTATAACGCTGTAAAGTTACCCATAAGTGTATAAATCTGTACTATAGTTTTATGGCTGTTGTAAGAAATTATTAACCAGTCATTTAAAAACATATCTAAAACTATTAATAAATAAGAGGAAATAACAATGGACGAGTTTCAAATTTGGAGTGTACTTTCAAGCTTTTTGATATCAAATGCTTTGTATCAAGCAGGCGTATTTTTTATTTTATGGGTTGCATTTAGAGCTGCAAATCAATTAACGAGTGAAGATCCATTGATGAACAGAGTACTTCTATCACTGTTCTCGGCAGGTATTATTTTTAATGGCCTTACGGTTTCAGCACTGCTCACATTGAATCTGCAAAGCACAGCGCATTCCTTGTCTCAGATGGGTGCATCGAGTGCCAATGCCATTCGTTTCATGGCAGATTGGGGCGTTGAAGGGGTCCCTGCAATGAGTCTTGTTAGCAATCCGATTATGGCCGGATGGTGGCTAGTGGTTGCAATTATGCTTTTTGGAAAAATATGGCAAAGTAAATAAGCAAAAAAGTGTACAAGAGGGGGAGCATAGGCTCCCTTTTTTGTGCAAGGTTGATTAAGGTCGGTGGCCTCAAAAAAATGCCTAGATTAATATAGTGAAGCTGTTTCTATGGGTACAGTAGGACCCAGCTATAGTAGTACACATAGAGAACAAGTGATGTTACTAGGAGGCCTCGTATAATTTTGTAGCTAATGTTTAGTCTAAGATTGTTCTTTTTCATTCGCTCCTCGTTGAGCTGTATCGTTTAACGTAATACGAATCATTATCATTTACATTCATATTAAAGTCAAATATAATTCTGTCGCATAGTTGAGGGGAGATCCTTCACCTACTTTATGGGCATAGATACAGCCAAATAATCGTTGAGAGAAGTAATTAATGAACATGAAATTCTTATGCAAAAATCATCGGGAACATTTACTCAATGACCCTTCAAGAGCAAAAACCTTTTGGAGTTTGGCTTTTGATACAGCTCAATCATTTTATGATCAATGCTTATGGTCAGAGGCTTTGCCTCACATAGGTTGCGCGTTTGAAACCTCCGATATCATGTTGACCTCAAAGATTGAAGACCCAAAACAGACGTACGAATTGATGTCTTCATCTTCTGTACTACTGGCTTATACTCTACTTAAAGTTGGTCAAGTTGATGAGGCACGAAATGTTTATTGGTTTACCATTAAACGTCTCGAGAGGGAGCTCTCAGAGGGGAACGCAAACTACTCTGAACTTCAGCACAATCTTGGGTTTCTCTATAGGTGTGTTGAAAGTCTAATAATTACGTATAGGCCTGAAAGTGATACTGCGCCGGTAGGTTTTGAGAAAACTGAGATTTCCTACCATTAAATTATATGGCAACTTTTAGTTTACCCCTCACACGGTAAGTTTTGATTGACTTTGATACTCAGAATTTAGAAAAGACACCAATTTATAGACTAATAATTGGCCTTTTGCGTTATACTTTTGGCAAGTCAATCATGGAGATTCATATGTCAAACCACAAAGCCCTAAATATGTTTGGGCGCTCGGGAAACCCAGCCTTAAAAGCAACTACTTTTAGTTCGGTTTCTCAGCGTGCATCGTCAGCTTCGGGAATACAAGCAACTGCATCGAGCACGATGACGTTGCAAGGGACTGTAAACAAAACCGGCATTTTGCTTGCGTTGG
>Ga0209715_1003731_pt1 | contig 10752 bp, 8 predicted proteins | sample COGITO_mtgs_1205_2_FD_184809 | JGI IMG/M metagenome (GOLD analysis project Ga0209715, IMG submission 184809) | Pelagic marine microbial communities from North Sea - COGITO_mtgs_120503 (SPAdes) (version 2) | ecosystem: Environmental > Aquatic > Marine > Epipelagic ...
CGCATGCCCCCGCTGCTGCAATACTTCAGCGATCGCAATACCGGGTGCGAGATGACCACCGGTCCCGCCGCAGGCGATAAGGATGCGGCTCATAATTCGCGTTGCCCCCACAACACAGGAAACTCCCATGAACGAAAGCCATTCAGAATAATTCCAGTCAGAACAAACATAAACACAAGATTGGATCCACCGTATGAAATGAACGGCAACGACATGCCTTTAGTCGGGAGACAGCCGGTGACAACACCGATGTTGATCAACGCCTGAAGCGTGACAAAGAGTAGCGCGCCCATGACCAGCAGGTACTGATACAAGTCCGGCGCGCGTTTAAGTTGCTGAACGCCGACGAAGAATAGCGTCATGAAGAGAATCACCACGCCAACGGTAAAAAACAAACCGAGCTCTTCACCGACGATGGCAAAAATAAAGTCTGTATGCGCCTCAGGTAGAAACGACATTTGCTGCCGCCCGGCACCAAGCCCCACACCTTGAATGCCGCCCGCACCGAATGCCAGAATCCCCTGCCAGAGTTGATAGGCGCTGTCACTACGGTTGCCCTCGACATCCAAAAAGGAGGTAATGCGTTGCAGACGTACCGGGTCGAGATAAACAGCTACAGAAAATACCGAGAGTGCCAGGAAAGCTGCCGGGATCAGGTACTGAAGGCGCACTCCTGCAAGGTAGAGCATCAAGCCGCCCACCGCACCGCACAAGAACGCGGTGCCAAAATCAGGCTCAATAATGATCAAGCCGCAAAAGACACAGAGAATACCAATAGGCATCAGAAAGCCCCGCAGGAAACGATCCAGATTACGCCGGTTTGCCGCAAGATAGTGCGCCATGACAAACAGCAACCCAAGCTTGCCGATCTCAGAGACCTGCAAACGCATAGGACCGAAATCGATCCAACGCTGGGCGCCATTGACCGTCACGCCGATCCCGGGCACCAAAACGAGGATGAGCAGCAACACCGCACCGCCGGCGAGAATGAAAGCATAATCCCGTAATGCCGCAAGGTTGACAATCATCGAAACCCCACCGGCAAGTGTGGCGATCACCAACCACATGAGTTGCTTCCGCAACAATACCGTCGGGTCTGAATACATCGCCTGCGATGCACTGAACAGAATCACAAGACCGAGAAACGTAAGCGAAATGACAATTAGCCCAATGAACACCCCCGCCGGCGGAATTCTCCAAAAGGAATTTCGCCGGGCAGTGCGCGTGCTCATTCTATACTGGTATTCTAGCTAAGCGGTTCCAATCCGAGATTACTGGTCTTCCATACGGATGACCGGAATCTCAATAACATTTTCAAACACCGCGTCGGGATCGACCTCAGTGACTGCAGGTGTGACTTCAGTGAATTCGGCTTCGACCAATGGATCGGCTTCGACAATACGGATTGTAACCGGAGCATTATTGGTAGAAGTGACCGTTGGAGCCGAAGCGGCAGGTACGGTCTCAACCTTAGAATCCACATTCGCGGCACTGCCAGTCACGCTGACATTTAGCTTTTGTCCGATCTGGATCTTGCGCGGATCACTGATTCCGTTAACCGCGAGTAACTCCGAGGTGGTCATACCATATTGACGCGCAATCGTGCCCGGGTACTCTCCCGCCTTGACCGTGTGCGTGCGCCCCATCGGGATCGAAGATGCCGCGACGCTTTTCTGTGTAGAGACCTTGGGCGCGGCCGAAATGCCACTGGCAGCGGCAGCGCCAACTGGAACGATCAATTTCTCACCGACACGAATGACATTTGAAGTCTTATTGTTAGCCGCTTTAAGAGCGCTCACACTGGTATCAAACTTTGAGGCAATTTTGCTCAAATGATCACCAGCTTTGACAGTGTAGTCCGCAGAGACCACATTGTAGCCTGAAGGCTGATAGGCGTCTGCCGTTTCGGTCTTCACCGCGGCGGTGCCACCTTCGACAGGGATTTGGATCTGTTGCCCGATTTTAAGCACGGAGTTCTTATTCAAACCATTCGCAGTATACAGGTCATTGAGCGACACATTGTTACGCTTGGCAATCGCCCACAGGCTGTCGCCTTTTTTCACCGAGTACGACTCAAACGACGGCCCAGCGACATCGACGGTCGGCGCAAGTGGCGCGGAGGGGATCGGCTCAAGCTTAGGAGTCACTTGATCGAGCTCTGCGAGCTCATCAGTTGGGCGTGTCGGCGCATAGCGACCATCGGTACTAGCGTCAAATCCAGCGTTAAAAGCAGGGTCGATGGAAGCGTCAACACGAGTGGCCGGAATTAATCCAATAGAGGTCTTTTGCACCTTCATCCCTATGGTGCTATTTTGTTGATAAGTCTGAGTCGGCGGTTGGGTGGTCCGGCAGCCTGGCTGCACAATGAGAACGGCGATAACACCGAGATGGAGGCACAGGACAAACCCGAAGACTTTTGAAATTTTCATAATACTATTAACTGAGATTACCAATGGGTATTAGACTAATTGGGGCGATCTGCATCCTTCAAACTTAAAACTGTTGAAATGAAGGATTTTCCACGCTCCGCGTAACTTAAAAATTGATCGAAGCTGGCAAACCCGGGGCTGAGTAAAACCGCTGCCGAGGACTGCGCCAAAGCGGCTCTAGTTGCGGCAACAACGGCATCTGCGAACTGTCGATGTATTTCCACGCTCGCATGCTGCGGACTCAGCCGCGCCGCTAGTGTTTGGGCCACTGCACCATACAGATAGGCCGCCTCAACTTTCGGGGCGAGCGCACTAGCAAACACATCCAGATCGCCGCCTTTTGGACTCCCTCCTCCGATCCAAAAAACCGGAACTTTCTGCTCGTTAAGTGCGTCCATCGCCGCCAATGCCGCATGAAAATTGGTCGCTTTGGAATCATCCCAAAAAGACACCTCGCCCCAGACCTCAACCTGACGCAAGCGATGCGCGGCTAGTTGAAGGGTATTGGCACGGCTAATCAGCGCTTCCAGCGGAAGATCGAGCGCCCGCCAAAGCGACGCCGCAAGGGCGAAATTCTCACTCTGCGGGGATTGATAAAAAGGAGAGTGAGGCTCCAGCCCCTCGACAGGCTCAGTTGCTTGCGCCACGAGCGTGCAATGCGAAATATCAGCCACGGCAGGATCAAATGCGACGACACTTGCCCCCAGCACACAGGGGGCATCCGGAGCCAGGCAACTACAGAGCCGTTGCTTGGCAGCGAAATAATCCGCCAGGTTTGCATATCGGTCGAGATGATCCTCGGCAAAATTAATCCAGATCAGTCCGTCCAGCCGCAGGCCTTCAGACAGCTCCGCCTGAAAAGAACTGATTTCGCACACGGCGTACGCGTCGCTACGATTGACAGCGCCCAACACAACATCACTCAAGGGAGACCCTATATTGCCGGCAGCCACTGCAACATGCCCTGCGCCCTCAAGCCCAGCACACAACAACGAAGTCAGCGTCGTCTTTCCATTGGTTCCAGTGACACCGAGCAACTGCCCACGCCAGTACTGCGCCGCGAACCCAAGCTCGCTATAGCAAGGTTTCGTAACCCCCTCTGCCAGAACACGCCACGGGTGCTGCATCGCAAATCCAGGACTGAAGATAAACGCATCAAAGGCATGCAAAGATTGTTGATCAAAATTAGCTTCGTCGCCCTGCCCGCCTTCATCAAAAATACAGACCTTCATGCCGCGCTCGATCGCCAAACGCTTAGCCGCCTGACCGCTGAGCCCTGCCCCGAAAATCGCCACACGCTCAAAGGCGCCTGCCATTGCGTTGCCAACTGGATGTGCCGCCTTCAAATTAGCGCAGTTTTAGCGTGGCCAATCCCGCCATGGCGAAAATCAAAGAGAGGATCCAAAAGCGAATCACGACCTTGTTCTCGTGCCAGCCCTTGAGTTCAAAATGGTGGTGAATTGGCGCCATCTTGAAGATACGTTTTTTGCGCATTTTGAAAGAGCCAACTTGCAAAATGACCGAGCCCGCCTCCATCACGAAAATCCCGCCAACAATAATCAGGGTAAACGGCTGATGCACCATAAATGCAATCATACCAATCAACCCACCCAGTGCGAGTGAACCGGTATCGCCCATGAACACTTCGGCCGGGTGCGAGTTGTACCAGAGAAATGCCAGACTCGCGCCAAGCAGAGCGGAACAGACGACCGCCAGCTCCCCGGCTCCTGGCAGATAGCTAATGAACAAATAATCGGCGATGATGGTGTTACCCGCGGCATAAGCCATAATCGCAAAAGCCAACGCGGCAGTCACCGTGCAGCCGATCGCGAGACCATCGACCCCATCGGTCAGATTAATCGCGTTGCTGGAACCAGCCAAAATCAGAAACAAAAAAGGCACCAACACAAACAGCGGCATCTTCGACCAAAGCACCTCTTTATAAAATGGCACCCACAGCTCGCGCATACGGTCGGCAGATTCTGGAGAGCTCAACAATATGAGCAGGGCAACCAGGGTGAGCGCAGCTTGGCCAGCCAGTTTCCAGCGCCCCGACAGTCCGGCACTATTCCTCTTCACCACTTTCAAATAATCGTCGAGAAAACCGATCACCGTCAGACCAAGATAGACAACCAGGGCCGTGTAAACGTAGACGTTCGGACGCGCCCACAGCACCGTACTTACAACCACTGAGACACAGATCATCAGCCCGCCCATGGTCGGCGTCTGCGATTTTGACGCATGTAACTCTGCCAGTTCACCGACCTCATCCTTGGTGCGCAGCGACTGCTTGGCACGCATCAGGCGCAGCTTGGCAAACAGCCACGGTCCAAACAAAAAACCAATACCCATGGCAGTCATGCCGGCGAACGCGGCACGTAGTGTGAGGTAACGGAAGAGGCGAAGCGGACCAAAATAGGCTTCAAAATCGGCGAGATAACTGAGCATGCTTTAACAGGGAGCGTGTGAAATTAGAAAACTTGGAATCAAGACCATTCCAGCGGTAAAAGTGTTTCGAGCGCATACGCGCGACTGCCCTTGACAAAGAGCGCACCGGCGAATTCAGCAACCTCGGATTGTATTTTTTCGACATCGGCGACCGCGACCAGCTGCGCTGAATCCGAACCGGCCTCCAGCGCGCCATCGCGATAAGCTTCGGCGAGTGCGCGCGGTCCTACAAAAAGAGCCCGATCCTCGGGACGTAATGCGAGATTTCGACCGGTTTCACGATGCAGCTCAACTGCGCCGCCCCCGAGTTCATTCATCGCCCCTAGCACATAGCAGCGCGGCTGATCGGACGACATCGCACGGCGAAAAGCGAGCAGCGCATCGACCATCGAAGCCGGATTGGCATTGTAACAGTCGATATAAAAAGTCTGCGCGCCCGCCTGCGCAATACGTCCGCGCGTCGACGACGGCCGCCAAGCCTCAATGCGCGTGCGTATATCGGCATCGCTGATGCCCAATTCGCGCGCGGCAACAATCGCCAGTGCGGCATTGACGCAAATCCCTGCACTCGGACTGGCGACTTGAAAACTCGCGGCACCCAAATCCGTCAGCAGAACGATGCTTGATGCCCCACCCGACATTTCCAAGCGGTAGCGGACCACACGATGCGGGCCCTGCGCCAACAACTCATCCTCGGCGGCGAGCACCACTGCCCGATCCGCGAGTGCGGCAAACGCTGCATGCTGGAATGCGCCACTCGGCAGCACGATGGGCGAATGCGGCTTAGCGCGCAGTGCCAGTTGCGCTTTTTCGGTGGCGACATTCTCGATCGAGCCCAGCAACTCCAAATGTGCTGAAGCAATGTTGGTCACCACTGTCAGATCGGCAGCAATCATCGATCCAAGTGCGGCCATTTCATCGGGCTGATTGATCCCCGCTTCAATCACGGCGAAATCCTGCCGTTCGGAATCGAGCCCAAAAAGCGTCATCGGCACTCCGATCCGATTGTTCCAATTGCCCGCCGTTGCGTGCGTGCGACTGTCTCCTAGTAGCAGACGGAGCATTTCCTTGGTAGAGGTCTTGCCACAGCTCCCGGTAATACCAACCACTGGCCCATCAAAGCGGCGCCGCACTCCCGCGCCAATCGCCGCCATCGCCTTCAGTGAATTTTCAACAATCAACTGCGGCAGCGCCAGTGCCTGCGGGCGCTCGACCAACAATGCGCTGGCACCAAGCTGTGCGGCCTGGGCAACAAAACCATGGCCGTCGCGCGCGCCACCACTCAAGGCGGTGAAGCACTCACCCGCCTTCAGTTGACGCGCATCAAAACAGAACCCCACGATCTCGTTGGGGATTTGATCCGCATGCCAACGCCCGCCGGTCCACTCCGCGAGGCTTTGAGGACTAAAGCGTGTCACGAGTGCGCTCCTCCTCTGAGACGAACTGACTGAGCTGCCACCTCATTTGCACTACGAATCCCGTTGATTGAGTGCTTTCAGGCGAATCAATTCAGCGGCAACTTGACGGTCGTCAAATGGAATCACAGTGCCATCGAATTCTTGAAACGTCTCATGCCCCTTACCGGCGACCAACACGCAGTCATTCGGGCCCGCCACATCTAAGGCGAGGGAAATGGCACGCTTGCGATCGTTGATGAACATCACGCGTTGTGCGTCACTGACAGTACAAGCGACGCGCATATCATCGAAAATCTGCTCCACTCGCTCAGAGCGCGGATTATCCGAAGTGGCAAACACCGTATCGGCGCCGTCCAAGGCGGCCCGCAGCATCGGCGCACGCTTCGTGCGATCACGATCCCCGCCACAGCCACAGACCACAATCAACTTGCCTTCAGTAACCTCCCGCAACATCGCACAAGCATTCTTGAGGGCGTCATCGGTGTGCGCATAATCCACGAGCACATTAAATGCTTGGCCCCGGTCCACTCGTTCCATGCGCCCGGGCACTCCGGAAAAACTAGGTAGCTCGAGCAGTAAGGCCGAAATTTCATATCCCTTGGCACGTCCAATCGCCAACGCAGCCAGCAGATTACTGACATTATAACGACCGAGCAGCGGCGACACCACTGTCGCCTGTCCCTCCGGCCAGAACAAATCAAATTCAGTGCGATCCGCATGCAGTTGCACGTTGTCAGCACGAATTAAAGCGCCTTCGCCCAGACCAAAAGTCACCACCGGCAAGCCACCAGGCAGTTCCGCATGCAGGCGCTTGCCATAGTTACAATCGACGTTGATCACTGCTGCCTGAGGCACTTTCCCAAGCGCACCGGTAAAGAGACTTTTCTTCGCCTCATAGTACGCCTCCATCGTCTTGTGATAGTCAATATGGTCCTGAGTCAGGTTGAGAAACACAGCCACATCCAGATCCAGCCCGTGGACACGTTTTTGGTCGATCCCGTGGGAGCTGATTTCCATCACTGCTTCTTCACAACCATTCGTGACCATTTGGCTCAGCAGCGCATGCACATCAACGGATTCAGGAGTTGTTTTGAAAGACGGCAGCGTGCGCTTGCCAAGATCATAGCGAATGGTGCCCAGTAGACCGACCGCATCGCAACCACCGAGTAAATGCTGAGTCAGCATGGAAACCGTGGTCTTGCCATTGGTTCCGGTGATGCCTGCGATACGCAGTTTCTCATCTGGATTATCGTAAAAGCGACGCGAAACCAATGCGAGTGTTTCGCGGACATCTTTGACCTGAATGAAGTCGATTGGAAAATGCGAACCGAGATCTTGCTCTGAAATGATTGCCACGGCACCGCGGTCCACCGCTTCTTCGACATAGGAATTACCATCCGTGCGCAAACCACCAATGGCAAAAAACAGGGCGCCGGGCACAACGCGACGGCTATCCGTTATGAGACACGTTACCGCACTATCGCCACCGCCCTTACGCTTCACTTGGCCCAGGCCTTCAAGGAGTTGCTGAACATTTGGATTCATAGGAGAACGACGATCACTGTTGACTCGATTGGCGTCGAGTCCCCTTGAGTAACCTTGGCGAGCGCTGGCATTGGAAAGCAGCGTACTAATTTGAAATTCGGCGAGACCGATCATATCTGGAATATTCTAAAGCGAGAAAGGGGGTTTCCGACTTGACTGGCCGGATGCCTAAATAAGCGATACAGGCTTCCGCAATTTTGCGGAAAGCAGGCGCGGCAACGGTTCCCCCGTAGCCAACTCCCTTCGACTTGGGCTCATCTACCACAACGGTGATCACCAAGGCAGGGTTGTCGGCGGGAAAGAATCCACTGAACGACGCAATGTGGTGGCGTCTGGAATAACGGCCATTAACGATTTTCTGTGTCGTGCCGGTCTTACCAGCGACTGCGTAATTTTCTATCGCCGCTTTTTTTGCAGTCCCCTGCTTGCCGACCACATCGACCAGCATATCTGCAACCGTCTCCGCAACATCGGCGGAAATCACACGACGCTTTGCTTTGGGTGCAAAACGAACTACGTCATGTCCCGCAGCATCGAACACACGTTGTGCGAGAAGCGGCTCCATCAGCACACCTTTGTTAGCAATGACTGACATCGCTGCGTGCACCTGCATCGGCGTCGCGCTAACCGCATGCCCCATTGGCATGCGTGTGATCGTCAAACCATCCCATCTTTTAACCGGATGCAGTGTGCCAGAAACTTCCCCCCCCAAATCAAACCCAGTCTTTGAACCAAACCCAAAGGCCGCTGCGTAGTCATACAAGCGTTGTTCACCAAGCTTCAGCCCAAGGTGCGCCGCTCCACGGTTACTCGATTTGACCACGATATCATGCACCGACAGCGACTCGTAAGTGTGATGGTCGCCGGGCAGCTTGAGCGAGCGCCCCTTGTAACTCACCCGCGCCACGCCCGTCTGGAAGATATCTGATGGAGCCACTAGGCCCTCATTCAACGCCGCAGCGGCTGGCACAATCTTAAAGGTCGAGCCCGGCTCAATCAGATCGGTCAGCGCACGGTTTCGTTGCGTTTCAATCGGATACTTTTTCGTATTAAAAAATTCATTGGGATCGTAAGTGGGATAGTTCGCCATCGACAAAATCCCACCGGTGGTAGGCTCACTGACAATCACACTGATCCCCTTCGGCTTGTATTCAGCCGCTAACCGGCTGATCTCTTTTTCGACAATGTGCTGCACCACCTGGTCGATACACAATGCAACATTGAGACCATCGGATGGATCGACCTCACGCGCGCGGAACTGAGCAAGCTCACGGCGTCGACCGTCCCGTTCGGTTACACGCCAACCATCCTGGCCCCGCAAATAATAATCAAAAAAACGCTCGACCCCAGTCACCGGCGTTTCCTCGTGATTCACATAACCAAGAAGATGAGCAGCCAGTTGCCCGCCGGGATAAGTACGGCTGTACTTGCGATTACCATACACTCCTTTGATACCGAGCGCACGCACCGCATCATAAGTTTCTTCATCCAGCCCCTTGGCTAAGGACGCCCACTTAATTAAATTCACTGCCTTCGTAGGCCCCTTCCCTTTTCGCGTCTTCGTATAAGTCACTTTTTCAACCGCAGCCAATGGCTTGCCGATTAAGACCGCCAGCTCTTGTAACTTTTCACGATCTGCTTCACGCACCGACTGTGGATCAACTCCCAAATCGATCGTCGAGTGTGTCGTTGCTAATAAATTGCCACGACTATCCACCACATTGCCACGTCGCGCCTCGACGTACTGCACCATCTTACGGTTGCCTTCGACATGCTCCATTAGCTCCGACTGCTCCCACACATGCAAATAGAACAGACGCCCGAGCAACACGCAGAAGGCAAAAGCGACTGCAGTCGAAACGAGCGCTGCGCGTGCAGTGGATACGAAGGCCTTGCTCATTTATTCGAACAGGCTTTGCGCATGGCAGGTTGAATGGACACACTTATGTTTACGGCTCGGGCAATCATTAGAGGTCACATACATGGCGATAGGATTCGCTGGTTAACGTCGTGCGCTCAGATCAACAAAAGCCAAATCCATTGACACTTCATACGGTTCGGAGACCGCATAAGCTCGACCGCTCGGAGCGTTGCTTTCACGCACCCACACAATCTGATTGTCCATCGAAGGACGCAGCGTGCCGGCGACTTTCGCCTGTAGCACAACAGGCTGGTGCATAGTCGCAATGCGCTCATCGAGGTAGCGAAGTTTGCGTACGGTTTCCGCTAGCAGCGCCTCCGTTTTCTGGCTGTGCTGTGCGGTCCGTGAAATCTGCTGCTGCATCCAAACAATCGCGAAGCCACTGCCTACAGTGATGGCGATCATGGCGACAATTAAACAGTAAATACGACCTCGGGTCTTGTGGGTGATCTGGTTCATTGAAATTATAAAAAATTAGTCTTTGGAAAGTTTACGGATCGCGCGCAGGCGCGCACTGCGAGCACGGGGATTCATTTTTATCTCGTCTTCGGTAGGCAGAATTGGACGAGTGGAAATCATTTTGGCCTGAACGTGGCGCTCATCTAGTGTGCGATAATCGTTGCTGTGCTCTGGGCGACCAGCCATCTTTCGGCAAAAGCGTTTGACGATCCGGTCTTCGAGCGAATGAAAACTGATCGCAGCGAGCACGCCGCCAGGCGCAAGACGATCAAATGCCGCAGGAAGGCCGCGCTCGATCGCACTCAACTCATCGTTTATCTCAACACGAACTCCCTGAAAAGTACGTGTGGCGGGATTCACTGCTTTGCGTCCGCGTGGAGTCGGCCCAACTGCTTCAGCCACCAGTTCGGCAAAGGAGCCAGTACGCTGCAGACGCCCGCTGCCACGTGCATCAATGATCGCTTGCACGACGCGGCGCCAGCGCTTCTCTTCACCGTAATTCCGCACCGCGCGCACAAGCCCTTCTTCGTCG
>Ga0209715_1003760_pt1 | contig 10706 bp, 10 predicted proteins | sample COGITO_mtgs_1205_2_FD_184809 | JGI IMG/M metagenome (GOLD analysis project Ga0209715, IMG submission 184809) | Pelagic marine microbial communities from North Sea - COGITO_mtgs_120503 (SPAdes) (version 2) | ecosystem: Environmental > Aquatic > Marine > Epipelagic ...
AGGAATTTCGTTCCATCAATCACCGATCCACCTCCAACGGCCAGCAGAAAATCAATGTTTTCGGTCTTTATAACGTCTAATGCTTGCAATAGCGTGCTGTATTGCGGATTGGGTTCTATGCCACCAAACGCCATGACTTCATGGTGCTTTAGCGCGCCCATGACCTTTTCGTAAATCCCATTTCGTTTGATGGATCCACCGCCATAGGTAAGCAGCACCTTTGCGTCTTTGGGTATAAGCGAAGACAGTTGTCTGTGTTCGTCTTTGCCAAAACAAAGGTTTACAGGATTGTATAAGTTGAAGTTGTTCATTTGTGCGTAGCGTTATGAAAGTATAACCACAAATGTATTGTGGTGTTTACAAGGTGATGTACCGTGAGCGCTTCTCTTCGTAAATCTTATCCACAGAGATGAGAATGCCGGTCTCTTCAACATTTCCAAAATCCTTATTGACGAAAGTGCCAAAGGTTTTCATTTCAGGACTCAAGACCATGTATTGTTTAATCAATGGCGGTACACTTTCTCCGTATTCAGCGGTAAATTTACCCAAGGTGCGTAAACCTTTTTTAAAACTGGTAGAAAAGTCAGTTCGGTCAATAGGGAAGTGTTCATCGAGATGCGGCAATGATGGCACAGCTGCTTCAATGATAGGGTGCATAAGTCCTTCGTTATCTGGGAAGTAATGGTCCAGAAAATTGAGTACCCAATTCCTCGCGTTGCGTTCATAGGTAGGATACATCGTAACCTTACCGTAAAAGTGACGCATATTTTCGTATTTCAAAACGATCGCACCCAAACCGTCCCAAATGTTATCAAGCGCAAACATCCCTTTTCTAGGATCGACCGCCGGTTGGTATTTCGGTTGTACCCAACTACGCCCTAATTCTATGGAATAGGGAAGATAATCGTCAAGAAAATGCGGTGTGAATTTAAAGTAATGCCCCATGCTTAAATCACTCTGGGGATTTCCTTTTCCTCCTGCGACGGTCGCACCGTCTATGAATCTATAGCCGCCGATAATTTCTTCTTCCTCGGGGTTCCAGACAATCAATTGCTCATACGGGTTCACACCGAGGTCAAGCTCATCAAGGTCAACAGGATTGCCCGTGCCTCCATCTGCGCTTGCAAAGGTTAATTCTCGTAGACGACCCACTTCCTGCACAGTTTGAGGTGCATTGTGAACGTTTACAATGTAGATTTCATTGTTGAGTTTGGAGGTATTGCGAACAAACCGTTCTCTGGTCAATTCCGCTTTAATGTCCTCCACCGATACTGCCGGCCTGATGTAGCTCAAGTCTATCATGACTGCAAATATACCGCCTAAACGTCGGTTTTAGGTGACTTATTTGACCAGATTGTACACGTTGGATTTCACCTCATACGCCCACTCGTCGTCGCTCCTTGTCTTATCCAAGGTCGCCGGATATATAGGTTTGCCATAAGTAATGGTAATAGTTTTACCCCGCTGTTTCATCATTTCCTGGGCCAGTAGAAGCATCTCAATATTCATTTGAATACCAAAGAACTTACGAATCTTGGCGACCCTATAAAACTTACGGGAAAGACGACCACTAATATGTACTGGAACAATAGGCTTTTTATGTCTTTTTGCTTTGCTAATAAACGTCTTTTTCCAGTCTAGATCACGGATGACGCGGTGTTGTGTCATTCGGCTCACGAGTCCCGCCGGAAAAATAAAAACTGCGTTTTCACTCCCGAATAATTCGTCCACACGGCGAATATTCTCACGCGGTGTTGCGCCAAATTTATTTACCCCAACAAAGATTCCGCGAAGATTAATGATCGACATCAGAAGATCATTCACAAGAAACTTCACATCGCTGCGGTGGTGCGATATACTCTCCATTATGGCCATCGCATCCATGCCGCCTAAGGGATGGTTGGCAGCAAAAATGGCGCCTCCTTCGGTTGGTATGTTTTCCGTTCCAACGCTGCGGACTGTTACTTTAAAACGTTCACAAACTGCGGCGCAGAACTCGAAATTATTCAGGTCCTTCAACTCCACCATGATCTGATTCAGAATGCGTTCCCGAACGATTCGTTCGCTGACGTATCGGATGAGAAAGCCAGGTATGAGTTGGTATAAAGAGGGGTTTTTCTCTTTTATGACTCCATCGATATCGATGAATTTTTCGGGTATTTTATCTTGGCGTTTAGTCATTTGATTGGGGTGAAGGGCAAAAATAGTGAAATCCTATTTCTTGAGTTGCTTTTCATACGTTGCAATCCATTCTTCGGGCGATACTTTCTGGGCCAATTCTTGAATGAGTTCAAACGGGATGTCGTCCATCTTCTTAAATCGCACGCAGCTTTTTCCCATATCCAATTTCCGTTTAGAATACTTGGGGTATTCCTCTTGCCACCACGAATTGAGTTCAGGAGTGGCATACAAGCCCATGTGGTAAAAGGCGATAAAGTTTTTTTGCGAGGCGATACTAATGAACGGTAATGCAACCTTTGGCGATACGTGATAGCCCTTCGGGTAAAGACTGTGCGGAACCGAAAAAGCCGGCATTCCATAACTAAGGCATTCCTCAAATCCAGGCGGCAAGTTTTCTCGTAGAATAGACAACAACTTTTCAAAGACCTGTTGCCTGTCTTCGGGAATTTGCTTTACATATTCTGCGATCGTGCGGGCCTTGATAGTCATAGAAAGTGTAACTTTAGTAACTGTCTAAATATACAGATCAAATGAGGAAGTTCCTATTCGTCTTAATCGTGTTGAGCGGTACGGTGTGCTACAGCCAAAACAGGCCAGTGGTTTTTGATTTGGATGCGCGCGGGAATCAGATTGCTCGGGTATTTCCTTTCGAATTGGGCCATGTCGGAGATACCTTGCTCATTATCGATGCGCAGTATGGTTTAGAGAATATGCAAGAGCGTTTTCACTTCACGTTCATTGTCAAACACGAAGGGAGCACTTTTTATAAAACCAGTGATCATACGACAGTAACTTTCAAAGGAGAGAACGGCATTGGTACTATCGCCAGTATGGAAAAGTTTACCTACCAGCCTCATGAATTAGACTTCCACTTTATTTTTACTGCGGGCGATTTGGGTTACGAAGACAATGACATAAGCCTTCAACGTATGGGCGCTATTCAGCAGGTAATTATTCATCAGCTCCCAGAAATGGATATGATTTTTCATATTCCGGAGGAAAACAGGATGTTTCTAAAAGACTTACAAAACAGTTTGCGTGTAGGGTACAGAAAAGGAGACACTACCGGAGGAAGCGCCATTCGTGGCTCCATGGGCAATGAGAAATCGAACCGAAACAGCAAGACGAAATCAGTGCGGGGAGACCGCTTGAAACTCTAATTTCTCTTGAAAGAGTCCATCTCTGACGGTTGCATTCATTTTAATGAGAACAAGTCAGAGCATCTGGTGTTGCCTTATGAAAATGAAAACATGTTTGGACTGTTCAAAAAGAAATCGGAAAAAGAAAAGCTTGAAGCACAATATGACGCACTCATTAAAAAGAGCTACGAGTTAAGCCACAGCAATAGAGCGGAAAGCGATAAGGTACAGGCGCAGGCGCAAGAAGTGCTAAAGAAAATCGAGGCGCTGGAAGATTAGTATTCCCCGTGCAGTGCACCAATAGGACGCAACCATTTTCGCTCTGCGTAAAATGTTCCGAAAGGCACTAATGAAGCAATGAGAAACAAAACAGCCTTCGTCCAGTGTACTTTATAATTTACTGTAAATTCAATTAAAGCAAAGAGGTAGAGTACTGTCAATAGACCGTGCAGCATCCCAAAAACCTTGTTTGGGTATGGCAAGTCGAAACCATACTTCAAAGGCATACAGATGAACAAGAGAATAAGGAAAGAGCTTCCTTCAAAAAATGCGACCCACTTGAATCGGGTGTAAGGCGTTTTTAGCATTCTTTCTTACGCTTTTGATCTATTGATTTCAGGAATTTTATAGCCTCAGTATTAAAAACCTCTGGTTGCTCTATGTTCACAACGTGACCACAATTTTCGATCACATGGAGTAATGCACTTCGGTGGTCTTCTACAATTTTACGAATGCTGGGTAAAAACATATGGTCTTCACTGCCCATAATGTAGAGGGTAGGTACATTGCTGTCTTTGAATCGGAAAAACTTCAATAAAGGATTTACTTCCGCCACCAGAGTAAACCAACGTTTAAACTCTCTTTGATATAGCTTGCGTGCCTCGCGTACAAATAGATTTCGTGCCTCTTTGTGGGTTTTCTTAGGCATAATAACCCAAGCGAAGAACTTGTAGAGCACCATATAAGGAACAACGCTTTTAAAAGCAGCTCCAGTCCTCATTAATACTTGACCACGCTTATTTAATTTCATTACCGCCCCGCCCATGATCATACTCAAAGAACGTTGGGGATGCCGTTCGGTGATATCACGTATAATGATTGTACCCAACGATATCCCAATCCAATGCGTGCTTTGGATTTTTAAATGGTCAAGGACTTCTAATACTTCGTCACCGATCGTGGAGAAATTATAGTTCTTAATACGTTCGTAAATAGGAGCCTTGCTGCGGCCATGCCCCCTTAGATCAATCAGAAGGACATTAAAATTCGAAGAAAATGCTTTGAGCTGTTTGTACCAAATCGTACTTGACCCGCCAGCACCGTGGACAAAGGTGACCCAAGGTAATTCAGGGGAGTTCTGATGTAAACTGAAACTAAGCATGCTACAAATGAAACACTTTATCCTCAAAGAGGGTTCAGTGTTGGGCAGTTTTATTATGTTCACGTCTCTTAAATTGAATTCAAACGTTGAACCATGATAAATCAAAATCCATTCTCAAATTTGAAGCAAGACGCTCCTAGTGCTCTTGTTGTTTTCCTTGTCGCTCTTCCTCTCTGTTTGGGTATTGCCTTAGCTTCTGGAGCGCCCTTGTTTTCAGGACTAATAGCTGGAATCATTGGTGGTTTGATTGTCGCGCCCCTCAGTGGTAGCCCATTAGGGGTCAGTGGTCCAGCAGCTGGATTAGCAGTGATTGTATACGGCGCTATCGAAGAGCTTGGTGCGTACCCAACGTTCTTAGCGGCAGTAATCGTAGCAGGTATAGTACAGGTGCTATTGGGGGTTTTAAAAGCGGGGGTTATTGGTTATTATTTTCCTTCCTCTGTCATTAAGGGAATGCTCAGTGGTATTGGTATCATAATATTTCTAAAGCAAATTCCCCATGCGTTTGGATACGATGCGGATCCAGAAGGTGATTTTGCGTTTGTTCAACACGACGGTCACAACACTTTTTCAGAGTTTAAATACATGCTGGAGGCCATTAGTCCTTCTGCCACACTTATTGCAGGTTTAGGGTTGTTGATTCTTATCATATGGGAACGGCCTTTTATGAAAAAGTTATCGTTTACCACAATCGTCCAAGGCCCTTTAGTTGCCGTCGTCACAGGTATTCTTCTTAAATTATATTTTGATGGAAAAGAAGGATGGGAATTAGCCGGGGATCATTTGGTTTCCATTCCTGTAACGGAGGGATTGAGTGGGTTTATTGGACAATTCACCACACCCGATTTTAGTGCTTTTCTCAATCCAGCTATTTACACCATCGGTGTAACAATGGCAGTTGTAGCATCACTTGAAACATTGTTGTGTGTGGAGGCTACAGATAAATTGGATCCCTACAAAAGAGTGACGCCTACGAACCGCGAATTATTGGCACAGGGTGCTGGAAACATAGTAAGTGGTCTCGTTGGAGGATTGCCTATCACACAAGTAATTGTCCGCTCATCAGCGAATATTCAAAGTGGAGGAAGGACGAAGGCCTCTGCTACTTTACACGGTGCGCTATTGCTCATTTCAGCCTTTGCTATACCGGCTATTTTGAACCTCATACCCTTAGCCGCACTGGCCGCAATTCTGCTTGTTGTAGGCTATAAACTTGCTAAGCCTAGCATGATTTTAGGGATGTGGAAGAAAGGGAGCAATGAGTTTATTCCCTTTGCAATAACCGTAATAGGTATCGTTTTGACCGATTTATTGATGGGTATTGCATTAGGTCTAGTCGTAGCGATCGTCTCCATTCTTTGGGACAACTTTAAGGTGCCTTACAAATTTGACATACGAAACTATCAACCGGGTGCTCCAATAAAGATTGAGTTTTCGGAGGTTGTGAGTTTTTTGAACAAGGCGAGTATCCAACAGACCCTGGATACTATTCCACCCAATTCTAGTGTAGAACAACCGGGTGCTCCAATAAAGATTGAGTTTTCGGAGGTTGTGAGTTTTTTGAACAAGGCGAGTATCCAACAGACCCTGGATACTATTCCACCCAATTCTAGTGTAGAACTAGATGCATCTCAAACGTTGCGCATGCACCCGGATGTTAACGAGATCATTGAAGAGTTTCAAATCAATGCCGCAACTAAGGATATTAAAGTAACATTGGTTGGTTTCGAGAAGACGGTAAGTGAAACCCCAATGGCCGATTTTGAAGAGCAGGTCTTACTTAAGCCTCGCGTAAAAGCTTCCAAAGTCGCTAAACTCTTTAAAAAGAACTAACTTAGAACACATGCGATTGAAGTATGTGTTTTTGCTGGGTTGGTCTTTACTGTTGTTCGGTCTACCGAAAAATTGTTTAGCGCAGGAGTCGCCGCGTTTTAGAGGAGAGTTGGGCTACCTCTATGCTTTTCATGAAGATCTGGGTATCACCAAGAAAGATTGGTTATTGATACCGGGTACTTGGTCGGATCCGGCCAATTATAACGGTCAAAGCCAATACGCCTTTACCTTTAGAGATACCTCGTGGTATTATGCATTCAACCACCACCTTCCATTCATCAATACGCGGTACCGGCTTAGTTCGAATTCGAGCAAGTCTCTGGAAGTAGCTTTTCTTCAAAGCATTACAATCAACAGTTGGCGACAATTATCCTTCATGTGGGGGGCAGAGTTTATTTATAGACCCGTTGACTGGATGCAATTTGCCTTGCAGGGCGGATTTATTTCAGGATATCATGCGGTTACAGACCTTCAGAATCCGACCTTATTGCCTATTGAAGGTCAAGAAGGCGGGGTACTTTTGGGTGCGAATGCTACGGCTGACTTTTTATTTTCAGAACGCTGGAAGGTACGTTTGAGCTATAATCCATTAGTCACAGGCCTAGGTTTGGCGTACGACTTAACGAAAGAAAAATAATTTTGAAAATCACCTTAGAACGCATTGACGAACACTTTGGTTTTAAAGCCCGCGCTGGCAATCACGAAATGGTGCTCGACACTGCTACGGAGATTGGCGGTAATGATCAAGGCTTTCGTCCCATGGAATTAATGTTAATTTCATTGGCGGGGTGCAGCGCGATAGATATTGTACATATCCTAAAAAAGGGAAAGTATCTCATACACGACTACAATGCTGAGGTTTATGCAGAACGTCGCGAAGAATTGCCTCGAATATTCTCATCAATTGACATGATTATTACTGTCGATACAGATGCGCCTGATACGGTTTTAGTGCGTGCGGCAAAGCTGACTAGAGAAAAGTATTGCAGCGCTTATGCAGTACTCGAGGCATCAACAAGCGTTACTTTAAAGCTGGTCAGAGACTCGCATTAATACTTAGCAGCGCCATGCGGGGCGCAAAGGTTCTATAACCTGCAGGACGAGCAGCAACAATGTGTCTGGTGTCGGTCATATTTTGAATGGATAATTTGAACGTTACATGCTCAGTAAGTGCAAAGCTGACCGCTTCGTTAACTACGAGCGATTGCGGTAAATCAAAAACGTCAAATTCGGCCGCCGACTTTCGAGCGCTGAGGTATTGCAACTGGCTGCTTAAACCCCAACGATTTTTCTCCCAAAGATGCTGAAGCGCAAACTGCAGCTGGGGTATGTATGGCATGAAATCGCCAGCCGTAACTTCGCCCCAACCGTCAAATTCACTGGAAAAAGATTCAACGAAATAGGCCTGAGTTGCTGTAAAGGTGGCTCGTAGATTATGATGTTTATATGTTTTACCTAGTTGTCCTTCGAAACCGTAAACTTCCGCGGCTCCACCATTAAACAACTCACCTAAGCCACTGCCGCCGGCGCTAGCCGCATCAGAACCCAGCAGACGGTTGTATGCGCTGTAAAAGAAAGTAAGGTTTATAGGCAATTTTAGGTGTTGAATCCCAGCCTCACTGCTCAAACTGACTTCTGGCAAAACGCCCTCTTTTGAACCGGCAGGTGTGAAACCTTTGTGGATACCGGCAAAGCTGTTCCAGTTCTTGGTAGAATAATTCAAACTGATGCCCGGTAAAAAAATCACAGTATGGTTCGCACGCCCTTTTGAATCTATACCGCTACGTTGGGGGTCATTAGTACCGTAATCCAATCTATGGGCTTGAATGTGCTCCGTTCTAAACCCGCCTTGAATATTGAGTTTGTTAATGGAGACAGTACTTCTGTGATAGGCACTTTGCGCGGTGGTATAATCAATCCTATTTCCTGCTGCCCCGGGCGCCCCAGGTTGTGTTATGGTGAAGACACTTTGACTGATTAGGTAATTATCAGTATGCTGGAAGCGGTCTGCGTGATCGTAATGGAACCGCAGGCCGGCTTCGTGTTTCAGTAGAATGTTTCCAAAGCGTTGCGCCCATTGTCCACGAATTTGTGCGCCTTGACTCAAGTAGAACCTGTTGTTTGCTTTAAGAAGTGCAAACGCTGAATCTGAATTTTGGCCCAGCGCCGCTGCAAACTCATCGGGATAATCAAGATGCTGTTCCATTATCGAAGCAATAGATACCGCGCCGTTTCCGGCATCAATTTTATCTAATTTATACCAATTGCGGTGCACGTATTGACGATAGATATCGGCTCTCATAAAACCATTCTTGAGATTCATGGTATAGCCAAGTCGTGTCATCAATCGGTCCATGCTCATCGCATCATTGCTAGAAGTAAAATAGCGTTCATTCGGAGAAAGTAACGCTGTAGATAGGGTAGTGCCTAAATAAGTTTGTTGCGAACGTTCAGTGGTTCCTGCGATCAGTATTTCTAGGTGATGAATGTCTTGATCATCTAAATGATGGATAAGTTTTAGGTATCCGTCGTTTAGGTCGAACCCTCCAGATTGTTGATCTTTTATGGTGTGAAAACCAGCAGCCTCGTGGTGAAAAAGTCCGAAAAGAAGTTGAGTATGCTTTGTTGGAAGTACTTCTCCTGAAATTGCACCTCTAATCTGTTCAAAAGCACCTGCGGATAAAGAGAATTGAACATCTGATTTTTCGTCTCCTATCGGGGTGACAAAATTTAGCGCACCTCCAGTACTCTGGGGTCCAGTTACTATTTGAGCAGCACCTTTTAGAACTTCAATATTGGAATATTTCCAAATTACAGGGGTATAATAGGCTTCCGGTGCGCTGTAAGCCGCCGGTGCTGTGAGTACACCATCTTCCATCAATGTAATGCGAGACGAACGAAGTGTTCCTGTTCCTCGAATGCCAATATTCATGCGTAGCCCCCAACCGTCTTCCTGCTGTCCATATACTCCAGGCTGGCTCTGTAAAACAGTATTTGCATCGGTTTGGTCAAAAGCCAAGATAGCCTTCTGTTTGAGTACTAACCCAGCTCCGCTGATGTGTTCGTTCGCAGCTCTGGTTTGAGCAGTTATAGTAATACTTTCGAGCTCAACAGGGACCGGTAATGTAGTGTCTGCCGGTGCAGATAGTAGTAGGGTGAGTAGTAAGGGGTGCACTATTTAGAATGGATTTAAATAACTATGCAAACGTATTGTCTAGAATCATTCTAAACAAGAAAATTAATTCATAATTGTGTGAAGTTTTTTATTCCAAAAGATTGACCAATCCTATTCGAGTAGTTTACGAAAATTCGATTCGGATGCTTATATTTAGGAGGTGAACTTAAGAGCCCATATTAGCGTAGCTTTTTTGCTATGTATTTCTTTCTCTTACGCCCAGTGCAACGTGGCAGTAGGTCAGGATTCTTTAACGGCCTGTGTGGGTGATACTATATTCTTAAACGCTTCTGGAGCTGATGAATACGAATGGTTTCATGATGCCTCCTTAAGTTGCGACACATGTTCGGCACCGTATATTATTCTCACGGATACATCGACTTACGTGGTAGTCAAGGGTACAAGTAGTTTTTCCCAGATGGCAACCAATGGAAATTTTTCGAGCGGGAATACGGGCTTTTTAACGGCTTATACCTACAATGCTACCTCCATTTGGAATGAGGGAACCTATGCAGTTGGGCCTAACCCAAATGCGGTACACCCAAACTTCAGTAGTTGGGGCGATCATACAACGGGTACGGGAAATTACATGTTGGTTAATGGTTCCACTGGCGGTAACAAAATACTGTGGCGTCAGATTGTTAGCTTCCCCCCGGGGGTTCAGGTGACCATGCGATGGTGGATGCTGACTTTTGTAACCCCGGCTGGTTCCTTACAGTTAAAATTGGCTGGAACGAATATTGGGAATGCTGCTAGCACCCCAAATTCGACGGGAATTTGGGCTCAAACTACTCGAACTTTTACAGTTCCCGCCTCAGGAAACGCAACTATTAATTTAGTTACTACCAGTGCGGCTTTGTCCGGAAATGACTTTGGTATTGATGATATAAGTTTTCAATACACCTGTGAATCCTATGATACCGTATGGATCGCGCCGAAAAGTGATGCTCAAATTTTAATTGACACGACTGCACTATTTGCGTGTGATAGTTTGTGT
>Ga0209715_1003763_pt1 | contig 10699 bp, 9 predicted proteins | sample COGITO_mtgs_1205_2_FD_184809 | JGI IMG/M metagenome (GOLD analysis project Ga0209715, IMG submission 184809) | Pelagic marine microbial communities from North Sea - COGITO_mtgs_120503 (SPAdes) (version 2) | ecosystem: Environmental > Aquatic > Marine > Epipelagic ...
AGCGTGACGGAGGTGAGCGCCAACGAGGTGTGTGCCATCAAGGTCAGCCAGCGAGTGCGCTGCAATGACAAGTTTTTCATCATTGTGCCGGTCGCCAGCAAGACGACTCAAGCATCGTGAGGTTTCTCAAGATTGCCCACAAGAAGCCGGAATGTATCGGCTGCATGCTGTGTGCCGAAGTGGCGCCGAACTACTGGGAGATGGACGAAGACGGCGAAGCTCAATTGCTGCGCGTCACTCGCGAAGACAAAGCCTTCCAATACGGGGAGGGCTTCGAGGAGGATCGCGACCTCCTGAAAGAAGCCGAAGCGGGCTGCCCAATGGACACTATCAAGATCGGTTGATCGAGCGCGTGCGAGCGCTGTCAACTTTGCCTCGCACACGCTTTAAAACAACTAACTTCAGCCCTGTAATTCGCTGAGAGCTTTGACCAATGCTTGAGCAACAGCAGCAGACGAGGCGGGGTTTTGTCCTGTTATCAGCAAACCGTCAATCACGGCTAACGGATGCCAGTCTTCAGCCTTCTGGTATACGCCGCCCATTGCAACCAGCTGATCTTCCAAGAGATACGGCACCACATCAGTTAATTCGACGGCGGCCTCTTCAGAGTTACTAAAGCCAGTAACTTTTTTACCTTGGACCAACGGAGCGCCTTTTCGATCCTTTGCCTTTAATAGGACCGCAGGTGCATGGCATACGCTCGCTACAGGCTTTCCAGCGGCAATGAAATCTTCAATCAGCGCAATCGAGTCATTGTCATTATGCAAGTCCCACAAAGGGCCATGTCCCCCGGGATAGAATACTGCATCAAAATCTTCGGCTTTCAATCCAGCTAATGGAGCCGTGTGCGCCAGTTCCAGCTGAGCGGCTTGGTCATCGTCAAAGCGGCGCGTAGCGTCCGTTTGAAAATCAGGTTCGTGACTTTTCGGATCCAGCGGCGGTTGACCACCACGCGGCGAGGCCAGCGTTACTTGGACACCGGTATCTTTCAGGTGGTAGTAAGGGCTGGCAAATTCCTCCAACCAAAAACCTGTTTTGCTACCAGTATCTCCCAGTTGATCGTGTGAAGTTAAAATAATCAGTACTTTCATCGATTTGTTCCTGTTTGGGATAATGTATTATCTTTAAGATGCGTATATGGGTTCACCAAGCGTGCAATCGTTAACTGGTCTAGTTCTGCGCTGTTCTTGTCTGGTCGCGTTTTGGGCGCTTGTTCGCGATATACAGAGGCATGTGTCATCGTGTAATATTAAGATGCCATACCGTTAAAAATTCAATTGATTGGTGTAAAAAGTAGTGGATTCTCGCGAGCGAAGGGCGGTGCAGAAGCTCTGATGGAGAGTCGCCACACTCACGCTCTACAAGGCTTCAAAGGTTTTGTTGGCCGCGATGTAGAGGGGGTGCTTGGGCGTCGCGTTGGCATTTTTGCCGAGGCAGGCAATGTTCAGCTTCGGAAATTTGCGGAACGGGGCGAGCAGTTGTAGCACGGCGCTTTGGCGATCGAGGTGTAGTCCGTGATTCCCCCAGCCGCAGACGATGTCGAGGCTGCCTTGGTTGAGTGCATAGGCTTGGTGGATGGCACGCTGTATCTGCGCGTCGTTATCCGGGCCGACTGGTTCTTCGACCGCCATCATATCCTTGGGGGCGGTCGCGCGGTAGGCGAACATGTTAAGCATTAAAAACTCGTTGGCCCCGAGTCGCTCACAGAATGATTTGATCCGTTTTAGTGTCGGGTCGAGCTGCCATTCGTCGGCGGTCGATGGATTGAGGCAAATGAACAGCGCCCGTCGACGCTCAAACAGTTCATCCCATTGATGCAGCAGTGTGTAACGGTAGTAGCGACAGCTTGAAAAAGTGCAGGCGTTTTGCATCTATAGGCTGATAGCGCTCGTTGGTCAGTGGTGAGGAGCGGGTGCCTGCAATGAAGCGCCTATACGCCTAAACGCCTGTTGTGATGCAGGTGTCTGTGGTGTGGATCGCCCGATAGCGCTGCAGCACGGTCTGTAAGATCGACTCGGGGTCGAGGCCGACGCTGGCGCGGAGCTTGGCGACGGAGTTGCCGTGTTCAACAAATTGGTCGGGCCAACCGATGCGAACCACCGGGCGCAGGCAGTTGCCGTCCTGCAGCGCTTCCATCACCGCGGTGCCGAAGCCGCCGCTGATCACGTTGTCTTCCAGGGTGACGATGAGCTTGCTGGTTGCCGCAGAGGTGAGCAGTTGCTCGGTATCGAGTGGTTTCACAAAGCGGGCGTTGACCACACCGGCTTGGATGCCGTGCTCGGCAAGTTGAGCCGCGAGCTTTTCGGCATCTGCTACCATCGAGCCAATTGCCCAGAGGTCGATGTCGCCGGCTTTTTGCAGGCGCTGTGCTTTACCCATTTGGAGTGCTTCGGGGGTTGCCTTGATCGGCGTGCCGACGGCATTGCCGCGCGGATAGCGTACGAAGGCGGGGCCCTGATAGGCGAGGCCAGTAGCCATCATATCGGCCAGTTCGTCCTCGTTGGAGGGGGCCATGACGACTACATTGGGAATATTGCGCAAATAGGACAGATCAAACAGTCCGTGGTGAGTGGCGCCGTCATTGGGCGAGAGACCCGCACGGTCCATACAGAAAAGCACGGGCAGATTTTGCAGCGCTACGTCGTGGATAATCTGGTCGTAGGCGCGTTGCAGGAAAGTCGAGTAGATCGCACAGACTGGGTGAAAGCCGGAGGTGGCCATGCCGGCAGCGGAAAGAACCGCGTGTTCCTCGGCGATGCCGACGTCGATAAACTGCTCAGGCAATTCCTTTTCCAGAATACTGAGCCCGGTGCCGGATGGCATCGCGGCGGTGATGCCGACGATGTTCTTATCCGCTTTGGCGAGCTTGACGAGTGTCTCGCCCATGACGTCCTGATATTTAGGCGGCGTGTCGGCTGCGGCCGGGGCGCCTTTGCCGGTATCGATATTGAAAGGGCTGGCGCCGTGAAAGCGTTCCGGATTTTCGATGGCGACGTCGTAGCCTTTGCCCTTGGTGGTGAGAATGTGCAGGATCACTGGCTGTTGCGCCTGTTTGGCAAATTCGAGGTAGTGATCGACCTGCTTTTGGTCGTGGCCGTCGATCGGCCCAATGTAACGAACATTGAATTTCTCGAACAGCGAGGAGGGTACGAAGAAGTCCTTGGTTTCTTTCTTCCACTTAGAGCCGAAGTGAATCAATGAATCGCCACCAGGTACTTTCTGCAGCAGGGATTCGAAATCGTCGTTCAGGCGGTTGTAAACTGGGTTGGTAATCAGCTCGTTGAAGTAGCGCGGCAGGGCGCCGACGTTTTTGGCGATCGACCACTTGTTGTCATTGAGGATAATGATCAAGCGCTTGGTCGAAGTGGCGACGTTGTTGAGCGCCTCCATCGTGATGCCGCAGGTAAAGGCCGCATCCCCGCAAAGCGCGACGACATGCTCATCCGAGCCACGCTTGTCGCGTGCGATGGCCATGCCAAGGGCGGCGGAAAGTGCGGTGCCCGCGTGGCCGGCTCCGAAGGCGTCGTGAGCGCTCTCGCTGCGATTGAGGAAGCCACTGAGGCCGTCGCATTGGCGGATCTTATCGAAGCGCTCGTCGTTGCGACCGGTAAGCAGCTTGTGCACGTAGCCTTGGTGAGAGACGTCGAAGACGAAGCGGTCCGTGGGGGTATTGAAGACGCGGTGCAGTCCGACGGTCAGCTCAACGACGCCGAGATTGGGGCCGATGTGACCGCCATTCTGAGAGGTCGTCGAGATGATTCGCTCACGAATCTCTGCCGCCAACTGGGGCAGTTGCTCCTCGGTTAGTTTTTTGACGTCGTCGGGGGATTGAATCCGCTCTAATAGGGACATGCGCTTTAAATTCGGTGGTTGTATCGACGCTGGGCGTGCTGTGCGAGGGCTATGCCTCTGTTGGGTCGTCTTCGAAGCGCTCGACTGCTCCGGTCTTGAGGTTGAGCTTTTCGATCTTCAACTCGGCTTCTTGCAGTTTGGCTTGGCAGACTTTCAACAGCGTAGACCCTTCTTCAAATTTCGCGACCAAGTCAGCCAGCGGCGTGTCGCCACTTTCCATAGATTCAATGATGGATTCGAGCCGCCCTAGGGCGGCTTCAAAGGAAATGGTTTCGGTTTTCTTAGTCATCTTTAATGAGAGAGGCGAGACGTTTACTACGTCTGTAAGGGCTCGTCGAGCAAAGACCGAGCAAAAGACTGTGTCGCCTAAGGCGGGGCTGATTTGGCTCTCGTTAGCTTGGTGGTCAGTACTGAATTGAGGGAGCGACGCGCCAGTGTGGCTCTGACCGATTAGCTGCTTTCGCCGATGGAGTTTTCCGTTCCGAAGGCGTTCCGAATGACATCGAGATCAATATTCTCGGTGACCAGGTTCTTGATTATTGGAATTTTATCCGTGTCGCTGGGCTGTGTTTTGACCGTCATCTTGTTGATTTTCGAGGCGACCGCGTAGCTATCGTTTTTGCAAATAATCACTGGTATTCTGGTCTTATAGATCATCTCCATCAAGCGTGGATGAGGCAGGACATTACGAGTTAGTATGATGCCGGAAACCACCTTTTCGCCGGCGATTCCCTCTGCGGCGATCGCTCCGAGCAGGATGTCTTCGCGATCACCGGGAGTGATGATCAAAGTGCCCCGTTGCAGCAGATCGACGAGCCCCTTGGCTGCCATCGCACCGATGATGACTTGCTCAACGCGCTCGGTGGCTCCATATAGCCGACCGTTAAGCCAGCGTCCGTTCACTTCTGCGACCACTTGGCTGAGCTTCGGAATCGTCAATTTTTTTTCGACAGGGATACAGCCGAGCAGCGGAATGCCCATGCGCCTCAGTGCGATGCGATTGTATTTTTCAATGGTCTCGAGCTTCTCAGGCTTGACCTTGTTGATAATGGCACCGATGACCTCGACGCCAGCTTGAGCAAACAAGGCTTGGTTGAGGGCAATTTCGTCGATCGGTCGACCGATGCCACCGCTGGCGACAATGATGACCTTGGCCTTTAAGCGCTTGGCAACATCTGCGTTGGATAGGTTAAAGACCGAACCGACACCGGCATGGCCGGTACCTTCGACGATGATATAATCTTTCTCAAATGCCGCACGGTCGAATGCGCGGCACATTTTGTCGATGATCACCGCGTGATTCTCTTCCGGATCATCCAGAAAGTCTCGCGTAAAAGTGGAATGAATGGCAATCGGACTCATCGCTTCGATCGGCACTTCAACATCGAAAATCCGATCGAGCAGTACGGAGTCTTCGTCGACTTTGTGTCCCCCTACTTCTACAAAGCGCTGCCCAACCGGCTTGATGAATCCGACCTTCGGGGTTAGGTTGCGTAGCGCGGCAAACAGGGCGAGACTGGTAGTCGTCTTGCCGTCATTCATCCGCGTCGCGGCAATAAAGATCCGCTTTGTCGTCTTATTTTTAGGGGTTGTCAGTAACTCTGAGTTATCTGTCCCTGGGAGCGTCGATCGATCAGTTTGCATAGCGTTTGGCAGGCAGCGGGATTAATCGATTTTGGTGACGTCTTCGTTCAATTCGTCGCTATCGGTGGGGTAGAGCAGACGGTGGTCAATCGCCTGTGAGGCGACCATTACGGCGGTGCCGAAAATGTCGCTGGCTGTGGCGCCACGGCTAATTTCAGCGGCTGGTTTCGTTAGACCGGTAAGGATCGGCCCATAGCTGCGTGCGTGCGTCAGTATGTGCACCAGCTTGGATGCGATATTGGCGGCGTGTAGGTCGGGGAAAATTAGCACGTTGGCACGTCCGGCCACAGTGCCTTCGATATTTTTACTGGCGGCCACAATCGGATCGAGCGCGGCGTCGACTTGCAGTTCACCGTCGATTTCCATTGGAATACCGAGCTCTTTGGCTTTTTGGCGAGCCAGTTCGGTAGCGGCTTTCATCTTGGCCACGGTTGGATTTTTGCTCGATTGACTCTTACTCGAATAGCTGAGTAGGGCGACCCTCGGCTTGGAGTTGGTCAGGTGGTAGCTGAGTGCCGCAGTGGTGATGGCGATGTCACAGAGCTGTTCGCTGGTCGGGTCGGGGATCACGGCGCAGTCGGCGAGGAACAGCTCGCGGTCCTTGCCTGTTTCCGGGTCTTCGAGGTCGAAAATGTTGAGCGACGAGATATTAGAGACATTTGCATGCCGCGGAATGATCTGTAGCAGCGGCCGCAGGGCACTGGAGGCGTTGCTGGTCGCACCGGAAACAATCGCATCGGCTTGTCCGCTGGCAAGCATCAGCGTAGCGAAATAGTTGGTGTTACTCAAGTAGTCTGCGGCCTCTTTGTCGTTCATGTTTTTGAAACGACGGAGCCCCTGGAATTTGGTGACGAAGCCATCCCATTCACTACTGCGGCGCGGCTCAATGATACGGATGTGCTCCAAGCTGATGTTGAGCTGCTCGGCATTTGACTTAATTTTAGCGCGATCTCCGAGCAAGATCGGGATACCGAGACCACGGGTCGCAAACTTACGAGCAGGATACGAGGGTCCGTGCCTTCGGGGAAGACCACACGTTTCGGGTGACGTTTGAGGCGTTCGGCGAGTTTGGCGATGAGTGGCATGGTGGCGATCTGTAGAGTGATGGTAAAATTTGTGCGGATGCGAAGCGAACCACATACAATAAGAAAGTTAAAAAAGCATTGTGGTAGAGCATGAAATATACAATTGCCAAAGTTTTTTCTGGCATAGTTTCTTATGACTTGCCGGTAAAGCACGCACTCGGCACCCACTCATGCTTAAAAACCTCAAGAATCTCGTCGTTGTCAGTCTTTCTACTGTCGGCTCGCGCGTGCTTGGATTGGCGCGGGACATTTTGATTTTTGCGGCATTGGGGGCGAGTGCTTGGAATGATGCCTTCATTCTGGCATTTACCTTGCCGAATTTGTTTCGCCGTTTGCTCGGCGAGGGGGCGTTGACTTCGGCGCTGGTGCCGGTGTTTTCCGATGTGCTACAGCTCAGGGGGCGCTCTGCTGCGTTTGTTTTTTTTAATCAAGTGCTGCTGCGCTTGTTGGCGGCACTGCTGCTGTTGGTGGCCGTGGGGGCGGTGCTGTTCGCCTCGCTGGCGGGCTGTGGGCTGCTTGCCGATCGCTGGGCGCTTGGAGCTGAGTTGGCGATGGTGTTGCTGCCATATATGATCTTCATTTGCTTGGCGGCGATTGTGACCGCCGGCTTGAATCTGCTCGGCCGCTTCGCGGTAGCCGCCTGCACGCCGATTTTTCTCAATCTGGCGATGATTGCTGCGTTGGCCGCGGGAATGTGGTTGAGCGACGAACAGGCTCGGATCGTGTATTGGCTCTGCGGCGGTGTGTTGTTTGGCGGGGTCTTGCAATTGGCGCTGCCGGCGTGGGATCTTAGCCGGCAGGGCTGGCGTCCGCGGGTTGAGAAACGTGCGTCCGCTGAGATGAGCGAATTGTGGCGGCTGTTCCTACCCGGCCTGATGGGGGCGGCGATCCTACAGGTTAATATCTTGGTGTCTCGTTTGCTGGCCTATTCGCTCGATGAATCGGCGGTTTCCGTGCTTTATCTGGCCAGCCGGTTGATGGAACTGCCGCTTGGTATTTTTACGGTCGCAGTGGCGACGGTCGTCTTTCCATTACTGGCCCGCGCGGTGTCAGATAAAGACGACGAAGGGTTTGCGCGGGAGTTGACTCAAGGCATGCGTTTGGTGGTCGGTATCTCATTGCCGGCGGGTGTGGGGCTGTTGGTGTTGGGTGCGCCTATTCTGGAGCTCTTGTTTCGTTGGGGGGCGTTTAACGCACAGAACGTCGCCCAGACAATTCCGCTGATTGGAATTTATGGACTCGGTCTGCCGTTTTATTCCGCGGCCACTTTCGCCACGCGTGGACTGCACGCCAGCAAAGATATGAAGACGCCGGTGCGTGTCGCGGGGCTGTGCCTAGTGGTGAATTTAATTAGTGGACTCCTTTTGATGCAGTTCTTCGGCGCGCGTGGACTGGCTGCATCCAATGTGCTCGCAGCGATTGTCCAATCGGTCTGCTTGTGGCGAGCGCTGTCGAAACACCGCCCAGATGTCGGTTTTACACGGCTGCGTGCGGCGTTTGCTAAGATCTTATGCGCAGGCCTGGCGATGGGGCTCTTTTGCTGGATCGGCCATGCGTTGGTGCTCAGCTTCGATCTGGCCGAGAAAATGCGCGCCGTAGTGATCGTTGCTGGCTTCGTGCCCAGTGGAGCGGCTCTGTACTTTGGGCTGTTGTATCTACTCAAGTTTGAAGAACTCGATGCCCTCGCACGGATGGCGCGTCGCTTTATGCCCGGCAAACGTTAAGGCTTATTCGCAGAGTTCGATCATCGGCAGTTCCCACTGTCGCACACTATATCCGGGAACGATCAATTCGGTGGCCCACGCACGCGTGAGACTGCCGAGCGTCTTCAATTCGGGGCGACTCCAACCGGTTTTCGTGATCTCGCGTACCATAAAACTGGCGCCGCCTTGCGGTGGGCGAGTGACAAACAGGTAGTGTTCCGTCTGTCCGTTGGGACTTGCAGGAATCAGCACCGCTGGGTTGCGCTCGAAGGCGAGTTCGAGGATTTTCCGACCATCGCGGCGCGCTGTATTGACTGCGAAGTGCTTGTCGTCGCGGGAGTCGCGACGACTGCACCAGACAAGCTGAAAGGGCTGTTCAGCTTGTTTGAGCTGGTGGCTTAATTGAATCATGTCTCCGTTGAAATGCGGGACGTGCTGCTGGATCATTTCGATGAAACTGTTCGAGGCGCTGGGAGCTGGTTTGGGTGGCTTAATAAAGACGACCCCGCGACCTTGAATGGCTACATCGGCGTATTCTTTTTCGAACACGTTGCCCCAGGGGTTGTGAAAAACCATTTCTTGATTGCCATCATTATAGCCAATTATCACGCAGCCATGGCCCATGTCACCGAACACGCCGGGGCGAAAAGAGATATAGACTGGGCCGGTGTCGACCAAGGCTCGACGAATCGCGGGCAGAGCGGTTTTCTCGAAGTCGGCTGTATCACGCCAGAGCAGAGACCGGCCTTCAAATCCGAGTTTTTGCATGGCGAGCAACATATCGCTTGGGTAAGTGCCTTGGTTCGAGATTGAGGCTTTGGAGGACAGCTGGGCGACTTCATCCTGGTCAGTTTTGATGTTGTGGTAGCCGGCAATCATTGCCGCCGAGGCCGGGACGCAGAAATTACTTTTTTGCTGAATCATCGGCACTTTACGAAGTTTGAACTTCTTTGGCAGTGGCTGATTGGCAGTGGTCGTTTGAAGGGCTCGAGTGGACCGGGGCTCTGGTTGTGGTTGAGGCTGTGGTTGAATGCTGGATTGGAGCCGCGCTTGGTCTGCGTCCGAGAGCCGATTCCATGCGATGGTAAAGATGCGGCCGTCGTCGCGTCGCATGCGTGCCGTTTTGGCTTTGGCATCTATGCGAAGTAGGTTAGCACGCAAGGTCGCTCCCTCAATACTGGTCCATGTGCGGACTTTTTCCAAGTCGTCAGCGTTGAGTGCGACGACTGTGAGGTGAAGCGATAGCAGCAGCGCGATGGCAGCACCGAAGTGCATCAAGGGTGTGGCGATCACAGCTCTTTGTGCGAGAGGCTTAGCGGGTGACTGCGGCAACGCTATTTTGCAAGTTTAGAGCGCGGGCCAGTGTATATTCGAACACATTAGGGTTGCCGTGGCGGCTGACCCACTGCAGGTGTTTATTGGCCTCCTCGAGCTCTCCCAATAGCTTTAGATACAAACCAATGTAGGTGTGCGCTTCGGTTTCTTCGGCGCTACTAGTGACACAACTGATTAGGTCAGACTCACTGATCTTCTCGCTCAAGTAATCGATCACGGGGGCGGGCCATTGATTGACCGGTTTATTTTTATTCGCGTATTTGAGCGTGAGCAGTGCGTTGGCAGCATCGCCGGATTCATGGTAGGCGAAATAGGCAATCAGCAGAGGGTAGGGCGAAGCCTCACCTGCGCGGTCATACATGATCACCGCGGTCTTGGCCGATTTGGCCGCCTCGACAAATTCACCGCGGCACAGCCGCGTCCAGGCCAGAGATTCATAGAAAAAACCATTTACCGGTTGATCGGCGATGGCCATTTGAAAGGAGCTGAGTGCTTCGTCGAAATCCTCTTGGTTGAAGGCCGCGAGGCCGCGCCCATTCCAGGCAAAGGCATGTTGCGGAAAACGTTGAATGATTAAATCGTAGGTGGCAAAGGCGTCCGCGTGGCGTTGCTGCTCTGTATAAATGATCGCTTGGCCGAGTCGGGCGGAAAGATCGTCGCTATTGGCGCTGATCGCTTTGCTAAATGCCTCGAGTGCCTTTGCTTGCTGACCAGCTTCCAGTTGGGCATAACCTTCGGTGACGAATGGGCTGGTGCTCACCTTATAATTGCCGTCATCCGCATATAAGCCGCTGATGGCAACGCAAAGTACCAAGAACACCGCGATCGGCAGCGGGCCGCGAAATGAGATCGGAAATCGGTTAATGATAAAGCGCATACCTTTACAAAATAGACTACTCTTGTCTCGGTACAATGGCAATTCTTTAGGCTGATTTAACATCGTTTTTGTTGTCTGGGAGCTCAAGCAAAGAGCTGCAATGGTTTTGTGCCCATTGTGGCGCACGACTGGTGGAAGACTGCGATGTGACCGTTGAGATGCGCCGTGTTCAGGGTTGATCCCACGCATTGCCGCAGCATTGT
>Ga0209715_1003768_pt1 | contig 10688 bp, 6 predicted proteins | sample COGITO_mtgs_1205_2_FD_184809 | JGI IMG/M metagenome (GOLD analysis project Ga0209715, IMG submission 184809) | Pelagic marine microbial communities from North Sea - COGITO_mtgs_120503 (SPAdes) (version 2) | ecosystem: Environmental > Aquatic > Marine > Epipelagic ...
TTTCTTTAGTTTGTTGATCTACAATAATTGAAGGGTCTGAAGCAGATTCACCCATAGGATAATCCACGATCTTTTCAATTTTTGTCCATGTTTTTCCACTATCAAAACTTTTTCTAATCACAATATTTATGTCACGATTCCATTTTAAATCCCCACATGAATTATTACGCTCATCAATTGCAGCAATTAAAGTTCCGTTAGTAGTTGTTATTAACGAAGGAATTCTATAGCATGATACATTTGGGTTTATTGAAATATCGAACAAGTCTTTGTATTCAAAGTTTTGAGAACTGGAGATGAAAGTTGTAAAAAGTAAAACATATAGAAATATCTGCTTCATCTTAATTTATATTTTTTGTAATAAGATCAATCAATTTACTTCTTACATCATCATCATAAAACGATTCGTTTTTCCTTGTTGGATAAACTCTATTGGTTAAAAAAACAATTGTTAATTCTGTTTTTGGATCTACCCAAAACATTGTACCGGTAAACCCAGTATGTCCATAAGATTTTTTTGATAAATTAGGATTGGGATAATCGCCAAATTCTTTTTTAGAGTAGGGCTTATCAAAACCAAGTCCCCTTCTAATAGGAGAATTCTTAAAAGCATAGGATGTAAACTTTTCGATTGTACTTTTTTTAAACATTAAACTATTTTGTTCTAAATCAGCCAATAGAATACCTATACTCTCAGCATTTCCAAAAAGCCCTGCATTTCCAGAGATGCCTCCCATTAAACTTGCAGCTTCATCGTGAACGAATCCATGCACTAATGTCTTTCTAAAAATAGAATCATATTCAGTTGGCACAATAAATTTCTTATCAAAACTATTTGTTGGATTAAAAAGCAGGGTAACATTTTTATCGACTAGCAATTTTTCTCTAAAATATTTTTCAAAGTTTAAACCTGATATTTTATGCACTAAAGAGGGAACATAGAAAAAGAAAAGACCTGAGTAATCATACTTATTAACTGAGTTAAGTTTAGATGTTTTTATTTTTCTAAACAGTTTCTTTGAATAAGAATTCCTTAAAAATAGGTTTTCACTAATTTTTAATGAAAACCTGTTACTACTTTGATTTCTTACAATGGATTTTTTTAATTCTCCGTTTCTTTTTTTTATAAAATTTTGATGACTTATGTACGGAATCCATCCGCTGGTATGACTAAGACTTTGAAATAGCGTGGTGTGTTTTTTATTAGAATTTTTCAAATCCTTAAAATAGAAGGACAATTTAGCGTCTAGGTCTAATTTGTTTTCGTCATATAATTTCATTATTGAAAATGTTGATGCCAAAACTTTTGTTAGAGATGCCAGGTCGTATAGATGCGTATTTTTCACTGAAACGATAGAGTCATAAGTATGAAAACCATAAGATTTATTTATTAGAACAGAATCTTTAATTTTTATAAAAACCTGCGCTCCTGGAAAATTTTTATTTTTTATACTGGCATTAATTAAACTGTCTATTTGCTTATTTGTTTCAATTTGCCCAAAAGATTGGGTACACATAATAAAAGAGAGTAATATTAGCCGATATTTCATTAATTTTTGATACAATATCTATGTATTTAATTTAATAAATTAATCATAAAAGTATTAGAAATAAGGTCTTAAAAAAAATAGACTTTTAAAAAGATGAATTAGGGCCCGAGTTTAATAATAAGTTTTTAAAATTTTCACGGTAACTTCCACCAATCTTGTATGGTTTTTTATTTATATAAGTACAAAACCCGTCGACAATATCAATTTTATCTATTGAAACGGTTGTAGATCGATGAATTCTAATAAATTTTGATTGAGGCAAAGACTCGGTAAATGATGTAAGAGTTGTGTGCACGATAAATGAAGAAGTTTTAGTTATTATTTTTATGTAATCTTTTAAACTTTCAATCACAAAAATATCATCATAATTTATTTTTACGTTTACTTTATTTACTCTGACAAAAATAAAGTCATGAGATATTTTTTTTGAGTTTGATTCAAGGTCATTTAAAATATTGAAAACCTTAGTAACTGCAATTTCAAATCTTTCATAAGAGATTGGTTTCAACAAATAATCAACCACGTTCAAGTCATAGCTCTCTAAAGCATATTCGGAATGAGCACTTGTGATAATTGTTTTGGGAGGATTAGTTAGTTTTTTCAAAAAACTAATACCATTAATAAACGGCATATTAATGTCTAAAAACATTAAATCAACCTTATTCTTTTTTAAAAAGTTAATCGATTCAGGAGCATTAGAAAAAGAGGCAACACAAGTTAAAAAATCAACTTTTTCAATAAAGTTTTCTATTACTTTAATTGCCAATGGTTCATCATCAATAATAATACAACTAATCATTTAGCTAAGTTAATATTAAGTTGTGCAATATATTTGTTTTTTTCCTCAAAAGTTTTGAGTTGGTAATTGCCTTTACCGTAATTAAGATCTAATCGCTTTTTAATATTTGAAAGACCTATTCCTCCTATTTGTTCTTTTAGTTTTGTATTTGGTTTAGACATAGAATTTTCAACAGCAAAATAAATTGAGTTTTTATTAACTATTAGATCAATATGAATATAACTATGCCCAATACAGTTTCTTACTCCGTGTTTAAATGCATTTTCAACCAAAGGAATTAATAACAAGGGTCTTATTCTTACTTTTTTGATTTCCCCTTCAATCTTAAAATTAATTTTCAAATTCTCATTGTAACGCAACTTTTCAATTTCAATGTAATTTTTTATGTGCATTACTTCTTTGTCTAGTTCTTGAAATTTTTTTCCAGTTTCATAAAGGAAATACTTCATCAAGTCTGAAAGTTTTAAAATAATATCAGGTGTTTTATCAGATTTGTCAATAGCTAGTGAATACAAATTATTGAGAGTATTGAAAAAGAAATGAGGTTGAATTTGAGATCTTAGATATTTTAGTTCATTTTCTAAAAGTATTTTATTGTTCTTAGCTAATAAATCTCTTTGTTTCATCCAATCAATAATTAATTTTATAGCTGTAACAAATGTTATAACGTAAACCTCACCTAAAATAGTTTGGATAGCATAATCAAAAGTGATTTTTGATGTAATGCCAGCAAATTCAGGTAATACATCGGTGTTGATAAAATAATAGGTTAACTCAAATTTTAATATTAATGTAATACCTAAACTTAATGTTAGGTAACTAAAAAACTCGATAATTTTTCCTTGAAATAATTTAGGAAGAAAAATAAATATAAAAAGATAACAAAGTATTATGTGTATGGGAAATCCTATCAAATTTGATTTAAAAGAATAGATGTAATCTTGATAAAAGTTACCCCATCTAAGAACATTAAATGAAAAATAGGCAATCCAAAAATATAATTGAATCCTTATGGGAATTGAAGATATTTTGTTATAAACGGGGTTTATAAATAGACCCTTTTTAAAAACTCTCATAAAAATTAAGTTTATTATTTAAATCACAAAAATTATTCTTCTAATAAAATGTTTGTGAATTTGTTTTAATTATTACTAATTTAATGAAATCACTTTTATTCACCACTTCATGAAAGCAATCAAATGGATTATTGGAATCATAATTTTTGTGATTACAATTTCTTGCTCTAAAGATAAGCAATTACCCTCCCCTAATATTATTTTTATTTTGACAGATGATTTAGGCTTTCAAGATTTAAGCTCTTACGGATCAATAATTACAAATACTCCCAATTTAGATAAATTAGCTAGTGAAGGAGCTTTATTAAATTCTTATTATTCTGCCCAAGCAGTTTGTTCAGCATCTAGGGCGGCTATTTTAACAGGAAGTTATCCCAACAGAGTAGGTTTTAGTGGGGCTTTGGGACCTAATGCTCAGGTTGGTATAAATTCTGAAGAATTATTAATCTCAGAAATGCTAAAAGACAGGGGATACAGTACAGCGATCTACGGAAAATGGCATTTAGGAGATAGGGAAGAATTTTTGCCTACTAGACATGGATTTGATGATTTTTTTGGAATTTTATATTCTAACGATATGTGGCCCTACCATCCAGAACGTCCTAATAGTTACCCTGATTTGATGTTGTATGATTATGAAACACCAATTGAGGTGTTAACTGATCAATCAGACTTAACTAAAAGGTTAACTGATAAAAGCATTAATTTTATTATCAACAATAAAGACAACCCTTTCTTTTTATATTTAGCTCACCCACAACCTCATGTTCCTTTGTTTGCTTCTTCGGAGTTTAACGGAAGGTCAGAAAATGGTTTATATAGTGATGTTATTGAAGAAATTGATCATTCTGTTGGAGAATTAATGAAAACCTTAAAAGAGAATGATTTACATGAAAACACTATAATAGTATTTACTTCTGACAATGGCCCCTGGCTTTCCTACGGTGAACATGCAGGGTTAACAGGGATATTTAGAGAAGGTAAAGGAACAACTTGGGAGGGAGGACAACGAGTTCCTTGTATTGTTTGGTATCCAAATGAGATAAATCCTAACTCTATTATTTCTGATCCACTTATGGGAATTGATTGGCTTCCGACATTTGCAAGTTTAACAGATGGGACCCTTTCTGACAACAAAATTGATGGTAAAAATATTTGGAAAACATTAACCAAACAAAGTGACGAGTCGCCTCACGAAGCTCTTTTTTTCTATTATCATACCAACAGCCTACATGGCGTGAGATATGGTGATTGGAAAATGTATTTTCCTCACACATATAGAACGTTAAACGGAAGGATTGGAAAAGATGATGGTCAGCCAATTAAATATGAGTACATTGATTTAAAAGAAATGGAATTGTATAATTTAAAGGATGACCCTGGCGAAACTATCAACCTCTACGCTAATCACTCAGAAATAGTAAAGAAAATAAAATTATTAGCAGATAAAAAAAGAGAAGAAATCGGAGACGATTTAAAAGGCATCACAGGACTGGAAAATAGACCGATCGGTACAGTAGATAAAAATCAATAAAATGGTAAGAAGAAATTTCATTAAAAAATCTTTGATTGGAGGATTAGGCGCAACGGCATTAGTTGGTTGTGATAATTCTAATGGTAAAGGATCATATCCTAGAATTATTTCAACTTGGGAACATGGTTTAGCCGCAAACCAAGAAGCTTGGGAAAAATTAATGAGCGGCTCAAATGGGGTTTCATCTATTGAGTCAGGTGTTAAAATTTCAGAAGCAGATTCCAGTGTGAGGTCAGTTGGTTACGGTGGATTACCAGATAGGGAAGGTATTGTGACATTAGATGCTTGTATAATGGATAAGTACAGCAATTGTGGGTCTGTTAGTTATTTACAAAATATTAAACATCCCATTTCTGTAGCCAGATTAGTAATGGAAGACACCCCTCATGTAATGCTGTCAGGAAAAGGTGCTTTAGATTTTGCCCTTTCTAAGGGTTTTAAACAAGAAAATCTATTAACTGATCAATCAAAAAAAGATTGGCTTAATTGGAAAAAAAAATCAAACTATAGTCCTGTTATAAACATCGAAAACCACGATACTATAAGTATGCTATTAATTGATCAAAATAGAGATCTTTTTGGCGCTTGTACCACTAGTGGAGCAGCATGGAAAATGCACGGAAGAGTGGGAGATTCTCCAATTATTGGAGCAGGATTGTTCTTGGATAATGAGGTTGGAGCTGCTGCAGCAACTGGACTTGGAGAAGCGGTAATTAGAACCTCGGGAAGTGCAATGGTTGTTGAACTTATGAGACAAGGTTATTCACCCTTGCAAGCATGTAAAACAATAGTTGATCGAATTTCAAAAATTCACAAATCTGGACCTGATTGGGAATATCTTCAAGTAGGATTTATAGCTATTAATAAAAAAGGAGAATATGCTGGATATAGTTTAAAAAAAGGCTTTAATTATGCTGTTTGTGACAAGGAAAATAAGAATCTTTTAATGGATGCTGACTATTTTATTTAAATAAATTATGCTTGAGTTATTACAGTATTTAGGGAAATTCCATCCGGTAATTCTGCACCTGCCTATTGGAGCTTTATACTTTACATTTTGCTTGGCTTTAGCTGATAAATATTTTAAAGATAATTTTTCTGTACCAATAAGAATTGGCTTATTTTTTTCCTTTGTCTTTGCTGTAATCTCTTGCTTATTGGGCTACTTTCTTTCTCTTTCAGGAGAATATGGAGAAAAACTATTGAATCTTCACATGTGGCTAGGAATTTCAACAGCTGTTTTAAACGGTTTTCTTTTGTGGATTCATTACAAATCGTTATATAAAATTCGTTTTCTTTCTTTTTTTGGATTAACCATAATTCTTTTAACAGTTACAGGTCATTTTGGAGCGAGCATGACTCATGGAGAAGATTTTTTAACTCCTCCCTCTTTTGAAAATGAAGTTGTGGTTGAGTTTAAAGATAGTATCAATATATATAGTCAGGTTATCCGACCTATTTTAAATAATAAATGTGTGAAATGTCATAACCAATCCAAATCAAAGGGTGGTTTATTGATGGATAGTATGGATAATATGATTAGCGGAGGGAAGTCGGGAAATATCTTTGTAGCAAATAATTCTTTAGAAAGTCATATGTACAATTATTTGGTTTTACCAATGGATGATGATCTTCATATGCCACCTGAGGGCAATAGACAACTAAAAACACATGAAATAGAACTCATTAAATATTGGATAGACAGTGGCGCTAATTTTGAGAAATTCGAAAAAACACAAGACTCAAATGATGAATTAATTAGAAATTTAGCATCATTTTTTCCAAAACCAATTGCTACAGTACCCTCTCCAAAAATTAGTCATTTACAAATGTTACAAAAATTAAATTTCAGAGTTGAGAGAAATAGCAGTGAAAACAATCTTATTGAAATAAAATTTCAGGGTAAAGTTTTGGAAAATAAACACATCAAAGCTCTTTTAAATGTAAAAAATCAGCTTATAAAATTAGACCTCAGTTATTCTAATTTAAATGACAGAATGATTGCAAAACTTGGAAGTTTAAAAAAGCTTCTTTATTTAAAAATTAATGACACTGAAATTTCAGAGAAAGGACTTGCTAATATTAGTAGATCAGTTGTAAGCTTAAATCTTAATAATACTAAGATTGATTTTGAGAGTTTAGCTTCTTTTGTTCAAAAATCAAATGTTAAAAATATTTATTTGTGGAACACAAATATTAGTCTGGATGATCAAAAGGAATTAAAGAATTTAAGCTCAGCAGATTTAAACTTTGGAATCAAGGATTTTTCTAAAAACATGCCTTTACTTGCCCCAGTACTTTTAGAAAATAAAACACTTTTTTCTGATTCTTTAATAATAGAATTTTACAAACCGCCAGGAAATCCAGAAATTAGATATACTACTAACGGAAAAGCCCCAGATTCATTATCTAAACTATATACAGGTCCTTTTTCTATTAACGAAAGCTTGACATTTAAAGCAAAATCATTTAAAAAAGGATGGAAAAGCAGTAAGATTGTTGAGGTTAATTTCTTTGAAACCGGAGGCACTTTTGAAAAGTATAAACTTAGAGAGTCTCCTTCAAAAACCTATTCCAATCCCAGTAAATTATTTGATGGAGTTTTAGGTTCAACAAACTTTAGAGATGGCACTTGGAATGGCTTTTTAAAAGTGAGTGATTCGGAATCTGGTATTACCAACTCTGGAGATATGATAGTTGAGCTAGATTTGCCGATAAAAAATAAAATTAAATCCATTGGGGTAAATGTTTTAACATCCATGAATGCTTACATTACTTATCCAGAGAAAATAGAATTGTATGATATTTCAAGTAGTAAAGAGACTTTTTTGTCTTCAAAAAAAATACCAAAATCTAAAATTGGAGAAGTTCCTGCTGTGAAGATTTATAATGTCCAATTAAACAAAAAAGGTATTAAAAAAGTAAGATTAGTAGTAACAAGCAATAAAAAATTACCTAAAGGTCATGTGGCTGAGGGGGAATATGCTTGGTTATTTGTCAGTGAAATAATTGGATTGAAATAGAAAAACTAATTGCAGAACATTTTTTTACAAGCTATATCATATTTGTTTTGTTTTTTTTGAAATAATTCACCTAAAGTTTGGTCAAACAGCAAGTTAATTAATTTTATAGTTTTTTTTCTGAATAATCACTTATTAAATTAATATTGTTAATCGAAAAAATCTTGAACTTGGTCGAAAATATCAAGACAAAATTACTATTCTGTTAATAAAGTGTTAATTTATTTAGTAAATTAGTATTTGATTTAAACAAAAATAAAACATATGAAAACAAAATTACTAACCATTCTGTCTACTTTTCTAATGTTGTTTGCTTTTGGATTTTCCATACAAGCACAATCGATTAGTGGTACAGTAACAGATGAAAATGGAGTTCCGTTACCCGGAGCTACTGTTTTAGTTGAAGGAACTACAAATGGTGTTTCTACTGATTTTGATGGAGAATATTCTATCAATGCTTCAAGTGGCGATACGCTTATTTTTAGCTTTGTTGGGTACGCCTCTCAGTCAGTTTCTGTAGATTCATCTACTACAATCAATGTTATGCTTGCTACAGATAGTGCTTTAGATGAAGTAGTTGTTACTTCATTAGGTATTAGTAGAGCAAAAAAATCTTTAGGTTATGCCGTCACTGAGCTTCAAGGTGATGAGGTAAATACTGTGAAAGATCATAACATTGCTAGCTCCTTAATGGGAAAAGTTGCTGGATTAAATATTACTAGCTCGGGATCTATGGGTTCTGGTTCTAGAATTTTAATTAGAGGTAACAATTCTCTTTCTGGAAACACACAAGCACTAATTGTGGTTGATGGTGTTCCTATTAACGCTGACGGTATTAACAGTGGAGGAAGCGTCTACAACAACAGTGTAACTGGGGGTGGTATTTCTGATATCAATCCTAACGATATTGAATCAATATCTGTACTTAAAGGACCTAACTCTGCAGCCTTATATGGTTCTAGAGCTGGTAATGGTGTAATTCTTATTACAACAAAAAAAGGATCTAGTGATTCAAAATTGGGTGTAACTATTAACACAAACACCACAATGGATGACGTGATGTTTTTACCTGATTTCCAAAACGAATATGGACAAGGTAGCTTAGGAGCTGCGCCAACTTACATTCAAGAAAATGGTGTTAACATTGGTCTTAATACTACAAGTTCTTGGGGTCCTAAAATGGATGGTTCAGCACAACCTTATTATACAGGTGTTGATAGATCTTACACTGCTCAACCAAATAACGTAAAAGACTTTTTTAGAACAGGAATAAAATCGATTAATTCACTTGCTATTGAAAAAGGTGGTGAAGGTTCAACCGCTAGGTTTTCTTACACCAACAATACAACTACTGGTATTTTGCCAAATTCAGAATTAGAATCTCACAACTTTAATGTAAGAGCTTCCACTGAACTTAATGACAAACTTTCTATTGATTTCAAAGCCACTTATTTCACTCAACAAGTTGATATGAGAGCTAGAACTGGTGGGGAGGGAGTTGTTCCTATTGTATATGGCATGCCAAGAAACGTAGATATTAATGATCTTAAAACGTGGCAAAAACCAAGTCCAGCAAGTCCTGCGGATTACAGAGTAATCAACTACGAACGTTTAGGTTCCAACACAGGAAACCCTTATTGGATGTTAGAGAATGATGTTGACAGAGAAAAAAGAGGAAGATTCTTTGGTTTTGCTAATATTAATTACAAGTTTAATGACTGGTTAAGCGGTCTTGTAAGAGTTGGTGCGGATGTTACTAGCGTTCACACATATAACGTAAGACAACCTGGTCATCATTACTACCCAACGGGTAGATTAAATAACGGAACGTCCAGAAGTGGAGAGTTAAATACAGACTTTTTATTAACAGCTACTAAGGACATTACCTCAGACTTAAATTTAGTATTTAATTTAGGGGGAAATCTTTCTAAAAGAACGTACGAAAGATTAAATGTTTTTGGAGAGTCATTTAAAATTCCAAGTAAAGCTTTTTTAAATAACACGAATCAACAACAGATCTCTGAAACGCCTATGCAAACTAAAAAAGTAAACTCATTATATGCAGCTGCTAATTTTGCATACGATGGTTTCTTATATTTTGACTTGACAGCGAGAAATGACTGGTCATCTACATTAGGTGCGGATAACCGATCAATATTTTATGGATCTGCAAACGTTTCTTTGTTAGTTCAAGATTTTATTAATCCTGATTTTTTCGATTTATTTAAAATTAGAGGAAGTATTGCAAATGTTGGTAACGACACAGATCCTTATCAATTAGTTCAAACATTTAGTGTTCCTGGTTCAGGATATCTGGGCTTGACAACTCTAAATGCTCCATCGACGCGTTTGAATCCTAACTTAAAGCCAGAAAATGTGGAGTCAACAGAATTTGGTATTGAATTAGCAATGTTTAATAACAAACTTAGTTTAGACCTTTCTGTTTACAATATTAAAACGACTGATTTGATATTTAGAGTTCCTGTTCCTGCAGCAACTGGTTATTCATTCTACCTTGAAAATGTTGGTGAAGTAACAAACAAAGGAGTCGAGGTAAGTCTTGGATTCCCAGTTTGGGAAACATCTAATTTTTCATGGACCAGTTCACTTTTTTATTCAGCTAACGACAATAAACTTGTTAGTTTAATTGATGGAATTGACACACTTGTCTACACTACTACTAATTCGGGTAACTTGAGTACCCAAGCA
>Ga0209715_1003794_pt1 | contig 10637 bp, 8 predicted proteins | sample COGITO_mtgs_1205_2_FD_184809 | JGI IMG/M metagenome (GOLD analysis project Ga0209715, IMG submission 184809) | Pelagic marine microbial communities from North Sea - COGITO_mtgs_120503 (SPAdes) (version 2) | ecosystem: Environmental > Aquatic > Marine > Epipelagic ...
AATCATGATCAATATGCTAAACTGGCAGATCAATTGATAAAGTCGGGAGCGAATGCAGTTCTTCTAAAGGGAGGGCACCTTGATGGTCCCCGATGTGAAGACATTTTCCTGTCTTCCAATGGAGAGAGGAGTACTATGGTGCATGATAGAATACCGACTGGCACAGAGGTCAGGGGGACCGGTTGCCGCTTAGCCAGTTCCATCTGTTACTACTTAGCGATAAAGGAGCCTATGTCCAAGGCAATCAGCCTTGGAGTTAATTACCTTCAGGGTTATATTTCCGAAAATATATAATTGGATTTAATTATCGCCCCAATGCTTTTCGAATGAGTTCCTCTGTTGATGCATTTTTACCAATATCATCGGACGCCTTTCGAATAGCTTGATCTGCGTCCGTCGCTTTATAACCTAGAGTCAGTAGTGCGGATACCGCATCGTGATAAGAGCCAAACCCTACCCCCTCAACCGTTTCAGTTGAGATGCTTTCACTACTGCCACCAGTTGTTGGTACAGGGGCTTGTGTTATGACTCCTTTAGGCAACACTTTGTCTTTTAATTCAACAACGATTCGTTCCGCAGTTTTTTTCCCGAGGCCTTGGGCTTTTGAAAGCATGCCAATATCTCCACTTGCAATTGAAGTTTTTAACATTGGTAAGGAAAGTGATCCCAGTAAATTTAAGGCGATTCTTGGCCCGATTCCGGAAACTTTATCTACGATCATTCGGAAAAAATCCCGGGATTCGCGGTCCATGAAACCATAGAGTGTTTGTGAGTCTTCCCGGTAAGTTGCCTGAGTATACAGTTTGATTTCCTTACCCAAGGGGGGAAGTTTTTCCGATGTGGTAAGAGGGATATTAACTTGGTATCCAATTCCTCCAACTTGAATAACGGCCATATTTAACTGGCACTCAATTAATTCTCCTTTAATAAATGCGATCATAGGGGGTAATTTTTAAGCAGTAAGTCCAAGGACATCCTGCATGGAATAAAGATTTGCGGGTTGATTCACAACCCATTTTGCAGCTTTTAATGCACCTGCGGCAAAAATGACTCGGTCTGTTGCTCGATGGGTAAGCTCAATTCGCTCGCCCATACCTGCAAACATTACCGTATGCTCGCCCACGATGTCTCCTCCCCGTAATGCATGAGACCCAATTTCATTCACCTTTCGCTCACCTGGCATACCTTCTCGTCCATGAGATACATCCTTATCGCTTGCATTCCTTGATTCTTTAAGAATTTCTAAAAGTCGATCTGCGGTACCACTCGGTGCGTCTTTTTTTAGACGATGGTGCATTTCAATCACCTCAGGATCGAATCCTGAGTTTAAATCTAATACTTTTGCCGCTTGTTGAGTTAAGAAAAATAGAAGGTTTACCCCCGTGGAAAAGTTCCCAGCCCAGACCATTGGGATAAAATGAGATAACTGTTCAATTGCATGACGATCCTCTTTACTATGACCAGTTGTCCCAATAACCATGGGTTTGTTATGCTCTTTTGCTAACTGTGCGAGTGAGAGCGTTGCATCGCGAAGGGAGAAATCAATCACAACATCACAATGCTCAATTCCATCTTCTGGTTTATCTCCTAAATCAATGGGATAGCTAACCGTACAACCATGATCAGAAGAAATTGACTGAATCGCACTCCCCATTCGCCCCTTTGCTCCACTTAATAATATTTTTAAACTCATTGTAATTAGATTTTCAATTCTAGATTGTGAGCAATTTCTTTTAATAATTCAAAATTACTGGCGGTGGGAGGGGTGAGTGGTAACCTAGCTTCTGCGGATTGGATAATACCTTTTAATTGTAGAAGAGTTTTAATGGGGACTGGATTGGGTTCCATAAAAATATCGCAAAAGAATGAATAGTTTTTTGCATGAATTTCCCGAGCTTGTTTATAATTATCTTTGATTGCAAGTTCTACTAATTGAGATACCTCATTGGGAATAATATTAGAGGCCACACTAATTACTCCTTTTGCACCGCATGCCATAAACGGAAGAGTAAGCCCATCATCCCCAGAAAGGACGACGAAATTGGAATCGAGTGATCCCACGCTTTCAGAAACTTTCGAGGAGCGCCCACCCGCTTCCTTCAATGCACAGACATTCGGGTATTTTTCATATAATCTGGCAATAGTATTAGTTGAAATTTCGATCCCGCAACGAGAAGGGATGGAGTAGAGTATAATTGGCTTTTCAGTAGATTCTGCCAATGCACTGAAATGAGCAATTAATCCTTCCTGGCTTGGTTTATTATAATATGGGGCAACTAATAAAAATGCATCTGCACCAGCTTGGTCTGCTTTTTGCGTTAATTCGAGTGCTTCTTGTGTCGAATTTGCTCCCGTTCCCGCAATTACCGGAATTTTTCCATCCACAATTTCTACAGTATTTTTTATTACCTGTAGGTGTTCTTCTTCGGATAGAGTAGGGGATTCTCCCGTCGTACCGCAGGGCACGAGCCCTGATATCCCTGAAGATAACTGTGCGTTTACTAGGCGTTCGAGGTCAGTATAAGATACCGAGCCATCTTTCATTGGTGTGATTAAAGCAGTGTGTGCTCCGTGAAGTAGTTTCTTGTCCATTTGAAATAAATATGTGAGAAAGGATGATTCCCGTCTTTTACACATGTTCTTTCTCCACAGGATTTTTTCTGTGGTCAACTTTTTAATGGTGGAAACTCAAAGGATTCGTAATTTTTGTATTATAGCGCACGTCGATCATGGCAAGACAACCTTGTCTGATAGGCTACTTGAGAGTACCCAAACGGTAATGGCTCGAGAAATGAAAGATCAGCTGTTGGATTCAATGGATTTGGAGCGAGAACGTGGTATTACCATCAAGTGTCATCCCGTTTCTATGAATTATCAGTATAAAGACGGAGAGGAATATCTTTTTAATCTTATCGATACTCCTGGGCATGTTGATTTTTCTTATGAAGTATCTCGTAGCTTGGCTGCTTGTGAGGGGGCTTTGTTATTAGTCGATGCCTCACAGGGAGTGGAGGCACAAACATTGGCAAATGCTCAACTTGCAGAGGCTCAGGGGCTTACCATTATTCCAGTAATTAATAAAGTTGATTTGCCCAGTGCAGATGTAGATCGAGTATCCAAACAAATTGAAGATATTTTGGCTATTCCCGCAGAAGAAGCAATCTTAGCAAGCGGAAAGTCAGGAATAGGGGTAGAGGAAATCCTGGAAGCTGTGGTCGAACGTTTGCCTGCACCAAGGTGGACGGACTATCAACAGCCTCGTGCTCTTGTTTTTGATAATCAATTTGATTCTTTTAAGGGGGTAATTTGTTACATACGAGTCTTCTCTGGTTGTTTTAACAAAAATGCAAATTTGTTATTAATGAGCGAGGATAGGAAAACTCCAATTAAAGAAGTGGGCAAATTTTGTCCTCAGCCTGTCCCCATGAAAAGTTTAAATGTGGGAGAGGTGGGCTATATTGTAACCGGCATTCGAGATGTCACCGAAATCAAAATTGGTGATACTCTTACTCTTGCGGATACTCCAGCCAAGGAAATGTTACCAGGATATAAAGAAGTTCGCCCTATGGTTTTTAGCGGTCTTTACCCTTTAGATACCTCAGACTATGAAAAGCTAAAAAAAAGCGTGGGTAAGCTTCGGTTAAATGATGCGGCATTTACCTTTCAATCCGAGACTTCAGTTGCTCTCGGGTTTGGATTTCGATGTGGTTTCTTGGGGCTTCTCCATATGGAGATTATTCAGGAACGCCTGCGCCGAGAATATGATATTGATTTAATATCAACATATCCAAGTGTTGTGTATCGGGTGCATTTAACAGTAGGAGGGGTGATCGAGGTCGATAATCCGTTAGATCTCCCTGATATTACAGAGATTCTTAAAATCGAAGAACCCACAATTCTTGCTCGAATTCACGCACCGAATCATTGTATTGGTGACTTGCTCACTCTTGTGACAGAAAAAAGAGGATCTTGTAGTGATACTGAAACAATCGATGAGACTCGAGTAATGATGACTTGTAACCTCCCTTTAAATGAAATTTTGGTTGATTTTAATGATCGGTTAAAAAGTGTTACCCATGGCTATGGTTCTATGGACTATGATATGGCGGATTATGTTGAATCCTCTCTTGTACGAATGGAAATTCTTGTAAACGCCGAACCAGTAGATGCTTTTTCAACTATTGTACACAAGGATAAGGCCGAGAACCGGGGTAGGGTGCTATGTTCTAAATTAAAGGATATCCTGCCTCGACAATTATTTAAGATCGCCCTGCAAGCATCGGTGGGAGGGAAATTTATTGCCCGCGAGACTATCAGTGCAATGCGTAAAGATGTTACGGCCAAATGTTACGGTGGGGATATCTCTCGTAAAAGAAAATTGTTAGAAAAACAAAAAGAAGGAAAGAAGCGAATGAAACAGATTGGTAATGTGAACATTCCTCAGGAAGCATTCGTGCAAATTTTGAAAAGCTCAACCTGATCAATTATTTATGACCGAGAAAATAAAAGCGAAAAGATCTCAGAAAAAGGGAGCGAAAGAAATTCTACGCCTTGGGCAAAAAGCCCTAGACTACAGAAGGGATATATTGAGCATTGATCAAGTTACAAGATTAGAGTCTGCAACTAGTGAGTTAAAAAATGTTTTGGGAAATAAGACAATTTATATAGACGAACTCGAAGAAAAAGCAGAAAAAGTAGACATTGAATTAAAAGAATCTGGTGGACTCTACTATCACAAGAAAGGGTGGGTTGAAAATGTGGAGATGCTTATGGTGGCGGCCATTGTGGTGATTGGAATCAGAAGCTTTTTTTTACAGCCTTTCATTATTCCCACTAATTCAATGTATCCTTCCTTTTTTGGCATGCAGCCCAACTTATATGAAGAGGAAAATGAGGTTCCTAGCTTATTGGAAAGAAGTATAGATAAAGTCCTCTTGGGGGCATCGCATTATCGATTAAATGTTGAAAGTGCAGGAAATTTATATTTGGTTTTGCAAAATGGGGGAAGTTTCCGATTTGCCGAAGCCACTTTTCCGAATGGTCGATTCTTTCTATTTCCCAATACGGTTAAAGAATATGTTTTTGAAGTGGGAGGAAAAGAACATACACTCCAAGTTCCTGCTGAATTCGATTTTGATACCTTGATCGCAAAAAAATTCGCGGGGATTGAGAGTTTACGTGACCTCCCTTTGATCGTAAGCCAAGACCAAGGGTTTACCGGGAATAGACTAAAATTATCTAATCAGAATTATCAAAAAGGAGATATAGCAATCGCGTTTGATATTTTATTGGGAGATGCCTTATTCGTGGATCGAATGTCTTATAATTTTATTACGCCTAAATCGGGAGATCCTGCCGTTTTCCGCACCGGTTCAATTGATGAATTTAACAGAAAGATTGGTACACCGGTCCGAAATTTTATTGGGGAAGATAAATATTATATTAAACGCTTAATTGGAGAACCCGGTGATCGTTTAGAGATGAAAGTTCCTGACTCAATCTTCACAAACGGAACGGATGTTCGTAAAGGAGTACCCGGAGTTCTTTACCGTAATGAGAAACCAATTTCAGGAAAAGTTGCTTTTGATGAAAATCGAAAACGTGCAGAAAGTTTATCAAATGATCCAAATGCCAAGAACCCGATGAATTATCCTGGTTACCGATCAGAAGGCTTACTTTCGAACCGCGAAGTTATTACTGTCCCTCAAAAAGACGATGTAACAAACCCTACTGGATTTAATGGATATTTTATGATGGGAGATAATTCAACTGATAGTTTAGATGGTCGTGCTTGGGGATTTGTACCTGAAAACGAAATTATTGGACGTGCGTTTGTCGTTTATTATCCATTTACAAAGAGATGGGGTTTCTCCAACTAATACATCCCTGTAGACATTATAGTAGTATGACATATTTCGCACAATATGGATTATGTCTAATTTCGTAATCTGTAGTTCCCTTAGGCATTTACCAAGTTGGTTAGATTCTCGTAGTTCGGGAGTCTTACTCCATGTCACATCATTGCCAGGTGATTTTGGGATTGGGAATTTAGGGAAGTCTTCATTCGAGTTTATCGATTTTTTAAATGTGGCTGGATTTAGATTTTGGCAAATTTGTCCAGTAGGTCCAACTGGTTATGGTGACTCCCCGTACCAAGTATTTTCCTCTTCTGCAGGAAACCCCTATTTGATTGATTGGCATGCTCTTATTGATTTAAAAATGATAAGGCTTGATGATCTAGGTTCACTACAGAGTAATCCGGATCATGATGTAAATTATGGTCATCTTTATGAACATTTTTATACCGCTGCCTCAATTGCCTTTTCTAATTTTGTGCAAAGTGGTGAAAGTATTGAATCTAAATACGGAAAGTTTGATCTTTTTATTGAAGAAAATAAAAGTTGGTTGGAGCCCTACTGCTGTTATCAGGCCCTCAAGAAGTCCGCTCTGAATAAGCCTTGGTGGCAATGGGATAAGAATGTTAGGAAATTTAGTGCATCGATTTTAGAGGGTTTATCGAGTGCACAGCTTGAAACTTATAATCTTCATTTATTTCTCCAATATATATTTTTCTCACAGTGGAAGGAGTTACGGACTTACGCTCACAAAAAAGAAGTTCAAATCCTTGGGGATTTACCAATCTATGTTGCTCCAGACTCAGCTGATGTATGGGAAAAGCCTGAACTTTTTCAAGTGGATACAAACGGAGCGGGATTTTCGCATGTAGCAGGAGTTCCTCCAGACTATTTTAATGAAGATGGTCAATATTGGGGAAATCCACTGTACGACTGGCCCGTTCACAAGGCAGACGGTTACCAATGGTGGATTAAGCGTTTGGAGTCGCAATTATCCCTTTTTGATGTGGTTCGAATTGATCACTTTAGGGGATTTCATGATTATTGGAGTATTCCGGCAGATACTTCAGATGCAAAGGCAGGTAAATGGGAGAACGGTCCTGGAATTGATTTTTGGAATGTGGTTGCAAAATATTTCCCTACCCTCCCCTTTTTAGCTGAAGATTTAGGTTTGATCACCAAGGGGGTTCGATCTCTTCGAGAAAGCGCTGGATTACCGGGAATGGCAGTTTTACAGTTTGCATTCGATGGCGATCCTGAAAATCTTTATCTACCGCATAACTTATCCCCGGACCTCGTTCTCTACACAGGTACTCATGATAATGATACTACCTGTGGTTGGTATCATTCAACTGATGATGAAATTCGCGGGAATTTTAGGAGTTACTTTAATATTCCGGGCGATTTCCCATCTTGGGATATGTTAAGGATGGCATACCGTACGACTGCTCAATTGGTGATCATTCCAATGCAGGATTTGCTCAGTCTGGGTTCTGAAGCACGCCTCAATGAACCAGGCCATTCATTTGGAAATTGGACATGGCGAATGAGTCCATGGCAACTTAAGAATATTTCAGTTGAATGTTCTGCATATCTAAGAAATCAAGCTGAAATATCAGGTAGACTAGCAAAGAAGAGTGTCGCTTCGATCGCAAAATTATCCTAGATTAATCACTTCACAGGCTTAATTTGAAAAGACTATTTCCATACTTTCTATTAATAAAGCCCTATTGGTTTGCCTTCCTTATTGCATTGGTATGTGGCGTCATTTATGGAGTATCAAGTGGATTTGGTCTGCCTTATATGATCGATCAAGTCTTTCCTATAATATTTCCTGGTGAAAAATTGGATGTGCGGTTAAGCACATGGGAATTATTTATGTATATTTCTTGGTTCCCCCTTGTCTTTATCATTCGCGGTACAAGTAGCTATTTTAATTCTTACTTTATTAATTATTGTGGAATCCGGGTACTTGAGAAAATCAGATTTCAGGTCTTCGGAAAGCTTCAGCGCCTACCTATTTCTTTCTTTCATCGCAATCAGGAGGGTGACCTTCTTAGTCGAATGATCTCAGACACTGGTCAGTTACAGGCTGCCATCCTACAGGTCAGTAATGATTTAATCAAACAGCCTATCACTTTTATCGGAGCGATTACTGCATTAATTGTAATGGCTGTTCAGCGTGAAGGTATGGCATTTGTTCTCTTATGCCTACTTGTAATTCCAATCTGCGTATTTCCCATTCGCAGGATTGGTGAGTTACTTTTAAACAAAGCACTCAACATGCAAGAAAAAGCGGGGAACTTGACGTCAATTTTGAGTGAAAATCTATCTGCTTACAAAGAAGTTCGAGCCTTTAATCTCGAAAGTCGAGAAAAGGAAAGATTTTTAAATGTTTCCGAGAATTTTATCGATGCCCGAATGAAGGTGATCAAATACTCACATATGCTGACACCACTTATTGAAATTATTACGGCAGTTGGAATTTCAGCAGCAATTTTTCAAGCATCTAGAAAATCAATACAATTAGATGCGGTAGTACCTGTAATTGTAGCACTTTACATGTCTTATGAGCCGGTTAAGAAATTAGGCGGTATTCATACCTCGATTAAACAGGCCCTCGCTTCTCTGGAAAGATTGGAAGAAATTCTTGAAACTGATGAAAGTATTTCTAATCCAACAGAACCTACGGAAATCAAAATGATAAGAGGTGAACTAGAATTTAATAATGTTTCATACTCCTACTCCAATCGTGAGGAGGAACTAAATGAAATTCCTGCCTTAATTGATATCAATTTAAAAATATCCTCCGGTGAAGTAGTTGCCTTAGTGGGCCCCAGCGGAGGAGGTAAAAGCACTCTTGCTGGGTTATTGCCAAGATTTTATGATCCCGAAAAGGGATCCGTTTTATTAGATGGAATGAACTTACGTGATCTTTCTCTTCACGATGTTCGAGATGCAGTGGCCCTAGTGCCACAAAAACCGTTCCTTTTCGATCTTGATGTGGAGAAGAATATTGAACTGGGTAAATCAAAATATACTGATGCCACGATTAATGAGGTTTGCCAATTAGCTTATGCGGATGAGTTTATCAATGAATTTGAACAAGGTTATCAGGAACGCCTTGGAGAAAAAGGAAGCCGATTATCAGGTGGACAACTTCAACGCCTCGCTCTTGCCCGTGCTTTTTTCAAAAATTCCCCGTTATTGGTTCTGGATGAGGCAACCTCGGCTTTAGACGCGGAAAACGAAGATAAAATTCACGAGGCAATGGCACAGTTGATTAAAGGTAAGACCACCCTGCTAATCGCTCACCGCTTTAGTTCTTTAAAATTGGCATCCAGAATACTCGTCATGGATAAAGGCAGAATTATCGCGGATGGACCACATGACGAAGTTTACAAAAACTGTGACTTGTATCGTACTTTGTACGACCAACAAAACGAGGGATTATCCTAAGGGTAGTTTAGCGATTCTTTCCTCGGAGTATCCTCATTAATTCAAGACCATCACTCGGTGGTCCTTCCGGGAAATTTTCTGTAGGCTTGAGTGTTACAGGAAGAATTGATCGAAAAAACGCCAGTGAATTGGCACAGAACCAACTTACCATAATAATCTCGAGCCAGGTTGGTATAATAATTGAAAAAATGACCCAGCCTGAAACTGTGCTCATTAACAATGATGCAACTGGGCCCATGGCTATTATGGTGAAAAGTTTTACTGGAGATAGATTTTTTGTCTGATAACCGGTAAAGCCTTCCCTTCCGCTAAGAAAACTTAGTTCCCAGTATATCCTACCAGAGGTTATTTTCCATGATTTACTTTTATTTCCCACACGGATCAAAAGGACATCTTTAGTTAAAAAGAAAGCGGGGACAAGATGGCCTAACTCATGAATAAAAGTGGCAAAGGAACGAAACAAGACAAGTCCAATCCACGCCGAAATAATCCACGGTAGTCCCTCCCAGCTTAAGTAATTAATACTATTTGCAATATATAATATCATTTTAAAACGATTGAACTTGCTCGAAAAGATTCATTTTATAAGTTTATGCACATTGACTGATAAAGAATGTTTCGTTTTCTTATGCAAGCCTTCTCGGGCAAGAAGCTCCATGTTCGCGTTCCTCACACCAAAGGACTGCCCTTGACTGATGAAAATAAATTTGGGGAAGAAGCGGAATCCAGCCAATGGATTGGCGTTGATCTTGATGGTACTTTAGCGGAAGCAGGACCCTGGCAAGGTTTTGAGCATATCGGCAAGCCGGTACCTAATATGATGAAGCGTTTAAAGATATGGATAGAGATGGGCTATCGTGTAAAGATCGTTACTGCCCGTGCCCAAGATCCAGAAAAGGCAATTCCCCCCATTCGCAAATGGCTTCAAAAGCAAGGGTTGCCAGATCTTGAGATTACTAATGCAAAGGATATGGATATGATAGAGCTTTGGGATGATCGTTGCGTCCAGGTTATTCCCAATACTGGTAATCCCGTTGGTCCTGCATCCGATCCTTACAGAAATAAAAGCTAAATTTATTTACAAATTGGGTGATTCTTAATCGCTATACAATTCGGTTAAGTTGTGGCTCGGCTAATTTCCCTTTGGTCTAGTCAGTAGTTAATTGGGCAAAATTTAATCGATTAGGAATTTTACTTTTTTTAGTATGTGCAGTCCATTTTCTGCCTTCCCAACACGATTAGCACTTTTATCCCTTTATCGCCGTTTCCTTCATAGTGGGAGGAGGCAAAGGAGTCATTTTTTCAACAATTACTCTCTTGATT
>Ga0209715_1003801_pt1 | contig 10612 bp, 7 predicted proteins | sample COGITO_mtgs_1205_2_FD_184809 | JGI IMG/M metagenome (GOLD analysis project Ga0209715, IMG submission 184809) | Pelagic marine microbial communities from North Sea - COGITO_mtgs_120503 (SPAdes) (version 2) | ecosystem: Environmental > Aquatic > Marine > Epipelagic ...
ATTGGAGGAGTAGGTTTTACTGGTGGTTTCTTTCGTTTTGCCCCTTTTTTTATTGGAACAGATATCAAATCACTAAAAATATCATCATAAATGGTTTGCTCGCTGTTGTGTATTAGCCTACAAATAGAAGGCATAGAGTTTCTAACAGTTGCTAACGAATTTTGATATCCATTATAGTTTTTAGTTAATCTATCATTATGCGGTGTCCATTTTACATGAGAAGCATGATCAGCTTCACCAAGAAATGCATTTAGAAGATCATCGCGGGCAATAAATGCACCAAATTGCTTTCCAGGAGCGCGTTTTAAATGTTGCTCCTCTTTTATTATCAAGCAATCTCGAGCATATATTTCTTTTGTCTTATTAGCTTCAATTTTACAAAGATAGATATCTCCATAAACAGTTGATGCCTCTTCATCTTTTTTATTATGAATAGAAATTGGGACTTTGAAATGAATGGTCTCAAAATTGGAGTATCTACTACGAGCATCATTTATTTCAACTTCAGTAAGACTACTTTCAGCAGCACTATCGTTCTGACCCAGATACCATTTTTCACCTAAGGTAAAACACTTAGGGGACTTTTGAACTGTATCAATTAACCAATTTGCAAAGTTTTCATCACTTTCTTCCTTAAACACTTTATACTCTTTAATCAAATTTCGAAGATTCTTTGCATTGACTTTTGTGCCTTGAATTGTGACGGCAAGATCATTTTTCAAAATAGATAAATAAAATTCAGAAATTAATGCTTTTATTAATTCTTCTTTACCAAAATGTTCATCATTTATATAAGGTATCAACCAAGAAGTACCAACTTGGTGAGTTCTTTTTAGTTTAAAGTCATCTTTAAATTGATTGATAATTTTTGGATCTTGTATTGGCAATGGCTGAGCATCATAACCAGAACCAGAATGATCACAGAAAAATGCATGCCCAAGGTAATAAGTTCCATCTTTCTTAAATGTACTCGGAAACCTGCATTTACCAAACAATAAGTCAGATAAACCATGCTCTTGATTTGTAAATGCGAAAACAGTCCCACAACCAGATGTAGTATTATAAGTTATTTTACCTTGACCAGCCCTTCCAAGCTCCGCACCTGATTTAGACTCTTTTGCCTCACAGTGCCAAAATAAATTCCATCGCTGGTTTTTATCATTTAAATCAAATTCACTATCAGTAGTTTCACCGGTCAATCCAATGGTATCTGTTTCTTCTATCAGAAGCACACAAGGAGAGATCTTTGCATTATTATAAACATCATTTAAATCAGAAGCCTCTATGAATGGATCTAGTTTACCCATATATTTATTAATGACACCTACATCCAAATCTTGACCCTCTTTCAAGATTTTGAAGTTAACTACTGCGGGCTTTAAATTTCCTGCGATATCTTTTGTTCTTGCATCAAGAATGTTTTGACATACTTCTCTCATGAAAACATTTACGGGTTCTATACCCTCAGGGCGGAAATTATCAGCTGTTAGTGTTTTACCTGCAGGTGATGTTTTGGATTTCTTTGGTACTAACCATTTATCAAGGCTCATTAAATTTCCTCTCAATCAAGCTTAAAATTAGTTTCTGGTTTATCAAGATTTTGTTCAAAACGTAATTTTGCTCGATCAAGTTCAGACTGCAGTTTTTTGAAAATTTTATTTACATCAGTTCGTTCATATTCATACATTCTTCCGTTTGCTAGGTTACCTACGAGCTGAATATCTTTTATGGTATTTGTAACTCTTCGTTCTGCCATTTCAACGAATTTACTTCTTTTGTCAGTTGCTCCATTGGTCAAAAAAATATCTCCTTGCGAATCATTTAGTATGTGGGAAGACATATTTACTGTAATTATTACCTGCAGTCAATATAATGCGCATTATAATTGATTTAATGATACATGTAGTTCAATTAGTGATTATATAAGCTCTAAAAATTATATATAATGTAAATATAAAAATTATGTGACCTTGAGAGCAATTTTATTTACCTGCAAGTTACATGCAGAAATTTTTTGATTCCCTGCATTAAATATTTAAGTATTTAATTAAAATATTAATATTTAATTCTTGATAACAAATCAAAAACTACTTCAGAAATTTGTTTTGCTAGATATACAGGCACTGCGTTACCAACCTGATGATACTGAGAGGTTCGATTGCCTTCAAACTTGTAATTATCAGGAAAGGTTTGAATTCGAGCCGCCTCCCTTACAGTTAAGCTTCTACTTTGCTTTGGGTCATAGTGTATGAAATAATGACCATCTTTTGATATATGTGATGTTATTGTGGTGGCAGGTTTGCTATCTAACTGAACTCTAAACCTATCTGAGAACATTTTACCCGCTCTTCCTGCATTAACATTTTTATGGGATGGCAATAGAAATGATGGAAAATCTTTTAATTTAGGTGTTCGATTGAATGTTTGTGCAAAAACAGAGGCAAAAAAGTATCGTTGAACGTCAGATTGCATATGAGATCTTGACTCATGCCCAGTTAGAACTGTCAATTTTGGATCATGTATCAAACTAAAAAATACATTGTTTGACTTGCTTCGAGAAGGATATGTTGAATTTAATCTACCTGCATCCTTTGTTCTTAATTCGCTATAAGCAGCCTTCATGTTTGCTTTGAATAAATTTGATTTATTTTCTTCCTCATCTACAAATATAAAATCAACTTCACAAAGCTCTTTAATAGCTTTGCTCCAATTTTCATGAGTATCAACACTTTTTGATAGTCCGCTTCTCAAAATCGGTAGATCTCCTATTGCTTCCTGCGTAGTAAGTTTTGGTTTTGATTTTAATCTCATTGGCTGTATATCAAAATCTGACCTAACCCCAAAAATAAACATCCTATGTCTAGCTTGAGGCACACCGTATTCTTCAGCTTTAACAATAAACTCTCTTGGATTTTCGACTATCCCATGAAAACTATCCCCCGCCAAACCATAAAGCTTATATTCAAGATCAGTACCATTTCGATTAAGTGCTTGTTTTGGAGCTTTTAAGTCGCTCAAAATCATATCTATGACAAATTCGTCGCCAACCTTTGATGAGAGTAACCCTTTAACGTTTTCCATTACAAAAACTGGTGGTGCATGATCTGCAATAATATTCAAATATTCTTTGTAAAGGAAATGACGCTTATCATTTGAAAACTCAGGATCATGCTTCATCCGAGATCGCCCAACTAATGAATACGCCTGACAAGGAGGGCCGCCAACAAGCGCCCATGCTTTTGATCCATTTATTTTTTCTTTTATAATTCTATGAACTATATCTGCATTTTCATCACCAAGTGAAATTTTTAAAGCTGATTCATCTGCATGTATTTTTTGCTTTGGAAATTTATCATAAAGGCTTTTTTTAGATATTTTTCCTGAAAGATATTTATAATACTCATCTGGGAATTTTCCATCTGGGAACGCTCTTAAAAAATGTCGTAGGTGAAGAGTTTGATGTGCAGAATTATCACGCTCAATAGAAACAACAGATTGAAAAGCATTTGAGCCATCATCTTGCTTTAAAGATGCAAACCCTTCACCAAGACCACCTGGACCAGCAAATAAATCTACTACAGGAATTTTATTTAAATTTATGTTCATGTAATAGAAAGCTTTCCAAGGTTTGATCTTAAATAAATAATATTATTTATTATAACTATTCTTAGTTCATCTAAAAAAATATTCTAGAATTAAAGTATCAATTATTTTTTAGTACACTTATTCATAAATTAAATTTCATACTATTATGTAACGATATTTTGTATTCATTTGCTATGAGTAAATATCTTTTTGTCCCAATTGTTGATGAGTTAAAAGGCCAACATGTAGTAAGAACCAAGCTATTCATTTTTATTTTATTAGAAAAAGTTTTTAATTCTGGCCTATCAGTTATTAAATAATTTGATATCTCATATGTTTTCAAGACTCCATCTGTCATCATAAGTTCAATCTTATCACCAATTTTTAATTTAGACATAAATTGCATGTGACTGTCTCTATGTCCTGCAAGAATGATTGGCCCATTTTTTGATGAAGATACAAGATTAGTAACTCGCCCAATACTCCATGCCAACGCCTCTCCAGACACACTGTTTAATATAACCCTAGAAATTTTGAGTTTTGGTACTGTTAATTCTCCTATCATGTAAAAATCAGCACTTTTCCAGGGCTTTGAAAGTTTATTATTCTTAAGAGAATCCTGCCAGGCCACTTCAAGATAATGCTGTCCAATAATAGCCTTAATTGGCATTAAGCTAGCCTTTGCTATACCAAATAATCCAAGAATAATTAGCCCACAACCCAGCGTTATGAATAACTTTCTATACATTTGTCTTGCGCCCAAAACTAAATAGAACGGCAATGCCCAAAAGAGTTAAGAAAAATGCTAAGATTATTGATGCCTTCCAGTTTAATGATGTTTGAGGAAGTGAATACATTTCAGACTTTTGAATTAAATCTCCATTATCAAACCACTCATTTCTAGAAGATATTTGTTGTAACATGGGTGGTACAATCTCTTTATAGGTATATTCAAACTGTTCAGCATCCCAACCGCTTGGAATGGCAGCTTTTAGCTTTGAAGTAACTATCTCAACACCAAGTGGTCTAGATGGTGTAATATCAACTGCAACCATTGAGGATAAGCGAGATACCAGCCCATAGTTTAGGGCTGTTTGTAATAACTCACTATCAATATGTGCTTTCCGATTTGCGCTTGGGTTTAATACAATTCTACTGCGTTCTAGGTTTGATATCTTTTCTCTTGCCCAAAGCTTAGCAATTCCTATTTGTTTAGCACCTTGATCTAGTGGTATCCTAGCTACCCATTTTTGGTTGCCTATTTTACCTGTAATCTTTGCAATGCCAGATGCATTTCTACCACGAATTGCGATTGATAAAGGATCACCCACATATAAATCTGGTAAAGGATTTGGATAAACTTCAGCTCTAAAACCTTTTGGTAATATAAGTTTTAAATCAGTTACAGCTGGGTTTTCAATCTTGCTAAATAATTCTGACATACGATTAGATATCTCATCCATGTCACCGATATGAATGTGCGATCCTCTTCCTATTTCTGCAGCCCTTGTCATAAAGAAACTATTTGGTGCAGACCCAATGCCAATAGTGAACAATCGTGCTGTCTTAAGTTCTCTATTTATAAGTGAGAACAATCTACTTTCCTCTGTCACAGCACCATCAGTTAAAAAGATTAATTGCTTGAGTACTGACTTATCAGATCTAAAGTTCATAAGGGAAAATTTAAGTGCAGGATACATTTCAGTACCCCCATCTGCCTGTAATCTGCGTACATATCTGATTGCTTTGTCACGTTCTTTAGCAGTCGCCTTAACAGGAGTTCTTGAATAACTCGAAAAACGGTCATTGAACAAAACAATATTAAATTTATCTTGTGGCTTTAAACGCTTAATTGCCATTTCCAAACCAATTTTTGATTGGCGGATTGGCTGCCCTCCCATAGAACCTGAAATGTCTTGAATGAATATGATTTCACGATCTGGTGAGTGTTTATTTTTATTTGTTAAAGGTGGATTTAAAGTTAAAAGCAGATGATCTTGTCCCGCCTGGGTTTCTTTAAATAAAGAAGTTTGTGTATCCTTATCCACTGCAGTCCATCTTAATACAAAATCCCTATCACTCGAGATAGGTTCTAGTAAGCTTATTCTATGATGACCGTTGGAAAGCTTATCTATATCAACTTTATGAAAAGAACTTTTAAGAGAATTCAATTCAAACCCTGTATTCAAATCAATGGAAATTTCTACTGGATTAAAGAGTTCCTTTTCTTCAAGAACCTTTATGTCAATATTTTCATTATAATCTGTATTCATTGATTGATCTGAAAAGCCAGAATTCCCAAATTCAATTTTCTCTTCAATCGCATCAATATCAAACCTTGGTGCGCTAACTAGTGGCAATCTTAGCTCCCAAGAGCCGTCTTTGGGCAGCAACTTGGACTGGAACTCAATCTGAACTACTATAATCTCGCCAGGGCCAATATTGGCAATCTTATTAGTAAAAAGATTTGGTTTTTGTTGTTCAATAAGCGCTGTTTTTTTACCTTCAGCTTTAGCTTCTTCATAAATTACTTTTGCTTCCTGCTTTTCTTTGATGATGCCTTCAATAAACCTGTCACCAATCCGAAGCTTTAGGGTATCAACGGCTGCATTTCCTTCAATTGGAAACACATACACGCCTTCAGCCCATGTCTCACCTGTGTTTATAAAGCGTTGGCTAACGATAGTTCGACTAGAAGATCCAGCTACAGCTATCTTTATATCTGTTGAGAGAAGGATTGCAGAACTTAATTCATTGCCTGCGCGCATGAGTAACTGCCCACTTTCTATATCATCAAGATTAATTGATGGCTGCTTTGGAGAATATTCTGCTCTTAATGGACTTGATAGTGAAATCACAAATAGGAGTATTAGAGTTAATCCTATCAATCCATTCTTTAATGTAATCAATGAAGAAACAAATGGAGAAGATATTCGCTCTAGTATTCTTCTATGTTCATAGAACTCTGAGCGTTTAATTATTCTAAATGTAATCAAGCTTAGAGAAATAATTATAAAGAAAGCAGTCATTGTTTATATCCTTAAAAAAGCCCCAGTGGCATAGGACATCCACTGGGGGATAAGTGCTGAGTGTGAATGGGGAGAGAATACACTCAGTGAGGCCATAAGCTCGTTGTGAACTTACTGAGTATCTATTTGGCACTAAGTTTTGCAGTGAGTTTTAAGGCTTTATGAAAATAAAATGTTTAAATGTGCAGAATATTCGTACGCATATTTAGAAGAGTGGTCAGTTTTATAAAGAGGGGTGGGGGTCAAAACTTTAGTGCTAGTAATAGTGAGAGATGTTGCTCACACATTTTTTCATAAAAAGAGCAAATTTTTTTATTTTAATCAATATCCAGCCTAGGCAATCCATTTACAATTTTCATTGTTTCTAGGCTTACAGTTATGACGCGCTTGAAAAGCTCTAGTGGATACGCAGGATTTCCCATAGTCTCATTAGCATAATCATTAGCATCGTTTACGATGCCGCTTGCTTTGTCGGTATTTATAAAATGAATTACATATTTAAGGGTTTTATCTTAGCTGGCAAAGATTGGCCAAATACTTGAAGGTAACTACATTTTTATCAGTAATTGGGAATATCCAAAGTGACTATTTATCTTATTCGACACGCTCAATCAGCCTTCAATGCGGCTTATGATCCAAACAAGCCAGATCCCATGATATTTGATGCACCTATCACTGCTCTTGGAGAAACTCAGGCTCAGCAAGCTCGTGATGAAGTCAAACAACTTGATCTTACAAACGTCATCGTTTCGCCGTTCACTAGGACATTACAAACGGCTCAAATCATTTTTGGAAATCGGTTACCGTTTCAGATTAATTCTGAAGTGCGAGAGCAACTTTGCAATAGCTGTGATGTAGGAAGTCTGCCAGAAGAACTTGCTAGAAATTACCCCCATCTTAACTTTGATCATCTAGATGATTGCTGGTGGCATGAAGGAGAAAAGGACCACCGAGGGATTTCAGTTGAACCTGAAGAGATTTTGCTGGAAAGAGCGAACAAGTTCGCTGACTTTCTCAAGCGTGAAGCCATCCATTCCACAGCAATTGTCTCTCATGGCAACTTCATTCGTGCGATGACTGGAATTAAACCTAATAACTGTGAAGTGATAAAGTTTGACCCACGTTACGATATTCTTGGATAAACTTGACGGTATTTTAGTTCGCACTTAATTTTTATGAGTGACAACAAAAATCCATTCAAATATTTCAAGATTTCGCTTAAATCATCCGGTTTGGTTAAATAACTGATATTCTCGTTTATTTAAGGCTATAACTTGCTGCGCCATTTCAATGATTGCCTGTTTAAAGTGGAAGAGGGTAAGCACTTTTTTTAGGGATATTTCAGTTAAACACAGACTTATGTTTTGCAAGATGCTTTGGCCTAAATGTCTTTGAGTAAGCGCAGCGCATCATAAATTGCTGCATGGGTGTTTCGAGCAGATACCGCATCGCCAATCCGGAATAACTGAAATTCACCGCCTGAGTTTTTCACAATATTTTGCGTGTGACCTTTTATCAGAGCGTCATGGTCTACAGAGCCACCATTCGAGCTCAAATCCTTGAGATCAAAATATAGTTCGTCCAGAGGCAAAGTTCCGTAGTTTACAACAACCTGATCGTACTCTTGAATGTCGGAATGATCACTGTAATCGGTCCCAATCTGGGCTTCTAGTTTGTTGCCACGACGCTCTACTCCTAATAGGCGACGCGCAACGGTGAAAGTCGTATCTTTGTCCTGCAGCGAGCGCATATAAGGCACCAAGTTCATCGCCATGACACCCGCTGAAAATGTGCGGTCAGGTGTCATTATCTCCACTTTGGCACCCGTATTTGCGGCAACCTCAGCGGCTTGCAGCGCAGCGTGATCGCCACTTTCGTCATAAATCAATATGCTATCTGCTGGTTTTACATCTCCCGCGATTATATCCCATGAGGTCACGACGTGAGTGCTGTCTTTGCCAGTTTCAAACAGTTCCGTATTTGGCATGCCTCCCGTTGCGATAATTACAACGTCTGGCTTCTGGTCAATGACATCACCGGCTTCAGCCCATCTGTTAAAATTAAATTCAACATCACGCGCTGCACATTGTGCCATTCGCCAATCGATAATTGAGATCATCTCACGGCGACGCGGGCTTTGTGCTGTTAAGCGAATTTGCCCACCTGGATCTGGTTGAGCCTCAAATACAACAACATTATGGCCTCGTTCGGCGGCCACACGGGCAGCTTCAAGGCCGGCGGGGCCTGCGCCGACAATAACAACTTTACGTTTCTTTTCAGCAGGCTGAATTGTGTGTGGCATGGTTAATTCACGCCCTGTAGCTGCGTTATGAATGCAAAGTGCATCTCCTGCCTCGTAGATGCGATCAAGGCAATAGGTTGCGCCAACACAGGGGCGGATGTCATCCTCGCGACCCTCTATGATCTTTTTGACTACATGGGGGTCGGCCATATGTGCGCGGGTCATTCCAACCATATCTAATAGTCCTGCCTCAACAGCATGACGAGCGGTGGCGACATCAGGGATTTTTGCGGCATGGAAAGTGGGCATGCCTGTCAGTTTTTTAACCTGTCCTGCGAAATCTAGATGGGGGGCGTTTTTCATGCCTTGGATTGGTATAAGATCAGTCATTGCTGGATCGGTATGAATACGCCCACGCACGACATTTAAAAAATCTAGCTGACCTGTGTCAGCAAGCGTTTTAGAGATTTTCAATCCGTCTTCCGCTGTGATACCACCTTTCTGTGCTTCATCAGCGGTATAACGAAACCCCACAATGAATTCTGAACCCACTCGCTTGCGGATTGCGCCAAGTACATCCATTGGGAAACGCATTCTGTTTTCTAGTGTATCAGCTCCGTATGGTCCGACCAAATCATTGGTTAGAGGCGACCAGAACTGATCCAACAGATGGCCATAAACTTGCAACTCAATGCCATCCATTCCACCCGCCTTCATCCGTTCTGCGGCATCTGCAAAATCTGCAATAATCCGCTCAATATCCCAATCTTCAATTAGCTTGGGGAAGGCGCGGTGCGCGGGTTCTCTATGTTTGGATGATGATACAGAAGGCAGCCAATCACCCTTGTTCCAGGTTGTTCGCCGCCCCAGATGGGTCAGCTGGATCATCACAGCACAGCCATGTTCATGGCACCCGTCAGTAAGGTTTTGTATCCATGGGACTACCTCGTCCTTGTAGGCAAGAATATTATTAAAGACCGGTGGGCTATCTTTTGAAACGGCCGCAGACCCCGCAGTCATCGTCAGCGCAACACCTGCTTTTGCACGTTCTTCGTGGTAGGCTCGATACCGGTCTTTTGGCATGCCGTCTTCAGGATATGCAGGTTCATGGCTTGTCGTCATGATCCGGTTTTTCAATGTAAGATGTTTGAGTTGATAAGTTTGAAGTAGTGGGTCTTTGCTCATTGAAGTATCTCACAATCATATAACTAGCTGAATGGCATCCAACTAAGAAAATGTATATTTGGAGTGCTAATATTTCTTAAAAGTAGTATATTTTTTTTATGTAAACTAGACTATTAAATATTTTTTTCTGAAGCCTACACGTCCACCTTATTTAGGAGATAGTTGATCATGTTAATAATGATTATATTATTAGTTAGTGATGCATGAGGCTACTAAAGTTTTATCTTAGTAACCCCATTTAATAAAATTTATTTTGCAGATTGCTTTTCTTCGTAAGCAGCTTTTTTTTCCAAATACTGTTCTTCCGTTAAGTTGTGCCAACCTACACAGTTACCATTTGGGCTACGCCCGCATCCACATTCGGCCATGTTAAACTCCTGAATTTATTATATCATTTATCTAGTACACAGATTGATTTTGACAAATGGCTACGTCATTTGATGGCAAAGTTTGGTGGAGAAGCATGAGGAATGCTCAATCTACTAAGAATGAAATTAAACTTTGAAAATTGACAATACCCCTTACTGCCAATTAACCTATTTCACAGAACTTTGAGTATTTAAACAACAGT
>Ga0209715_1003810_pt1 | contig 10601 bp, 6 predicted proteins | sample COGITO_mtgs_1205_2_FD_184809 | JGI IMG/M metagenome (GOLD analysis project Ga0209715, IMG submission 184809) | Pelagic marine microbial communities from North Sea - COGITO_mtgs_120503 (SPAdes) (version 2) | ecosystem: Environmental > Aquatic > Marine > Epipelagic ...
CCGATGCCACAGACCCGTGAGCACATTTTGCTCGGCCGTCAGGTTGGCATTCCTTACATGGTTGTTTACATGAACAAAGTTGACCAAGTTGACGACGACGAGTTGCTCGAACTGGTTGAAATGGAAATCCGTGAGCTGCTGTCCAGCTACGAATATCCTGGCGATGATATCCCTGTGATTGCCGGCTCTGCTTTGGCCGCTTTGGAAGATCGCGACGCGGCTATTGGCTCTGAGTCCATCGCAAAATTGATGGCGGCTGTGGATGAGTATATCCCAACACCGGCGCGTGCGGTTGACCAGCCTTTCTTGCTGCCGATCGAGGATGTGTTCTCAATCTCCGGCCGTGGTACAGTTGTAACTGGCCGTATTGAGCGCGGTGTGATCAATGTGGGCGAAGAGATTGAAATCGTCGGCATCCGTGACACATCGAAAACTGTCTGCACAGGCGTTGAAATGTTCCGCAAACTGCTCGATCGCGGTGAAGCTGGCGACAACGTAGGTGTTCTGCTGCGCGGCATCGACCGCAATGGCGTTGAGCGCGGTCAGATCCTGTGTAAGCCAGGTTCTGTGAAGCCTCACACGAAGTTTGAAGCCGAAGCCTATATTCTGACCAAAGAAGAAGGTGGCCGTCACACGCCATTCTTCGCCAACTACCGTCCACAGTTCTACTTCCGGACCACCGATGTGACCGGCACAGTTGTTCTGCCTTCGGGTACTGAAATGGTGATGCCAGGTGATAACCTCAAATTCGACGTTGAGCTGATCGCCCCAATCGCCATGGAAACCGGCCTGCGCTTCGCCATCCGCGAAGGCGGCCGCACCGTCGGCGCCGGTGTCGTATCCAAAATCAACGAGTAATTCTGTTTTGGATTTATGGTATTAGGGCGGCCCTCGGGCCGCCCTTTTTCGTGGCACCTCGCGTGCAAGACATTGTGGAAAAATCTACATTTCACGCTCAGATCCCGCAATCGGCCCCTTGCAATGGCGCGCATTTATGCGTAATCACCCTCTCAGTTGCAGGGGTTTAGCTCAGTTGGTAGAGCATCGGTCTCCAAAACCGAGGGTCGTGGGTTCGAGTCCCTCAGCCCCTGCCAGTTTTCCACCAAGGTTTTAGATATTGCTTCACGTGAGGCCTGTATAAAACATGCTCTAAAACGCATTTGTCAGCCCAATGAACATATCATGACTGCGGACGCGGAACATTTCGATATTGGCGTCACGATCAAGAAATGTGTAATTGAGCGAAGGGGTTAGGCCAAAATAGCTCACATTCGGGTTGCTCAGGTTCAATGAAATTTTGCGTTCGTGGACCCGCCTTTTTTCTGGGAAGGTGATCTCCAGCTCTTTCCATTTTGCATAGGAAAGTGAGACATTAACGTTCAGAATGTAGGGCGATGCTTGAAAAATTGGGCGCCATCCCAGATCGATTTTCAGCTCTTGATTGCCCACATCCACTGCATCGGAAAATCGGTTTGTATAGCCAAGCCCAAGATTGAACTGATGAGAGGCGCTGGCCGGCCAATAGTGGCGCAAGCTGGTTTTCAGCACCCGGCTGTCTTTGCCATCTGGTCGGGTGATGATATCGGCGCCAAGGTTCCAATCGCGTAGGGCGGTTTGCCGGGGGTTTTGCGGATCTCGAAGAGCATAGCGGCGCGACCAAGTTGAAGAAAATATACGCGATTCGAGGGCGTTGAATTGGTGAACGGCTGTGAAGGCTTGCGTCAAAGTGGTCTGGTGTTGCGCGGCAGGCGTCAATGTCAGCCTATGATTGAAGCTCAATGAGCTGCGATTGAAACGCGGCTCATTATAAACATCGGCGGACAGATTGAGGCTCGTGCTCTGCGTGCCAAATTGGGTCTTGGGCAGGGTGTAGCTCAATCCGCTCCAGAGCCGGAGGCCGGACCCGCTGCGTTGTGGTTCACTTGCCGTCCAAGGAATGGTTTGCAACGTTCCCGTGAGTGGGTTGATCGAGGTATGTGTGGTTGAATAGGAAATCTTGTTGATATTGCTGGAGGGGGCAATGCCCAGACCCCCAGAAATTTTAACCGCTAAGCCCGCTTGGATCTGTTGCAAAAGGCGGGTGACCATGAGCCGCTCGTTGCGCTCTGTGCTGAGGTCCAGGGCGCGGCGCAGGTGAAACATGGCCCGCCGCGGTTGGCCCAGGCCGTGCAGCGCGAGGGCCTTTAGGATGCGGGGACCCGCCAGCTTGGGCGCCAATCTCTGCGCGCGCGTGGCAGCTGTGCGCGCGTCTTGGAATTGCCGCAACTCCACATGAGCCCGAGCAGCGATCATGGCGCTGTCGAAGGGATGGGTTGCTGCAAGATCCTCTGCCTGCGCCAAAGCCAGTTCAAATTGCCGGGTTTGAAGGGCAATGCGTGCTGTGATCAAATCCGCGAGAAGGGGCGAGGACAGCATGCAAACCACTGTCGCAAAAATGGTCACGACGCAGCAGCGGCGCGGAATGGAAAACGTCATGAAATGGCCTAAAATAAAAACGACTGTAAAATGGTAGTTTGTGAAAGGTGTTAAGTTATTCTAACGATTTTTTCAGAATTTGAAATCAGATTTATATGCCTTGGCCAGAGTTTCCGGCCAAGGCAAATTTTTGTGCGATGGTTGGCCTGTGCCGGGCTATTGTGCGGCGCCAAGTCGGGTTTCAGCCATTTCCACCCACCAGGAGCATCCAGCCGGAATGGCCTCGTCATTGAAGTTATATTCTGGATGATGCACGCTGGCGCCGTCGCCGTTGCCCATAAGAATATATGCGCCAGGGCGTTCTTCAAGCATATAGGAAAAGTCTTCACCCCCCATGACCAGAGGCGCAAAATCGCAATCCCCTGCGACCTTCGCGGCGGCCTCGGCGGCGAATTTGGTTTCAGCTTCATGATTGACTGTGGCTGGGTAGCCCTCGGTATAGGTGATATGCGCCATGCCGCCAAAGACGGCTGCGGTATGGGTGCAAATTTCATGAATTCGGTCGCGCCCCAATGCCCGCATTTCAGGGATCAAAGTTCGTACAGTGCCGCGCAAGGTCACCGACTGCGGGATGACGTTGAAGGCTTTGGACGAGCTTTCAAATGACGTCACCGACACAACGATTTGCTCCACAGGATCGGCGTTTCGGGCGGCTATGGTTTGTAAGGCGGTGACGCATTGTGCGGCCATAACGATAGAATCGACTGTTTCATTGGGTTTGGCCGCATGGCCGCCCTTGCCCTCGATGACAATTTCAAACGTGTCCGTTGCGGCAAAGAACGGACCGGGGCGAATGGCGAAAGTGCCAATGGGCCGGCCGGGCCAATTGTGCATGCCGTAGACTTCATCGATGCCAAACCGCTCCATCATGCCGTCTTTGCACATTTCAAGCCCGCCGCCGCCGCCTTCTTCGGCCGGCTGAAAGATCACCGCAACGGTTCCATCAAAATTGCGTGTTTCGGCGAGATATTTTGCAGCTCCCAGAAGCATGGCGGTGTGGCCATCATGGCCGCAGGCATGCATCACACCGGGGGTTTTGGAGGCATAGGGCAATCCGGTGGCCTCTTCTATCGGCAGCGCGTCCATATCTGCGCGCAGGCCCACAACTTTCCCTTGGCTGTCCGAGCGCCCTTTGATCAGCGCCACAACGCCCGTGCGGCCGATGCCTGTGACGATCTCATCACAGCCAAATTCTGCGAGTCGATCGGCGACAAATTGCGATGTGCGGTGGGTCTCGAACAAAAGCTCGGGATTTTCGTGAATGTCACGCCGCCAAGCGGTAATCTCGGGCAGCAGTTCTGAAAAACGGTTGCGAATGGCCATAGGGCACCTCTGGTTTACGAGTTAAGAATATAATGCTCGCCGCCCAAATGCGTGTATTCTGTTGGGCCGGGATCATAATCGAGCGGGTGAATAGGGGAGGGGATTGGCTTACTTTCAAAGTCAGCCTGCAGGGTTCTTTGCCGCGGGTCTGCGACCGGCACCGCGGCCATAAGTGTTTTGGTGTAATCATGTCTTGGGTCTTCGAAGACCTCTTGGCGCGTGCCGATTTCGACAATCCGCCCCAGATACATGACCGCAACGTGATGGCTCACGCGCTCAACCACGGCCATATCATGGCTGATAAAGAGCATCGAGATGCCGAGCTCGGCCTGCAGCTCTAGCATAAGGTTCAAGACCTGCGCTTGAACCGAGACATCCAGTGCACTAACGGCCTCATCGGCAATCAGCAATTTGGGGTTGAGGGCCAAAGCGCGGGCAATGGCGATGCGTTGGCGTTGACCGCCGGAAAGCTCATGGGGAAAGCGGCGCATGAAGGCGCGGGGCAATTCGACCCTATCGAATAACCCTGCCACGCGGTCCATCAGTTCAGAGCCCTGAGCCATATTGTAGTTTTTCATCGGTTCAGCGACTTGATCGGCGAGGGTCATTTGGGGATTCAATGAGGCAAAAGGATCCTGAAAGACCATCTGCATATCCCGCCTTGCCTCGCGAAGGCCGGCCGAATCCAGCGCCAAAATATCCCTATCGCCGAGCTTGATGGAGCCTGATTGCGGCTCTTCTAGGCGTAAAATTGAGCGGCCACAGGTCGATTTTCCGGATCCTGACTCGCCAACCAAGCTGAGGGTGGCGCCTTTCTTGATCGAAAACGAGAGATTCTCTAAAGCATGTACCCGCGCCACAGTGCGGCGAAAGAAGCCTCCTTTGACGTTAAAGCGCGTGGTTAAATTGCGCACATCAAGCAAGACCTCCTCGGTGGGTGGGACAGAGCCGATGAGCGATTTTTCTGGCTGGCCAATCAAGCTCAAGGGTTTCGGCGTGGGCTGGCCGCGCATTTCGCCCAGCTTGGGCACTGCGGCGAGTAAGTTTTGTGTGTAGGGGTGTTGTGGGTTTTCGAAGATATCTTCGACAAGGCCTTCTTCGACCTTCTCACCACGAAACATCACCACAACACGGTCGGCCATCTGCGCAACCACGGCCATATCGTGGGTGATGAACATGACGGCGGTGCCGGTGTCCTTTTTCAACTTGTTCATCAGCCCAAGAATTTCTGCTTGGATGGTCACATCCAGGGCGGTGGTTGGCTCATCGGCAATCAAGAGCCGCGGCTCGCAGGCGAGTGCCATGGCGATGACCACCCTTTGGCGCATACCGCCGGATAATTCATGGGGATATTGGCCCAACCGGCGTTCTGGTTCGGGGATTCGCACTTGCCGCAACAGGTCAATTGCCCGGCTGCGGGCGGCGGCCTTGCTCAGACCCATATGCAGCCGCAGACCTTCCATGAGTTGCCGTCCAATGGTGAAGACCGGATTCAGGGAGGTCATGGGTTCTTGGAAAATCATGCCAATCTCGCGGCCCCGAATGGCGCGCATGTCATTGGGGTTCATCGTCCGCAGATCAACCTGCCCGGCGGCGCCGCGGTCGAACAATAAGCGCCCATCCGAAATTTCTCCGCCGCCATATTCCACAAGGCGCATGAGGCTGAGGGATGACACAGACTTGCCGGAACCGCTTTCGCCTACGATGGCCACAGTCTCGCCAGCGGCAATGTCAAAGCTTACCCCTTTTACGGCTTCGACCGGCCCATCTTGAGTTTGAAACTCCACTTTCAAGTTTTCAAAACGCGCAATCGGATGATCTAGCATCATAGCCTCTTCAGGTGATCGGTTATATTTTCAAAGGATTACACACAAACTTGCCAGCTGTGTATTGGCTCCCACTGGGGTTACTCTGCGTTTGGCACTGTCACTTGTCTAGTTAAAAAATACTTGATTTTTCGGTCAAGCCGGTTGTTCATGACTCTACGATGGGGATGCGGAGTGTGTTTTCTAGCCAAGTTCGACAAGAATTTTGCTCAAGATTTGAAAATGCGTTTTGAAAAAATTCCCGCAGATGCGATTAATCAGGGAGAGAAACATGAAACATATTGCACTCATGTTCGGATCAGCGGCGCTGGTCGGGATGAGCACAATGGCGGTGGCCGGTGGCCATGAAGCCCGTGGAAGAGACGGCGAAGTTAAGATCATCTATTGGCAAGCGCCATCGATTCTTAATCCATTTTTGTCTGGTGGCACAAAGGATGTGGAAGCGGCATCTTTGGTGATTGAGCCATTGGCGCGCTATAATGAGAAAGGCGAATTGGTGCCTTGGCTCGCGGACAGTGTTCCGACCGTAGCCAATGGTGGCGTGAGCGCAGATCTCACCTCCATCACCTGGAACATCACGCCCGGCATTATGTGGTCCGACGGCACGCCCTTCACCTCTGCGGATGTGAAGTTCACTTATGACTATTGCACTGATCCCGATGGTGGCTGTGCGCAGGTGACAAAATTCAATGGCGTCAGCTCTGTTGAAACACCGGATGCACTGACCGTTGTTGTGAATTTTGAACAGCAAACACCCTTCCCCTACGGACCCTTCGTGGGCGGCGAAAGCCCAATTTTGCAAGCGGCGCAATTTGCCGATTGTGTGGGCGCAAAGGCATCAGAATGCACGGAAGAGAACTTTAACCCCGTCGGCACCGGGGCTTACGTTGTTGATGAATTCCGTCCCAATGACGTGATTGTTCTGTCAGCGAATGACAACTACCGCGAGGCGGGCAAGCCAGCCTTTGCCAAAGTCACCTTCAAAGGCGGCGGCGATGCGGCGGCCGCGGGTCGCTCGGTTATGGAAACTGGCGAATATGACTATGCTTGGAACCTGCAATTGGCACCGGATGTGATTGCGCAAATGGAAGCTGCTGGTAAAGGCACGCCTGTGGCTGGCTTTGGTCCTTTGGTCGAGCGCATCATGCTCAACCACACCAACCCAGATCCATCGCTAGGCCCGGATGAGCGTGCGGTGATCCGTCCGCATCCATTCCTGCAAGATCCTGCGGTCTATAAAGCCTTGTCTTTGGCGATTGATCGGGAGCTTCTGGTTGAAATCGGCTATGGCAAAGCGGGCAAAGTGACTTGTAACTGGGTGCCGGCGCCAGCGGCGGTGAATTCCGACACATTCGATTGCTCGACCCAAGATATCGCCGGTGCAAATGCGATGCTTGATGCGGCTGGTATTGTAGATACCGATGGCGATGGTGTGCGCGAAAAAGACGGCGTGCCGCTGCGCATGACCTATCAAACCTCCACAAATGCTGTGCGTCAGGACTTCCAAGCTCTGATCAAACAGTGGTGGAGCGAGATTGGGGTTGACGTAGAATTGCGCAATATCAGCGCCTCTGTCTTCTTTGGCGGCGACCCTGGGTCACCTGATACATTCCAAAAATTCTATGCAGATTTGGAAATGTACGCCAATACCTTCAACGGTACAGATCCTCAGTCCTATCTGGCGAACCTTCTGTGTGACAAAGCGCCATCGCCCGCCTCACAATGGCAGGGTGAGAATATCTCGCGCTTCTGTTCGGCAGAGTATGACGCCTTGCACGCGCAATTGGCCACAACGGCCGATGCCGGCGAGCGCGCCTCCATTGCCCGCCAGCTGAACGATATGGCCGTCTCCGAAGGCGCGATGATCCCACTGGTTCATCGGGGCCGCTTGTCTGCCCATTCCAACACTCTGGGTGGTGTTGTCTTGAATGTTTGGGACAGCGAACTTTGGAATGCTGCCGATTGGCATCGTCTGAAGTAAATTTTGCGGCGCCCTGCCCGAGGGGTGGGGCGCCGATTTAAACGACTGTTATCAAGAAAATGAGCTAAATCGCCGATGCTAACATTTACTATTCGACGTCTTGTCCTAGCGATTCCGACGCTTTTGTTCATTTCCCTTGTGATCTTTTTGTTGCTGCAATTGGCCCCCGGAGATCCGATGGCGCAGGTGCCTTTGACCGTGCCGCCCGAGGTCAAGCAACAGATGCGCGAGGCGCTTGGCCTCGGCCAGCCGATCCATATTCAGTATTTCAAATGGATCATTCAGTTTTTTTGGATAGAGCCGCTCAATGGGATTGATGCGCTTTTCGGTACGGGCTTGGCCGAAGGACAGCTTAGAGTGATCTCCTGGCAGACCCGCTCGCCGGTGATTGACATCGTGATCCAGCGCTTGCCCCAGACGCTTTGGGTTGTGGGTGTGGCCTATGTGGTGGGTATTCTCATTGCCCTGCCGATTGGAATAATCTCGGCTTACCGGCAATATTCCATCTTTGACCAAGCCGGGACATTCATCACGATGATCGGCTTTTCCGTGCCGCCATTTTTTTCCGGTGTCTTGGTGATTGTGATCTTTTCGGTGCAGCTGGGCTGGTTCCCGTCGATCTATGACACGATGCATGTGGTCGATGATTGGGCCAGTTTTAAAGTGCAGATTTGGCAGATGTTCCTGCCCGTCATGGTTCTTGCTTTGCAGATCACCAGCCAGATCAGCCGCTTCATGCGCGCCTCCATGCTCGACAACCTCAGCCATGACTATGTGCGCACCGCACGCGCCAAAGGGTTGAGCGAAGCCACGGTGGTCTTGGTGCATGTTCTGCGCAATTCGATGATCCCAGTGGTGACGGTGATTGCCCTTGGGGTGCCGTCGATTTTTGGCGGTGCGATCATCACCGAACAGGTTTTCAAAGTGAATGGCATTGGCCAATTGCTCATCACGGCCATTCAGGCCAATGACCTGCCGATGGTGCAAACTTTGACCTTCATCTTCGCGATTTTAATCGTGCTGTTCAATTTGATTGCCGATGTGCTCTATGGCCTTTTAGACCCAAGGATCCGCTATGACTGAGATATCCGATCCCCTCGACATCGACCGCCCGCCGTCCAATCGTTGGGCAGAGGTTTGGCGGCAATTTCGCGCCCATAAGGGCGCGATGGCCGGAGCTGTGGTCTTTGGATTAATCATTGCCGGGGTGTTTCTCGGGCCTTTTATCTATCCGCATGACCCGCAATACCTGCCCTCTGGCCGTGATTTTATCACCCTGCGGGACACGCGGCCGATCTATGTTGCGCTCTGGGACCCGAGCGCGAAGGTGAATTGGCACTATGTGCTGGGCACAGACAATCTGGGCCGGGACAATTTGGCCCGGTTTCTATCCGGGGGGCGGGTGTCAATTTCCGTGGGCTTGACCGCGATGATTTTGTCGATTGTTCTTGGCACTTTCGTTGGGCTGATTGCAGGTTTCTTCCGGCTTTTTGACGGCCCTTTGATGCGCCTGACCGATCTGTTTTTGGCCCTGCCCATTTTGCCTTTGATCTTGGTGGCCTCTGTGCTGTTTCGAGAGAGCCTGGCGCTGTCGCTTGGACCCGAGATGGGCACGTTCCTGTTGATCGTCGGTTTGATTGGCCTGACCAGCTGGATGCAGACGGCGCGTATTGTGCGGGGCGATGTTTTGGCCCTCAAAGAGCGGGAATTCATCCTTGCGGCCCGTTCGATTGGCACCACACCGCGCAATCTGATTTTGAATCACATCCTGCCCAATGTCATGTCACCGATCTTAGTCTCCGCCACCCTGGGAATCGCCACGGCCATCATTACTGAAAGTGCTTTGTCCTTTTTGGGCTTCGGTTTTCCCCCCGATTTCCCGACCTGGGGCAAATTGCTCAATGACGCGGTGGACCGGATGACGCTCTATCCCGAACGCGTCATATGGCCGGGGACATTAATCTCATTGACGGTTCTAAGTGTGAATTATCTTGGAGATGGCCTCAGGGATGCTCTGGATCCACGCAGCCGCAGCCGCTAGACTATTGGCAAAGGCCGCCTGCGTCGCACCGTGAGGGGTTGTCATTCAGTGTCATTGGGTAAATGGGGTGTAGACCTGCCGAAGTGATAAGGGATCAAATATGTCGACCATCGTCTCCGTTCAAAATGTTCGCAAAACCTATGACGGTGGGTTCGAAGCCTTGAAGGGCGCGAGCCTGGATATTCAGGAGGGGGAAATCATCGCCCTGCTCGGCCCGAATGGGGCCGGGAAGACGACCTTGATTTCCACGATTTGCGGTATCTCTAGCCTGACATCAGGACGCATAACAGTTGCCGGCATGGATATCGGCCTTTGCTATCGCAAGGTGCGCGCGATGATTGGCTTGGTGCCGCAAGAAATCGCCCTTGAGCCGTTTGAGACTGTGATCAATTCGGTGCGCTTTTCACGAGGGTTATTCGGCAAGGCGAAGAATGAAGCCTACCTTGATGAAATTCTCAAAACGCTTTCCTTGTTCGACAAGAAAGACTCCAAAGTTATGGCGCTCTCCGGTGGGATGAAGCGCCGGGTCTTGATCGCCAAGGCCTTAGCCCATGAACCAAAGGTCCTGTTTTTGGATGAGCCAACCGCTGGCGTGGATGTGGAGCTGCGCAAAGATATGTGGAACACGGTGGCCAAGCTCAAAGGGCAGGGCGTCACCATCATTTTGACCACCCATTACATCGAGGAGGCAGAGGCGATTGCTGACCGTATCGCCGTGATCAACGGGGGTGAAATCCTCTTGGTTGAAGATAAAGCCGCATTGATGGCGCGTATGGGCAAAAAGCAAATTCGCATTGAACTTCTGGAGCCTGTGCAAGCGATCCCGATCAAGCTGGCCCCCTATGGGCTGGAGCTGGCGCCCGATGGCGGTGGCCTCACCTATACCTACGATGTCAACGCTGAGCGCACTGGCATTACCGGCTTGCTCAATGATTTGCAGGCCGCCGGTCTGCAA
>Ga0209715_1003842_pt1 | contig 10532 bp, 9 predicted proteins | sample COGITO_mtgs_1205_2_FD_184809 | JGI IMG/M metagenome (GOLD analysis project Ga0209715, IMG submission 184809) | Pelagic marine microbial communities from North Sea - COGITO_mtgs_120503 (SPAdes) (version 2) | ecosystem: Environmental > Aquatic > Marine > Epipelagic ...
ATGTATTTTATCTTTTTATATAAACATCCATTTAGTAATAGAAATATGAATTGGCATATTTTAAAACAATTTTATTCTTATAAAATTAGCCTAAAACCTTTAAACAAATCGCCTAGACAATTTCAAGCATACAGCCTAATGATAAGCTTAGACGAAACTTAAGAAAAGCGTTAGAAATTTTAAAGAAATAATCTATTTAAAATAAAAACTTAGCGCCTCGCACCAAAACTAACCATTAACTCACTCACATACTAGCCCTATCTTGGCCATTTAAAGCATTTTTTCAGTATTTTACGTTTTATATCTTTTAAATTGAGAAGCTTATCAGTGAATATGACATTTAAGTTATAAGCGGCGGCACTTTTAGTATTAAGAATCAACTAGTATAAGAATCAATACACTCAAAACCAAAAAACTGAATTAAATCGTTAGGTTAAGTAAGAAAGTTATATGTACTGTGGTTATAAGAAGCTTTTAGCTCAGCGTTAATGCAAAAAATAGAACAAGCGTCTCTGCTGCTCTTTGCTTAAACCCTGCATTCGAACAATATTCCTCGCTGGGATATCATCAACGTCAGGATAGGCGTTAATCGCCTGCTCTAAACTCTCTTCTCGCAAAATATGCACCACAGGAAACGGCGCAGCATTAGTTAAGTTTTCTAGGTCAGCCGGTTCAGTACCGGCAAATTGATAGCGCGGATGAAAGCTAGCCAGCTGATAAACACCCTCCCAGCCACCCTCGCTAAGCAAATCATTAGCAATTGCCAAAAAATCATTAAAATCATAAAAGTCCTGCATCACTTTGGGCAGCACCAGCAATGTCGTTTCTAGCTGCTCAGCAGGCATATTATCAAGACGCTGACACTCAGACTGGATAGCCTCCAATGCTGTCGCTGCATCATCAGCCTGGCTAACAAAAATCCGGTGTCTAGCCTCACGAATAGGCTTAAGCGCAAAAGGACATAATTGCAGCCCAATAACAACGTCTTCTAGCCAAACATTAATCTTTTCTTCTACATCTTTAGACACAATATCACCTTCAAAAAAAGGGTGGCAACAAGCCATTCAAACCCCACAGCCGCTATTGTACGCCAGCCAAGAATAAGAGTATCAATAAGATAAGCATCGATCGCCCATAACATTGCGCTTTCAGGTATGACATTAACCATGGCCACAGGTATCATGAAGGGCATAAGGCCAATGCGTAATAACGCAACGCAGCCGAACCGAACCGAACTAATCAGAACCAAACCAAACAATGACATTTTGATCGATGATACCTTATTAAATGAGTCAAGCCAGCCACAACCAAGCCATTAACTGCACCAGTAGCCAGCAGCTAACCACCGACAAGAATGGCGGACTTCGCTCCTGTCGCTTTGAAGACATCTACTACACAGCAGGACAAGGTGCAGAAGAGTGTGAGCACGTCTTCCTAAAAGGCAATAACCTGCAACAGCGCTGGCAAGATAGCCGCGCGACTAGCGACTCATTTGTAATGGCTGAAACCGGATTTGGCACCGGGCTTAATTTTCTTGCCTGTTGGGATTTATGGCGCCAAGTGCACAGCGAGCAAACGCAAAATCAAGCACCCAAAACACTTTATTTTTATACGACTGAGCTCTATCCATTAACGCGGGCTGCGCTAGAAAAAAGCATTGCTCATTACAACCCTTACCCGCCACTTGCCGAAGCCTTGCTAAGCCAATACCCCGACCCTATTGGCGGCGAGTATTTACTCAGCTTTGATAGTGACACTCGCCACCCCGTTAAATTGATTGTTTTATTGGGTGATGCCACCGAGTGCCTAGGCCGACTTGAACACTACCCAGCAGACCAAAGCATCAAAAACGACAACCCTAGCAGCAGCGGACTTATCGTCGATGCCTGGCTTTTAGATGGTTACGCGCCAGCTAAAAACCCTATTATGTGGCAAGATGCCTTGTTCACTTTAATTGCACGACATAGCGCAGATGGCACCACTGTCGCCTCTTTTTCAGTGGCGCGGCAAGTCTGTGATCAACTTAGGGCCAATAGCTTTGTGGTTAACAAAACTAAAGGCTTTAAACGTAAGCGTGATATGTTAATGGCGCATTTTGATAGCCAACAAATATCTGAAAAATCGGACCCTATCACTTACAATCGAAAACGCTCTCGCAAAAATTTCAGCTTATCGCCTTGCTACTACCGACACCCTTCTGCGCCATTATTGAGAAATAAGCCGCGAAGCGCCCTCGTCATAGGCGCAGGCATAGCGGGCTGCACTATTGCCTATAAGTTGGCCCAACGCGGCTGGCAAGTGTCATTAATTGATGCCGAAAAAACGGTAGCTGGCGCTGCATCAGGCAACGCTCGCGCGGTTCTCTATGCCCGTACAGCACAGCAGCGATCTCACCTCGCCGATTTTCATGAAGCCGCTTTTCACTACGCCACGCGCTTTTATCAAACCGTGGCTGGCAGCGACCTAACACATGGCCTTAATGGCATGTTAAAGCTTAATGAGCAATTGAGTGACGAGATGCTGGCATTGAATCCCGAAGCTTACTCACGGCAAAATATTAGCGCCGAGCAAGCCAGTGAACTCAGCGGCATTGCCACCCAGCATAATGGCATCCACTATCCTGAATCTGGCTGGATAGATCCTTTGGCGATTTGCCAAGCATTAACCGAGCACCCCAATATTTGCTTTTATGGTGAAACAACAATCGCCGCGCTCCATCATCATGAGACAAGTTGGACGGCTGAATGCAAGAACGGCACGACCAAGAACCAAAATAGGACAGCCGATATTGCCATTATTGCAACCGGCCAACTCAGTCATCAATTTGAAAAAACAGATTGGCTACCGTTAAGATCTATGCGCGGACAAACCACAACATTGCCGGCAACATCGGCCAGCAGCGCGTTAAAGATGGCCGTTTGCCAGCGCGGCTACATAACACCTGCGACTAATGGCAGCCATTCTATTGGCGCCACTTATGCTATTAAAGATGACAACAGCAAAGTCTTAACCGCCGACCACCAAACCAATATCGACAATCTACTTATTATGCTTAGCGAGCATTCGCCCTGGCAACAAGCGCTAGAAAATCAGAGCGTCGATAATTTAGAAGGCCGCGTTGGCTTTCGTTGTGTAGCACCCGACTACTTACCCATTGTTGGTCCGATACCCGCAGCAGAAAAATTTAAGCAGCAATTTAATTGCTTAAAAAAAGATGCCAAACAAACACCGTCTCAACTCGCTTCGCTTGAAGATGGACTTTATGTCAGCACCGGCTATGGCTCGCATGGCTACACCACCGCGCCACTGGCCTCCGAAATTTTATTGGCGCAAATTGAAGGCAGCCCCATGCCTATTGGTGATAAACTGCGACAAAGTATTGCTCCCGCACGCTTTTTGGTGCGTCAATTAATACGTGGCACATAAGCTCATGACTGTTTCAAAAATACCCACAAGGTTTTTACTAACGCTCATTCTTGTTTGCGGACAAGCGTTTTCTTATGCTGCGAAACCTTCCCCCTCACCCATTCACTGCAATGCCGTTAAGACTGACTCCGCGCTTAGCTCTTCAAGCTCTTTACCCAGGACTGCACCAGCAAACTGGCAAGTTAAAGTTCACAACACTTACCCTCACCGCAGCAATGCCTTTACCCAAGGGCTTTTTTATCACCAAGAACAGCTCTTTGAATCGACTGGTCATTATGGTCAATCGAGCATTAGCCAAATTAATATCAACAGCGGTGAAATTATTCAACAACGAGCACTCAATAAAAACGTATTCGGCGAAGGCATAACCATCTGGGACAATGAGCTGATTCAACTCACGTGGAAATCAGGGCAAGTTTATCGCTACTCACTGCCTGATTTTTCTTTACTACAGACGCAAACCATCTCAGGTGAAGGCTGGGGCTTAACGCATAACAATCAGTCTTTAATTAGCAGTAATGGCTCTGCGCAGCTCAGCTTTCGTGATCCAATTTCGTTAGCAGTAGAATCCACTCTTAATGTCACCTATCTTGGCCGCCCGTTAAAAAATCTCAATGAACTCGAATGGGTTAATGGCTGCATATTGGCCAATATCTGGCAAAACCACTCTATCGCCATTATTGACCCCTCAAGCGGCCAAACCACTGGTCTTATAGATCTAAGTCGTATAGTTGCGCATGAGCAAAAAACCGGCACAAGTGAGGTTGCTAATGGCATAGCCTGGCTAGCAGAGAGTCAGCGACTGTTAATAACAGGCAAATACTGGCAGCGTATCTATGAAATAGAACTGGTTAAAACGCCAGCCTCAAAATAAAGCGTAAAAGCCCTAAAGTATGCCTATGGACCTTTGGCCCACCTCAAAAAACAGCTATACTGTTCAACTAATTGGCGAGCCTCTCTACCATGATATTTGTGGCTGACTCACCACAGAAAGCACACATCGACATCAGCGCCAATAATATTTTCTTAATTACTGTTCAAAGCAAAAAGAAAACCAGACTTTATGAGCGAACTACCTCCCTGCCCTAAATGCGAATCTCCCTATACCTATGCCGATAGAGATTTATTAATTTGTCCTGAATGCGCACATGAATGGTCGATTGATGGCAGTGCGAGTGAATCTGAAGACGCACTTAATATTAAAGACTCGAATGGCAACCCCTTAACCGACGGTGATTCAGTTACCGTTATTAAAGACCTTAAAATTAAAGGCACATCACTGGTTGTTAAAGTGGGCACTAAAGTAAAAAATATACGCTTAGTCGATAGCGATCATGATATTGATTGCAAAATTGATGGCATTGGTCCAATGAAATTAAAATCCGAATTTGTCAAAAAAGCTTAATGCTTAAACCCTTATTTCTCATTAACGAAAAAAGAATCGCACAACTATGAATGCAGACGTATCCGCTTTTACATTAGTTAAAACAACCACTATTGAATCATTGAATATTCAGTACGAAGAATATGAGCATCTCACCACCGGTGCGCGTCATATTCATTTAGCGTCCGACAACAATGAAAATGTATTTATGGTGGCACTGCGCACCGTCCCTACCGACTCCACTGGGGTGGCGCACATTCTTGAACATACAAGCTTATGTGGCAGTAAACGCTTTCCGGTACGCGACCCTTTCTTTATGATGATTCGCCGTTCATTGAATACGTTTATGAATGCCTTTACCAGTTCAGACTGGACGGCTTACCCCTTTGCTAGCCAAAACAAAAAAGACTTTAACAACTTGTTAGAAGTTTATTTAGATGCGGTATTTTTTGCCCGCCTAGATCCTCTCGATTTCTCACAAGAAGGCCATCGCTTAGAATTTGAAGAGCCTACTAATCCAGAAAGTGATTTAGTTTATAAAGGCGTTGTCTTTAATGAAATGAAAGGCGCAATGAGTTCTATTTCTTCGCAGCTTTGGCAAGCGGTTGGCGAATCATTATTTCCTGATACCACTTATGGCGTTAATAGCGGCGGCGAACCCGAAAATATTACCGACTTAAGCTATGAGCAACTACAAGATTTTTATCAAACGCATTATCACCCAGACAATGCCACCTTTGTGACCTTTGGCGACATTAGCGCCAAAGAACATCAGTTTAAAATTCAAGAATTTGCGCTTAGACATTTTGCGCCTTTAAACAAACGTATCGAAGTACCGCTGCAAGACAAGTTTGATGATGCCATTCGAGTCACAAAACAATTTCCAATTTCAGAAGAAGAAGCCCAAGGCGATAAAACCCATTTAGTGATGGCTTGGGTATTAGGCAATATTCGCGATCCGCTTGAGCTAATGTCTACGCATTTACTCTCTGCGGTATTATTTGAGAATAGCGCATCGCCGTTGCAACTCGCATTAGAAACTACCGACATAGGCACAGCGCCATCGCCATTATGTGGAATGGATGATTCAGGCTTAGAAATGGTATTTGTCTGCGGTGTTGAAGGCAGCAGCGAAGATAAACTTGAGCAACTAGAAGCCCTCGTTCTAAATGCCCTGCAAGGCGTTGCCGATAACGGTGTCGATACAGCGCGCATGACGGCATTACTGGACCAACTAGAACTGCAACAACGAGAAGTCGGTGGTGGTGGCTATCCCTACGGCCTACAAATAATGCTTTCATGCCTACCCACTGCCATTCATCGTGGTGATGCCGCAGCTGCATTAAATATTGATCCTATTCTTACTCAGCTTCGAGAATCAATTCAAGATCCAAACTTTATTAAATCGTTAGTTAAGCGACTTTTAATAGACAATCAACACCGAGTGTCATTAGTAATGACGCCAGACACTAAGCTTAGCCAGCAACGTATTGAAGAAGAAAAGCAAAAACTAGCGGCCATTAAAGCGACGCTAACTGAAGATGAAAAACAAAACATTATTACCACGGCAGCAGCTCTTAAAGAGCGCCAAACCGTTGATGATGATCCTGAGATTTTACCTAAAGTGGATTTAAGTGATATTCCCCCTGTCACCGATACTCCGACATTTTCAGAACAAAAGATTGCTAATCGAACGGCCACTTTTTACCCTCAGGGCACTAATGGTCTTAGTTACCAGCAAGTCATTACCCAGTTACCAACATTAAACGAACAGCAGTCGGCGCTGCTTGGCATTCACAATCGTGTACTCACCGACTTAGGTGTGGGCAGTAAAGATTACCTCGCCACCCAAAACTGGCAGACGCAGGTCTGTGGTGGCATCAATGCACAGAGTAGTATTCGCAGCAATCTCAACAACGAACAAAACGTCAGCGGCTACTTTACGCTATCGGCTAAAGGCTTAAACATCCATAACGATGCCATTAGTGATTTGCTCTATCAAACCTATCAACACGCTCGCTTTGATGAGCCACAACGTATTCGTGAACTCATTGCTCAGTCGCGTGCGCGCGCTGAACAGTCCGTCACAGGCAATGGTCATAGCTTAGCAATGGCGTTAGCTTCACAAGGTTTTAGCCCCACAGCCAAACTGAGTCACGCTAGTAGCGGTATTCTTGGCATACAGAATCTAAAAGCACTCGATGACTCTCTCGAAAACCCTGCATCGTTAAATGCGCTAACGGAATCATTAAGTGGCATTCATCAAGCTATTATTAGCAACCCACAGAAATTTTTAATTATTGGCGAAGAGCAAGCCTCTGCCGGTATTCTGTCGCAGGTTGGGGATTTATGGAAAGATAGTACAGCCGCAACGAATAGCTTATTTACTTTACCGCCCATTAGAGAAAATACTCGCGAGCTATGGCTGTGCAATACACAGGTCAACTTTTGCGCCAAAGCCTATCAAACGGTTAATGGTGGTCATGAAGATGCACCAGCCCTCACCGTTCTCGGCGGCGTATTACGTAATGGTTTTTTACACACCACTATTCGCGAACAAGGTGGCGCCTATGGCGGCGGTGCCAGTCAAGATTCGAGTATTGCGGCTTTCCGTTTTTATTCTTATCGTGATCCACGCCTTGGCGAAACATTGGATGACTTCGATAAATCCATTGCCTGGTTATTAGAAAAAGACCATGAATGGCGCGCGGTAGAAGAAGCAATTCTAGGTGTTATTAGCTCGCTAGATAAACCTTCCTCACCGGCGGGCACAGCAAAGCTGCATTTCCATAACAATTTATTTGGCCGCACACCTGAATACCACAGCGCCTTTAGAGACGCAGTACTAAGCGTGACACAAGCCGACTTAAAACGAGTAGCAGAAAAATACTTACGCCCAGAGCAAGCGAGCATTGGTGTGATTTCACATAAAGGGGAAGAAGCTAACTACAAGAAAGTGTGTGACTCTTTAAACCTGAATATCAAACAGCTTTAATTTTTATTGTAAATAATTAATTAGAACCGACATTAAAAAATCCCTAGTTGCAAAGCAGAAGCCATGGTCTGACCAAGGGTTTTGCAAGCTTCTAGGGCGTCGGCATTGACTTTGCCTTTAATGACTAAAGGATCGGCGACCTTTTTCATTGGGTAACCTTTTAATATTCTATCAACTTCTCTCACCGCCCCACTGCCATCATTACCCGCGCTAACTAATAACGCATAAGGAGTACATAGCTGTAAGGGTTGAGCAGCATGAAAGGTTCGATCAAAAAAATCTTTTAATGCACCCGACATATAGCCGAAATTTTCTGGCGTACCAAAGAGTATGGCATCTGCGCATTCAAGGTCTTTAACATCCGCATCAAAAGCTCGTTTAACAATTAACTCAATGTCAGCTTCTAATGCTGCACCGGCAGCAACCGCCTCAACTAATTGAGTCGTCGTTTCTGATTGGCTATGATAAATAATAAATAGCTTTTTCTTTTCCACGACAACTCTTTTAATCAAGAAGAATGTTAACTACCGTTTTTAGCTAGGGTCTTTCTCTAATGGTTCATCACTGGCTTCTGATTTATCTAAATCACCTGCCGCTTTGTCTAAACCACCTGCTTTGTCTAAACCACCTGCTTTGTCTAAACCAGCTGCTTTGTCTAAACCAATAGGCATAAAATAAATTTGGCCGGCAAGCATCAACACAAAACCCACACCAAAAGTCAGATATTGATTTAAGGAGCCTTCTTCAAATTGCAAATAACCCAATAAGAAAATAATACTTCCCAGCGCAATAGCCTTTAAATAAGACTTCCAAGTTACACGCAGTTCCGCACCACAAGCCTCACAGGGCATCGCAGCAAGCGGACTTAAAAAAGCTTTTTTCCATATAGGCATTGCATTGTTATTACACTTAGGGCAAATCGCTGACACGTATTTATTCTCTCAAAATGGAACGTTAAAAATTCAAAGTGATCGGTAACACTCTACTACTATCTAACCCAAGCTAGCTTTAAACCGCAGTAGTTGTTAGGTCACGGACGCTTTGAATCCTATTTATTAGTTATAGTTTAATTGTTGAACGAGCAGGATAAACAGAATCCCCTCTATAGTTATAGCCTAGCCATTGGTATTTTGTCCAATGCAAATGTATCAAACCCCCCCCGCCTGACTAAAAAGCAATCAAAAAAGAAAATAGCCAAATCTCTTGCTCTATCTTAAAGCTGGATATAATTACATACTGTGCATTTAAACAGTTATCTATTGTTGCAAGCCTAAAAGCAGCAACTGAATAACCGGCCCATACATTGCGAGGCGAAAGCCCAATCAGGTAGGTATAAGAATGAAATTAACCGCTAGACAACAGCAAATACTCTCGTTAATTCGATCGCACATCCAAGATACTGGTTTTCCCCCTACCCGCGCCGATATTGCTAAAGAATTTGGCTTTAAATCAGCCAATGCCGCCGAAGAACACTTAAAAGCCCTTGCAAGAAAAGGCGCTATTGAAATTATCCCTGGCGCCTCTCGCGGCATCCGCCTTATTGATGAAACCCCTAATGGCCTGCCTTTAATTGGCCGCGTCGCTGCCGGTAGCCCCATCTTGGCCCAAGAGCATATCGATGATTACTGCGATATCTCACCCAGCTTCTTTCGTCCTAGAGCCGACTATTTACTGCAAGTAGTTGGCGAGAGTATGCAAGATGTTGGTATCTATGACGGTGATTGGCTTGCCGTGCACAAAACCACTGAAGCAAATAATGGCGATATTGTTATCGCGCGTGTTGATGAAGAAGTCACGGTAAAACGACTGCGTAAAACCCGCAGTAAGCATTTGGTTCATTTAGAGCCAGAGAATCCAGAATTTAATGTGATTGAAGTCGATTTACGAGAACAGTTTTTTGCTATTGAAGGCTTAAGTGTTGGTGTTATTCGCCGCTAAACAGCAATTAAGCAGCCATGATGTCGTCCAATAAATTATTAGTAGTCCTTGGTTCGCGTCATTTTTTAAACGAGCGCCGAGCCAGCTTTCTCGGAGTAATTAATCATGGAACGCGTTAAATCCAACACTCCAAAAGTAGTGCTTTACACCTTCGCAGCCAGTCCATACGGCCTTAAGGTCCAAGCTTTTCTCGCTTATAAGGGAATCCCTTACGAAACTGTCTATGTATCTCCATTTAACATGAGCGAAACACTGCCCGTGGGAAATACCGTCCCCGTTTTGACTATCGACGGTGAGAGTAAAAATAATTCACAAGCCATTGCGCATTGGCTGGATGAACGCTTCCCGAAGCGACCGCTGTACCCCGAGGACGCGCCTTCATGTGTTAGTGAGCTTGATGATTGGGTGCACCACTGCATGATCCCTGCAAACTTTCGATTTGCACGTCCGTCTTTGTCGTTTGCCCTTCCAGTACAACTGCTCAACGCGTGGCGCCTCGGCAGCGTGATGTATCGAACGGTCCCGAATAAAGCGATCGGTGCATGGCGTTTCGCTTGGCCTTTATTCCTTAGCTGGACACCTTTTGTTCGAAGGGAAGCAGAGAATGCACCTGGTCGCAGTCTATTAGATACGGCGCGCCATGTCGGTTCACGTATTAACAAAGAGCTTAACGAGGGGCCTTTCATGTGTGGTCGTAGTGAATTGAGCGTTGCAGACCTCTCAGCCTACGCACTTATTACCTTTGGCTATGAAGCTGGACTTACCGGAGGAGATGGCTTATTGCGCAAA
>Ga0209715_1003852_pt1 | contig 10522 bp, 10 predicted proteins | sample COGITO_mtgs_1205_2_FD_184809 | JGI IMG/M metagenome (GOLD analysis project Ga0209715, IMG submission 184809) | Pelagic marine microbial communities from North Sea - COGITO_mtgs_120503 (SPAdes) (version 2) | ecosystem: Environmental > Aquatic > Marine > Epipelagic ...
TGGCGCCGCCGGTAAGCTTCACCGCACCCAATAGGTTCGTGGGTAAATTCCGCTCACCGCGAGCAGGCGCAAGTCCTTGTGGCACGTCAACTTGATTGGCAGTACCCCCTATGCGCCGGGTATTAAGCAGACTAATGGGCGCCGGCATAAAATCGGTCACGAAAACCCGCCGGGAGGTCGTGGCGAAGTTTTCGTTGGTCGTCTCGCGCAAGCTATTACCAGAATTCGCCCTCGGCGTTGTTTCGAACACCTCACTGCCTTCCAAGAAAAACAACCGCTTCTCAGGAAAAAATGTTTCCAGCGCCGTAAGATTTAAAACAACATCATCGGCCTCAACTGCGCCAAAATCCGGGTTTAAAGTTGCGTTAACCGATACCAAACTGTTGGGCTGCCAGGTGATATCAATACCGGCTCGCGCTGCTTTTTCACCCCGCGCGTCATCGATTGTTCCAGAAAGAAACGGGATCAAGCTCCATTGCATGCGAGGCTCTACCCCCTGCAACTGCATCTCGTTGAGCGCCGTTACAAACTGGGGAGAGGAATACGAATGACCGGGCCACTGATAGCGTTCGTTTTCACTTGAAATCTGTCGACTCGCAGCAAATCCGATCGTTCTCAGGGCATCCGATTCAGGCAAGTTCATCATTGACCAGGGCAGGTAGATTTCAACACTCCAGCCGTTGTCAGTGATCGCAGACTTCCCAATCCAAGGGCCATCCCAATCATTGGTATAGCGCCGCTCCGGTAGTACTTTGCCATCCATGACTGCGTCGCCCAGGGCAACAATAAACCAATAAGCGAACAACCCGGCGCCGGTGGTATCCAAGGTGAATCCGAAGGTGTCCCGGTCGATGAACTGATCCCGGGGCGTCAAACGCTGCACCAAAGATGCAACCGGTTGTTGCATCACCGCGGAGACAAAAAAGCCTTTCTCCGTGGCAAAGAGTCGAATTTCGGTTGGATAGCCGCCCGGCTCCCCGGTCCCTGGCACCGCCACGATCATATTGTCAAAGGTGGGGAGGCTTTGCCAAACCGCTTCCGTGACACGGCCATCTATTTTGACATCGACCGCCGCATGGGCGCGGGTCTCGACTGAGATGCGGTGCATCGGAATACCATCTAATTCGCCTAGGACTTCTTGAGCACCGGGCGTGGCATTCAATCCTGACACAAAACTGAGACTGAGACTGAGGCAAACAATTCTCTGCCTGAGCGTGTTTAGGAACATAAGTCGGACTCCTTGACGCCTTGATCATGATCCTTTCATTAGATCGCGTCTAGCCTCAGATCAGCGATCATCAGGGCCTTCAACCCTTTTCAGCACCCTCAACAGCATTTTGCCGGGGAAACCTAATTTGACTCGGCAAGCCTCGAATACGGGTCGCGTGGCGCGCACGACGTCATGCCGCCTCAACGCTCACGCCCGCGACTTTTAGCAGCACTTCTTCAAGCGCACATCAAAACCTTAAACAGAATTGTCCAACGACCCATTGCGTCTGTACCGTCTTTCTTTTTGGTTTACATCAAAACTTGGTTTACATCAAAATCTCGGATTTCCATCAAAGCTACAAACATGGTTGAATCCGGGGAGGAGGTCACCATGAATTTAACAGAATGGTCTTGGCTATTTTTAGCGCTGTATATTGCCCTCATGGTCGGTATTGGCCTCTACGCGCAGCGTAAAATCAAACATGCCGATGATTTTGCAACGGCGCGCGGCGCCTACGGGCCCTTTTTCCTCGCGCTCGCCTTCGCCGCCTCGACCGCCAGTGGCGCGACCTTCTTAGGCAGCCCGGCGCTCAGTTATGAGTGGGGCCTCGCGGCGAACTGGGGCAATTTCCTCTACCCAATTGGCGTTTATGTTGGCATCTTGATCTCAATGCGCCTGATCGCAACATCGGGCAATCGTTTTGGTAATCGCTCGATTCCTGAGTATCTTGGGGATCGCTATCAATCAGAATTTATGCGGCTGGCCGTGTCCTTATTGTCCTTGGTTTTATTCTTCTATCTCGCTGGGCAGCTTGTGTCTGGCGTCGTGATGTTTGAAATCATGCTGGGCTTGAACGCTGAATGGGCCCTTGGGATCACAACCCTTGTTTTGTTGTTTTACGTCGTTTTGGGCGGCGCGCATGCGGACATCTTGACCGACGGTTTTCAAGGCGCGCTCATGTTGGTTCTGGCCGTTCTGGTGATTGTTCTGACGCTAATGGGGTACGGCATCGATGGCGGCCTATTTGCCCTTGTGGACAACCTCGAAGCCCAAGACCCGAATCTCGCAACAGCGCTCAATCCCAGCACGCCCCTGTATCATTCTTGGTGGTCGATTTTCGTCATTGCCTTTGCGCATATGCCCCTTGGCTTGCTACCGCATTTAGGCAACAAATTGTGGGCCCTGGATTCCACTCAAGACCGCTTTCAATTTGTTAAGCTCGCTGCGCTGTTTGGCTTAATGCTCGGTATGCTGGGCCTTGGCGGATTACTCGCCCGCGCCTATTTCGGCGACGCGTTATATGCCGAAGGTGCTAATCCGAATCAGGCGCTTCCCCTGCTTTTTATCGAGATTTTTCCAACCTGGCTTGCCGCGCTCATAGGTATTGGCGTCCTTTCGGCCGTCATGAGTACCGCAGATGGCCTCGTGGTGTCGTCCTCTCAGATCATCGCGAATGACCTTTATCGCCGAACGTTTGTTCCCATGTTCCATCCCGATATTGATCCGGAACGGCTTGATCGTAGGATTCTACTGATTTCTCGAGTTTCAACCGTTGCGGTGCTGCTCATCTGCATGATCATGGCCTGGTCTTTGATGGATGTGAACGTGTCTTTAATCGTCTGGATTGGCGTTGGGGGCATGATGGCCGCTTTTGCAGGCCCCCTGGTTGTGGGCGCGCTCTGGCGGGGTGTAACGTTAGCCGGCGCAATCGCGGGCCTGCTTGGCGGTTTTGCCGTGTTTATCGTGGCACACGCGCAACTGATTAATCCGCAATGGTTTGTTGGCACCTTCGCCCATGGGCCGGCGCTATGGCTTTATGAAGAAGGTCCGAACCCCTATTCCTGTGCCGTCATGGGTGAAATTGCCTCAGTGCTTTTAACGGTCTTCGTCTCTAAGGTCTCCAAGCCGCTGCCCAAAGCGCACCTGGACTTAATGTTTAATGAGCCGGCCGATGCTTAGCCGGGACGTTCAAAGCAAGGCGCTCAGCGGCGAGCCTTTGTGCTTGCCCGGTTGGGCCCGCGTCTTGCCGCCATGATCGAATGCTCGCGAGGCGCATCCGGTCTGGAAAGACCCTTAGGCAGGCAAGGAAAAACCGAGGAAGGGCTGACCGCGAAATTTAGGACTCAGCTTGCCAACGCCGATTAATGGCTTCAAGATTAACGGATTCAGTTTAGGGCACAAACTCATGGAGGGCATTCATGATCTGGGCGGACAACCCGGCTATAACGCGCTGGGTTATCGCCGCGATGAGCCAGTCTTTAAAGACCGTTGGGAAGCCACCGTTTTCACCCTGGTTCGCGCGTCGGCTCAAGCTGGCGCCTACACCAACATTGATCAATTCCGGCATGCCGTTGAACGGATTGATCCCAAGGCTTACCTCGAGCACGGTTACTATGGCCGCTGGCTAGGGGCAGTTGAAACGTTGTTCGTCGAAGCCGGCATTCTAACAACCGCTGAAATCACCGAGCGCGCCACCCGATTGGGGGCAGACCCCAATGATCTTATCGCCGCGCGCCCAAACCAAACCAAAACCCAAACAACGGGTATTCCAGCCAAACGCAACCCGATTGGCGATCCGCCCTGGTTTCAAGTAAGCGACCTCGTTCATACCGCTGAAACCTCGCCCCTGGGTCATACCCGGCTGCCGGGCTATGCTCGGGACAAACGCGGCATCATCACAGCCTGTCAGGGGCTCTGGCCCTACCCTGACCTTCGAGCCCACGGTCATGGCGAGCCATCGCAGTACCTTTACACCGTCACATTTGACAGTCTGGACTTGGGTTTTTCAGAGGCCTTTGAGCTTAATCTGGATTTATTTGAGCCCTACCTTTACCCAATTGAGACAACCCAATGAGTGATCAGCCTTCCCCGCAAAGTCTCCGCACCGAAGCCATCGAGACCCTCCTGATTGAAAAAAAACTATTGTCCAGCACAGCTGTCGATACGGTCTTAACCACTTTTTCCGAACAGGTCGGCCCGATGAACGGCGCTAAATTGGTCGCGCGCGCATGGGTGGACGAGGGTTTTAAGGCGAGATTGCTAGAAGACGCAACAACCATCATTGCAGAGTATGGTTTTGAGGGCGGCCAGGTCGACAAGTTGATCGTTAAGGCGTGCTCCGAATCGGTTCACCACGTTGTCGTTTGCACCCTGTGTTCTTGTTATCCCTGGGCGGTTCTGGGCTTGCCCCCACGCTGGTACAAGGACCCTGGGTATCGCTCAAGGATCGTCCGTGAGCCGCGTAAGGTGCTGACAGAGATGGGGTTAACCTTGCCAGAGACCACTGGCATTAAAGTCTGGGATTCTTCTGCTGAGATTCGATATATGGTGCTGCCGTTGCGCCCTGCTGGCACCGAAGCGCTGGATGAAACGGCATTGGCCGAGCTGATTACACGAGACGCCATGATCGGCGTTGCAGCAATCGAGACCCCATCATGAGCGATCTTGGATTACACGGTGACACCGCGCCGCCCATGCGCAACGGCGAAATGGTTTTCGAAGCGCCTTGGCAAAATCGCTTGTTTGGCATTGCCGAAGCACTGTGTCAACAGGGTTATTTTGACCGGGACACTTTTCGCGTTTACTTAATTCGTGCCATCGGGCGATGGGAAGCTGAGAATCCGAGTCAACCCGATCAAGATTATGCCTATTTTGACTGCTTCCAGGTTGCCCTTGCTGAGCTGCTGCATGACACGGCGGTCATCGAGGCAAACGTACTCGAGGATCGGGTGCTCGAACTCAAAGCCCGACCGCACGGTCACGACCACGACCACGACCACGGTCAGGGTCACGAACACGGTCAGGGTCACGGTCACGGTCACGGTCATTAACTTCAATCGCGATCTGGATTCGATGTCCGTTTCTTGCGATAACGGCCACCGCCAGATCCGACAAAGGCAGTAAAACGATGCATGACAAAAACACAGAATTAGTCCAACACCACGATGAAGACCTGCGCCGCTATCAAGAACAAGGCACCGCTAGAGCCCTGCAATTGGGCAACCGCGGCCCGCTGAGGTTCGATACAATTGGTCGCCTCGACCCCCATATTCTCAACCAATATAAAACGCACGGGTTTTATGTTTTCGAGGGCGTCCTGGATGATCAGGAACTCAGCGAACTTGAAGCAGATATTCAAACCATTCAAAAACGCGCCCCTGCCTCACCCAAATCTGCTGTCGATCAAAATGGACACGCGGCGCTCGGACACGATCTGACCGGCAAAAATTTTGGTTGGGTTGCCCCCTTGAGCGACCCTGTGGGCGGCACGAGTAAAAACCAGGGACGTCATCCGGTCAAAATGCATGAGCCGCAACCCCCGAGCGATGCACCGGATCATGTGTTGCAAATCATCTTGGGCTCTCTACAGTTTTCCGATGCCTGTCTTCGCCTCTATGGTCATCCCCAATTATTGGCCGTCGCCGAGGCCGTCAATGGGCCCGACTTTACGCCCTTCAATGAAGCCATTTGGCTCAAGCATCCTCATCTCGGCGGCTCGGTTGCCTGGCACCAAGATGGCACCACACAATGGGACCGTCCTGACTTTGATGAAGGCACCCATGGCTTTAATTTTATGGCGCAGCTCTATGGCAGCGATGCGGAAAATGGCCTTTGGGTCGTCCCCGGCTCCCACACGGGGCCAGCGGATATCAAAAACATGATGTTGGCTGCGGGCTCTGATCGACTAACCAACGCCGTCCCCATGATTTGTGCACCCGGCGATGTCGCAATCTGTAATCGGCAAGCGGTGCACGGCAGCTTTGCCAACACCTCCAGTAAGCCTCGGGTGACGCTCAATTTTGGCTTTCACCGCCGCGGGTCTGTCTTCGGTTCAATCGGAAACGGCATCCACAGTCCGGCGACAGTTTACGATTCTGAGCGCATTTTTGAGCGGGCCAAAATGATTGCCTATGGCATCTCCGCTAGAGCCCAGCACCGGCCGGATGAGCCCTCGTATACGTACGCGCCGCTCAAGGGCCATACAATGACCTGGGAGGAAGCCCTTCGACCCGCCATTAAAGATTATAATTTGTTGGACTTGGGTATTTGATGCAGGCCGCCTCAATGATTGCCGTAGAATGTCCAACGAACCTTACGACTACCCGCATATTGGCACTTAACACGAGCAACCCATCCTATGACGTCACCTTTCCTCAAGCCTGAACCCCTCACCCACGAGGCTTTCTTGCCCTTTGGCGACCTCATTTCTGCCGAGAACTGCACGGATATCCGCTCGATCAATGAAGGCCATACCGTGCGATTTAATAACTTGGCGAACCTTGCCCTCAAGGCCACCGGCCTTGCGCCTTGCCTGAGTATTTTTCGCAGTAGGGCTTGGCTATTACCGCGCAAGGTGCATGCTCTGGAACGTCACCCCCTGACCAGCCAAGCGTTCATCCCACTCGGCCAGTCGCCTTATCTTATTGTGGTGGCGCCCGCTGGGCCCTTGCTCGAGCACCAGATTCAAGCGTTTATCGGTCAACCTGGCCAAGGCATCAATTATCATCCCGGCACCTGGCATCATTATAATGTCGCCCTCAATGAGGCGGCGGACTTTCTGGTGGTGGATGCTGATGGTGACACCCCAAATTGTGATGAGGTGACCTTAAATCAACCGATTGAAATACGGCCATGAACGCACTGGACTGCTTTTTGATCGAGTACAGCGACTCGTCTTTCACCAACCCCCATGAAGTGGCGCAAGGGATCACCCCACCGGATCGGCAAGGTCAATTTACCCATATGGGCGCGCAATATTGGGGATTTGAAACCGACCGACACATTGGTACCGAGATCTATCCGACGCAGCAGCACTTTCGCTTCCGGCCCAATAAAGGTCACTTCCTGTGCTTGGGACTCAAAACGCGTAGCGTGGTGACCCAAATCGATATCGATACTCGGTGGTTCACCGGCAATCATGTACCCGAAGTGACCGTGATCCTTGAGGATGCGGATGACCAAGTCATTGTGCTGTCGCATCAGACATTGCGCCCGAATGAACCGCACCATTTTGTGATTCCACCGACCCAAGCCGAGCGCTGCCGCGTGCTTTGCCACCAAGAGGGAGGCATCGCGCGTGTTGCGCTCTTTGGTGAGGCTTTAACCGATCCAGTGTCGCCTATCAATCTGCTGGAGCAGGCCAGCATTGGTCATGTTTCCAATGACCATTACGGGCATCCTAAGGACGCCGTCTTTGGCAATCGGCTCGAGGATCATATGAAGGGTTGGGAGTCGGCGCGTTCTGGCTTTGGGGAACAAGCTGTCTTTAGTTTTGATCAACCTATCGCGCTAAATGCCTTTGTCGTTGACACCTACTTACATCGATTAAATGCGCCGCTTTCTTGCCATCTATTTGGCTTGGGCCCAGCGCATGACCTTACCGACAGTATGCGATCGATACCGCGATGGTCGGTACAGCTGGAAAATGGTGCGCGCGTGGTTCCGGATGACTTTCAGGCCTATATGCAAGGCCGCCATTATGCCGAGGAGGGTAAGCCGTGGCCCGATGCGCTCATCATTCAACTAGACCAAAGCCAAAGCACCCACTGGCAACCCTTGCTACCCTTTCAGGCCCTGAAACCCGATACCTATCACCACTTCGATACCTTCGAGACAGCCGGTTGGTTCCAACACCTGCTTTTCTTACATTATCCGAATGGCGGTATCCATGGGCTCAAAGCGTTTGGCGATTACCAAAGCTGATCGATCAAGCGCGCTTGCTCCGCCTCGGGTAAGAAGCTGCTTCGAACACCGTTGGTGAGCAGTTGCCGCAACGCTTTTTCAGATAAGCCTAAGGCCGCCTCCAGCGCCATAAAGTTCTCGGTCAAATACCCCCCGAAATAAGCCGGATCATCGGAATTCACCGTCACGCATAACCCTTCTGCCAAGAGATCCAAGATGGGATGCTGCGCCATCTGATCAAATACGCGAAGCTTGACGTTCGACAGGGGACAAACCGTTAGCGGAATTTGATCGTCCACCAACCGCTTGCGCAGCCCCGCGTCCTGTACGCATTGAACGCCATGATCAATGCGTTCAACCCCCAGCACGTCCAAGGCTTCGGCTATCATGGCGGGCCCGCCTTCTTCGCCAGCATGGGCGACCAAGCGATATCCCGCTTTGCGGGCAGCATCGAATGCGGCTTTAAATTTACTCGGCGGGTGACCTATTTCAGCGCTATCGAGACCGACCGCAGTGATCTGGTGCTTGAACGGTATCGCAAGCGTTAACGTTTCCAGCGCGGCTGTTTGCGACTGATCTCGTAAAAAGCACAGAATGAGGTAGACGCTCAAACCCCATTGCGCTTTCGCTTCCTCGATCGCCCGCACGAATCCCGGCATAAACACCTCAAAACCGATCCCTCTTTGAAGATGGGTTTGGGGGTCGAACATGACTTCTGCATGCACAATATTTTCCGAGCTTGCTCGGCGAAGGTAAGCCCGCATCAGCAGATAAAAGTCGTCCTCAGTCACCAAGACACTGGCACCCAGGTAATACAAATCAAGAAAACTTTGCAGGTCGTCAAAATGGTAGGCCTGTTGCACTGCCAAGAGGTTCTTATAGGGCAGCGGAACGTGGTTCCGCTCGGCAAGCGTCAACATCAGCTCAGGCTCTAAAGTGCCTTCGATATGAAGATGCAGCTCCACTTTGGGTAACCGCTCAATTAAATCTTTCATGGCAGGTCCTTTTGATCTACGGCACCCGGCAGTTGATTTTCATAGACAGCCCAACCCGCAATCAACTGGTCCACCACGGTCGAGGCAACCTGATAGGCTGACTCGACCGCAATGGCAAGGCCAGAGTAGCCTTTATTTTCTGCCAAAAGATTCTCAGCCGCTGTCACGCCAGGCGGTGGCATCGTGTAGTTACTGGCCGTTCTCAGCACCAGTAACCTGGACACGTCCACCCGCCCAACCCGATTGAGCCAGCTCAGCGACAAATAGGTACCGGTATCCTCCATCGCCGAAGAGACAAATTCGCCCCGTCCTTGCGTCCAATAATCGACCCATTGATTCGCCCAATCATTCATCAAAGCGCCGTGCCAAAAGGTTAAAGCCGCAACATGGTCACCTTTCAAAACAAAGGGTGGACGCTGTGCATTGACATGGTCAGTGTACAAAGCTCGGTGCGCCTTCGCGTGGGCATCGGTATCCGGCAAGGTCAAGTTTTTCGTTTGCGCAAAGGCCCAATTCACCAAGCCCGTGTTGAGCTGATACATTTCTCCCGTTGGGGCAGGCTTATCCACATCAAAGGGGCGCTTGGTATACCGCGCAAAATAACCGAAGGGCCAATCCTCCGGAATTTCACGGGCATCAATTTCGTGGGAAAGATCCCCATCGACCAAGTATTCGGCCCATGCCGCGGAACCGATAGAGGCATCTTCCGGGTCGAAGCCTGCAATACCGGCAACCACCCAATAACTCTTGGTTAGATCAAAACGAGGGTCCATACCGAGGGCCATGATGGCCGCCGCGGATCGGGCGGTACCGATACCCGTGACCAACACTAGGAGCCCTTTTTCTGGATCCAAATATAAATCGCGATAGCCCATAAAAGGAAAGGTCTTGGTTAAGTTCCGGCGCTCCTTCCAGAGCTGAAACTCACCCGCGCGATCACCCTCATCCGCGCCCACTTCGAACATGGTCACCACCACCACTTTGACCGGGATCGGCTCGGGTGGCTCGGCTGCCGCGGCCCAACTCATCAAAACCGCCAGCGCGATCACGCAATTTTGTTGCAATCTTTGCTTCGACACGTCGTTCTCTCCTCTTCAAAGCGCTAAAAGGGATCCAGCTGAGCTTTCAACGCATGCAGCGTGTTAAACCGGACCCCGTTTTCAAAAATCTGCTTTTTGTGAGCCTCACATCCTTCGGCCGATCTTATTTAATTCACGATACCGAACACGAGCACGACACTCAAATCACAGCCAAAAAAAAGGGCGCTGAGCGCCCTTTCCTTAACCTTACCCAATCCTTAGAAGCGGTAAGACAATTTCGCCTGATAGTGCCGTGGCAGTTCAGGTAGAACAACCGTCGTACCAAACAGATCTGGGAAGTTCGCTCTGAAATAACGCTCATCCGTCACGTTTTTCGCCGCAACAATCAACGACCAATCTTCTGCATCATAACTCAAGCTGAGATTGACCAAAGTATAGGCTGGTAGGGTAACCGCGAAAGATTGACCAGAGGCCACTGAGTCGACGTCAACCACACTACCACTGACCGCCATACCATTACCAAAGTCATAGCTTGCTGTGACCGACATAATGGTCTCTGGCATGCCCGCTCGAACCCCTTTACTGGGCGCAACATC
>Ga0209715_1003854_pt1 | contig 10515 bp, 10 predicted proteins | sample COGITO_mtgs_1205_2_FD_184809 | JGI IMG/M metagenome (GOLD analysis project Ga0209715, IMG submission 184809) | Pelagic marine microbial communities from North Sea - COGITO_mtgs_120503 (SPAdes) (version 2) | ecosystem: Environmental > Aquatic > Marine > Epipelagic ...
AGTAGTAAGAATTTGTTCGATTTCATGGGATAGTCCTTCATACATTTGTATCGTAATTGAAGAGCCTAATATTTTAAATAACTCTGGCATAAAAATTGCTGATAATTAGCAAAAGAGGAGCTTCAGTAATGTTTTCTATAATTAAGTCTGGCATGGATACTGCAATGCAGGAGCTGTCAATGATTTCAAATAATATTTCCAATTCAAATTCTATAGGGTACAAAAAAAGTTCTGTTTCGTTTTCCGAATTCTACATTGGTAGAACTGTAGGGGGCGTCGAGAGAGCGCTTGTTGGTAATGGTGCAAATGCTGAACATACAAGGCGTAGTGATGCACAAGGTGCCTTAATCGAAATGGGCGGTGCGTTAGATACCGCGATTGTGGGTAACGGATATTTTATGACTGAGCGCCCTGCAGATGCAGACGTTGAGCTAGCAGAAGGTGAATTAGGTTTTCAGTTAACACGAAACGGAGCCTTTTCTCTTGATTCTGAAGGATTCTTAGTCTCACAAGATGGAGATTTTGTTCTGGGCTTGCCTGCTGTAGGCGGTGTCACTGCAGATCTGGAAGAATTGGATGCGGCTGCACTAGAAAAAATTCAGGTTCCGATTGAAGAAAACGAAGAGCCGCTTTCAAGCATTAGAATTGAAAGCAATGGCAATATTCTAGCTGCATTTGGGCGGGGTGACGATACGGTCGTAGGAACCATTCCACTTTCTATCTTTTCAAATCCAAACAGTTTGAAACAATTAGGTGATGGTAAATATTTGCCTTCGGCTCTCGCAGGTAAATTTTTTATTGGTATTCCAAACTCATCAGGTTTTGGCAATTTAGAGACCGGCTATGTTGAGGGTTCTAATGTTGATATCACAACGGAAATGACAAACATGATCCGGGCACAACAACAATTTAATGGATCAGCAAGAATGATGCAAACTAACTCTGATATGATTGAAAAAATGACCCGATAGATTTATACTACTTCTAGAGGATGAAACCTTTTGTTAAACACATGAATCTTATTTACAAAAGTCTACATACTTCAATGCCAGCTAGGGGATAAAGAATTTGGCAAAATGTCGTGAGTGCTCTATTTCGATGGGTTATGCTGAAAGTCAGGCTGCTTCGCAGTACAACGGCCTGTGCATCACGTGCCATGTAAAGCATCGAGTGCAAACTAAAATAATCACCGCCAAAGATCCAGGCATTTCCACAATTCAACGATCCACTGAAAATGTGTTCAATAAGTTTCAGGACATGTTGGTTACAACGGAAAGCACCATAAATTTAAGAATAAAGGCACGCTGTGGGGTTGTAACAACTGATTTTCATTATGAATTCAAATCAGCTCCAGTTCTAAAACGTTTATGGAATTTTTTGTTTAAAAAACAAGAAAAAAAATCCGATTTTCTTCAACAAGCAATCGAAATTGCCATGCTAGAGCTTAAGGCTAAGGCAATTAGGCTGGATGCCAATGCTATCATTGGCCTTAGTGTCGATTATGTAGTACTCGGTGATTTCAAAAAAAATGGATTAATTGTTTCGTTGGTAGGCACAGGAATTAAGCTTTGATACTATATCGACTTCTGGGAAGTTCGCGATGAGCCGGATTGTCTACAAAAAGGTCAGTGTCGATTGCGCCAATGTTGCGTTGCAGGTTGGTCACGATGTTTTCGCAGGCAAAGGTTGGAAGAAGTTTGATCGAGATGCCATTGTCAGACAAACTTGACGGGCAAGCGGCTAATCCTTAATTCTGGTTGGTGACAGCACATAATCCATTCAAATTTTTCAAAACCTCTCCCAATATCATCCGCTTGGCGGTTATGTATTACGTGCGTTACCCGCTGAGTTTCCGCCAAGTTGAAGATGTTTTGTATGAACGTGGCATTGATATTTGGGTGTTGTCAGACCAACTTGACGTCCCATTGGTTGGTACCTAACTTTTATGAATGACATTAAAAAACCCATTTAAGTACTTCAAGACTTCACCTGAAATCATCCGATTGGCAGTGATGTATTACATACGTTATCCATTGAGTTTTCGTCAGGTGGAAGACATCTTGCATGAACGCGGCGTCGATATCTGTCACGAAACAGTTCGGTTTTGGGTTGAACGTTTTGGTGCAAAATTTGCTAAGGAAATTCGAAAGAAGAGGGCGGGTCAATACTCAAACTGGCAATGGCATTTAGATGAAGTCTTTGTGAAAATAAATGGAGAACGCTTTTACCTTTGGCGCGCCGTTGATCACGAAGGCGAAGTTCTGGAATGCTTTGTTACAAAGCGACGCAATAAGGCTGCAGCGAAGAGGTTCCTGATAAAAACAATGCGAAAACACGGATCACCCAAGATCATCACAACAGACAAGCTGGGGTCCTATGGCGCGGCACTTCGTGAGATTGGAGTTGTAGATCGTCAATTATGTGGCGGCCGATCCAACAACAGATGTGAAAATTCACATCTGCCATTTCGACGACGAGAAAGGGCGATGCAGCGTTTCAAGGCGGTTGCGGCACTTCAGAAATTTGTCGGTTATCACAGTCAAATCTATAACCACTTCAACCATGAAAGACATCTAGAAAGCAGGCAATCCTTCAAGCAAAAACGTACAACTGCTCTCACAGAGTGGTTCAATTTCTGTGCCGCATGATGATGGACTTGAGGTGCCTTTTACGGGTGCTCAAGTTTGTCTGACAACACCTTTCAGAGGGCACAATAAGGAACATTACTTTCATTAGTAATTGAAGCGATTAATCTTCCACTACGGTCCGGCAATGTGAGAAAAGAATGCTTGCATGCGCGCAACTTTCAAATGCACTTGGGCGGAGATGATCGCCAGGCTTGAACATCACATGTCCACTATAAGTGCGGCGCACACTGGTTGGACTGTCGCAAAAGAAAGTGATCACTCCTTTGTAGTCCTGGCCAATATCACAGATTTTTCAGCACTCAGTGAACCGATGATGAATGAAAAGCAAGTGCAGCGGGATAAAAACAACGGCGCCGAGTACACCGCCTATACGATGCAGCCAATGGGTGGGTGGGCCAAGGTTCATGCTCTCCGTTGTGAGCACAAAACTTTGAAGGGCTTTGTGTTGTGCAGTTTTTTGCAATAACATCATCAAGGTAAAACGAGCGTTTGGAAAAAGTGTTGATGTCTGTGCCTTCAACCTCTCGAGGCGCGCCCAGCGATGCGGCCAAGCACCGCTGCGGCAAGCAGGCCATTCCCTGACAAATATCCACGATCACCGCTGCCTGAGACACCACAGGCAGCGCCGCCACCGGCGTATAAATTCGAGATCACCCCGCCATTATTTCGGATCACCCGTGCGGATGCGTCCACCTGCAGCCCGCCTTGCGTGTGAAAAAGTGCGCCCGTGACGCGCACGCCGCAATAGGGGGGGCTGAGTAGCGTTCCACCAAAGCTTCGGCCAAAACGGTCAGTGCCGTTTGGCGAGATATCTGCAATCGTTTTGCTGAGGGTGTCAGCAGGTAGACCAAGAGCTTGGGCCAGCCCTTCGAGCGTGCCTGAACTCTTGATGGCCCCCTCAGCTTTGGCGCGTTTAAAGTCCTCAAATTGCTCTGCGATTTCTGCGATGCGCCCATCAAAAATAGCATAGGCTACACCCTGTGCTTGCGATAGCACTGCCCGTGCCGCTTCGGAGTAGCCTTGGGCTTCATTCCAAAACCGCTCGCCCGCAGCGTTTACTTGCACACCGCCCTCTGTGATGGTTGCCCATGTGATGAGAATACCATGCGGATGGGCGACATTTCCGTGCCCCTGAAACGCCCCGAGGTGTTCCGTTGCCGCGCCGATCTGACTGGCCCAAAGCACAGCTTCGCCTCGGTTGCCGTCGTGACCGAACCAAAGCCCATTTTCAATGTCAGGCATATGCTCCGACACCAGCGCGCGATTGCCGCCAAAGCCGTTGCAGGCAAGGATCAGCCGGTCGCAGCCAATCGTCTCAATGCCGCCATCAGGGCGCAGGGCAGCGACGCCATGAACCAAGCCACCCGCGAAATAAAGCGTTTCTGCACGACGCCCACAAATAATGTCGATACCCGCCCGTTCGGCTGCGCTTCGCAGAGCATCAATCAACTCACTGCCCGCTCGGGTCGGCAAGCCATGCATTCGGCGGCTTGAATGGCCAGGGTAATTAAAATCGTCGACCAGCGAAAACGCAAGACCATGCGTTTGTGTCAACCAGTCGATCACCTCAGCTGCATTTTGCGCCAAAAGATCGACCAGCGCCTGGTTGTTTTCTTGATGGGCCTTCGCTTGAATATCGGCTGCAAATAGGGCGGTGCTATCCTTTATTCCTGCGGCCTTTTGAATTTTTGTCCCCGCGGCAGGGATCAATCCAGCAGAGAGCGCCGTCGATCCAGACGGAACCGCATCCGCTTCTATCACCAAAACCTCTTGTCCCGCCTCCATTGCTGACAGGGCGGCGATCAGGCCGCAGGCACCAGCTCCGACGATCAGAGTTTCGACCGTAAAGTCGAATTTCTGGGGGGGCTCCTTAACCGTTGGAGCCATAATAACGCGCACCTTTTTTGAGCATATCAGCCGTACCAATCACAGCGTTGAGGCCATCGAAATCAAACATCCGCTCTCCAAATGGCTTGTTAGAGCCATGTTTGGCGAGGCTTTGGTAATAGTCTTGCGCCGTGCGTGCGATTGCGCGCACGATGCCACCAGGGAAAATTACAATTGAGAAACCAAGATCTTCCAGATCATCGGCGCTCGTGATGGGGGTTGCCCCCCCTTCAACCATATTCGCCAAAAGTGGGATGCGCTTAGAGAAGCGCACTGCAATTTGTTCCAATTGGGCTCGGTCCTGTGGTGCTTCAATGAACAACACATCCGCGCCGGCTTCAAGATAGGCCTCAGCACGATCTTCGGCAGCGCCGAAGCCCTCCACGGCAATGGCGTCAGTGCGCGCGATGATCAGTGTTTCGTCAGAGCTTCGGGCGTCGGCCATGGCCGCAATTTTCCCAACCATTTCCCCGGTGGAGATCAGCGACTTTTCGGACAGGTGACCACAGCGTTTTGGGAAGGTTTGGTCTTCGATTTGCAGAGCAGATGCGCCTGCGCGCTCATAAAGCCGCATTGTGCGTTGTGCATTGAGCGCATTTCCAAAACCTGTATCGGCATCAATGATTACAGGTAGAGATGTGCGATCGGCAATCAGCGTCATTGTATCCGCCATTTCAGAGGCAGTTGTCAGCCCAATATCAGGTCGCCCCAGGCGCGTATAGGCGACAGCAGCCCCGCTTAGGTAAAGCGCCTCAAAGCCGGCCGCCTCTGCAAGCGAGGCTGTAAGCCCGTCGTAAACGCCTGGCATAACGACGATTTTTTTATTCTGAAAACGAGTTTTAAGGCTCATGATCTTCCCTCGATCAGAGCTAAGGCTTCGGCGCAGCTCATTTGTTTGGTGACAGTATCAAGCGACAGGAGTGTTGCGTCATGCACCTCGGTTTTGAAGGCGGCGCAGCCGTCTGTCAGCATGAGTGTTTCAATGTTGCGTAGGTGCGCGTCGCGTAGTGTTGAGGCCACGCCCCCATTGGTGACGATCCCGCCCACAATCAGATGATCAATGCCTGTGGCCCGCATCAAATACTCGAGACGCGTTTGGAAGAAAGCTGAATAAGCCACTTTTTCAATGACGAAATCCGCAGGGTGGAGCGCGTCGACAAGACTGTGCCCGAAACTGCCTGGCGCAAAATCTCCTTTGTCAAGGAAGGGGCGAAGCTCCTTGAGGTGCGGGGCGATCAGCGGCTCTCCGTCTTTGTCAGGGACAAGCGTGAACTGCGCCGAAAAATAGCGCCCCCCTTTAGATCGCAAGGCGCGCGCCAAGGGAGCAATGCGACCTGGTAGGGCTGCGATCTTCGCCGAACTCTGGCCGGCGCGCCCGTAGGCTCCTTCGGGGTGGAGGAAGTCATTTTGTAAGTCGATGGTCAGCAAGGCTGTGCGCGACAGGTTCCAGGTACTCAGATCACTCATTTCATTCCTCCTGAGGTTCAATGATGGTGTTGCCAAACCGATCTACGCGGCCTTGCAGGTGGGGCTCGATCAAGACAGTTGTGTCAGGTTGGGTCAAAATGGCGGGGCCAACTATTTTGGTTCCTGAGGGCAAGGCAAGGCGATCATATATGGCCGTGTCATACCATTTGTCGCCAAAGTGCACCCGGCGCACCCCAACTTTTTCCGCCCGTCCGCCTTCGGGCGGTGCAAGGGTGCTCAGGTCAAACTTGGGACGTTTGCCTGTCACCGCGCTGCGCAGGTTCAAAATGCGCCGCACGCCGTTTTGCAATAATCTGCCATAGGTTGCTTTATATGTGGCATCAAAGGCAGTCTCGATTTCGGCACGCGTGACGGCTGCCACAGTGCTTCCGTCTGTTTTGACCTTGAGCGGCACCGAAACAGTATGAGTTTGTCCGACATAGGCCATATCAAGCTCAAAGCTTAGCTCGCGGGCTTCGAAATTTGTTCTTGCGGCATCAAGCAAAGCCAGGCCTTGATCTACATGTGCGTGCATGAAGGCCGCCAATGCCGCCTCATCCAGCATATCAACGCGCGAATTTATGGTCTGAACAAAATCTTGCCTCATATCGGCAATAACGCAGCCCATAGCGGAGGTCACGCCCGGGTAGCGTGGGACAATCGCCCGCGCGATACCAACTTCCGCCAGCATCGCGCCAGCGTGCAATGCACCGCCGCCACCAAAAGGCATAAAGGCAAAATTTTTCGGGTCAAATCCTCGTTCGATGCTCACGAGCCGAATAGCGCCAGCCATACGGCTGTTTGCAACTTTCAAGATGGCTTCGGCGGCCTCCACTGTTGTGAGACCCAATGGCTTGCCAACATGCTCGTCAATTGCGCGGCCCGCGGCGTCTATATCCAGGCGCTCAAGTTCCCCACCAATTGGGTTTTCAGGGTCAATCCGTCCCAAGAAGACATTGGCGTCTGTCACCGTCGGTCTTGTATTGCCGAGGCCATAGGCCACTGGTCCCGGGTTGCTCCCTGCGCTTTGTGGGCCGATATTGAGCAGGCCGCCCTTGTCCACCCAAGCGATAGATCCGCCGCCCGCGCCGATTGTGGTTATCTCGATCATCGGGTTGCGCACGACCATTCCAAAATCAATGGAGGTCTGAGGCGAAAGCATCGAGCGCCCGGCTGAAATCAACGACACATCAAAACTTGTGCCCCCCATATCGCCGGTGATGACATTTTCAAAGCCTGCCGATTGGGCAATATAGGCCGCGGCTATGACCCCCGCAGCCGGTCCCGACAGGGCAGTGCGTACGGGCAGGCGGCAGGCCGTATCAACCGCCATCACGCCGCCATTGGATTGAACGATCATGAACTCGCCCTCAAAGCCGTCGGCCTTAAGCGCGTTTTCCAAACGGGCAAAGTAACCTGAAACCTCTGGCTGTAGATAGGCATTCAGCGCCGTCGTTGAAAAGCGTTCAAATTCGCGTATTTCCGGTAGAATTTCGGAGGACGCGGAGACATGCTGATTGTGCCAAATATCACGGAGCAACGCGACTGCGGCCTCTTCATTTGCCGTATTGGCATAGGAATTGGCAAATAGGATTGCCACGCTTTCACAGCCATTGGCTTGCAAGGCCTGCGCGGCGCTGCGTACCGCGTCAAGATCAACGGGGGTGCGCACAGTGCCATCTGCCAGCGTGCGCTCAGGCACTTCAAGGCGGTTTCTGCGGTCAACCACAGGCTCGAAATTCCCGCGAAGGCCCCAGGTGCGCGGGCGATCTCGCCGGCGCATTTCGAGCACATCGCGCAGTCCTTGCGTGCAGATGACGCCGGTCTTGGCGCCCTTGCGCTCCAAGAGCGCATTGGTGCCTGCGGTTGTTCCATGAACAACAACAGAAATTTTCGAAAAATCGCTGACCTCTTGTTTAATCCCATCTAGGAAGCCCGCCGATTGGTCAGGGCGCGTGGTGGGTACTTTTGCAACCCGGGCTGTGCCGGCTGTTTCGTTGAGAACAAAAATATCCGTGAATGTGCCGCCAACATCGACACCGATCATGAGGCTGCTCATAGGGTGCCCTCCCGCCACTTTGTTCCGTAGACGGCGTCAGCCTCGACGTCGCTCATTAATCCGCGCGCCACATCGCGGGCGATGGCCTCATGGCTGCGGTCATCAGCCCTGCCGTAGCCTCCACCTCCCGGTGTTTGTAGGCGTACAGCTTGCCCAGCTTTTAGAGTAATTCCACGCATCTTTGAGGTCAGCGGGGGGCTGTGCCATCCGTCATCTTGTTCGTATTGAAAAACATTGAGCGCAGCATCGCCACCACCTGCGATTCCCTTGGGTGCGAAGCAACCACGCTCTCCAAAGAGAAAGGCTTCTGCGCCGTTTTCTTCAAGAACTTCAATTTCATAGATCGCGCCTAAGCCGCCGCGATGCGCCCCAGCTCCTGCGCTATCGGGGCGCAGAGCCCATGTTCGAAACATCACAGGATAGGCCGCTTCTAAAATTTCCATTGGCGGAATTGTGGCGGTTGAGATTGGCGCGTTGCCATGGTTTAGACCGTCTGTCTCGATAGAGCCGCCGTGACCGCCTCCGTAGAAGGAAAACATGACCCATGGCTGGCCGTTTTTGCGCTTGCCTGCAATGGAAAGCGCATTGATTGTTCCGTATGCATTTGCAACCACCCGCTCCGGGGCAGCCTGCGCAAAGGCAGAAAATACAACGTCAATCATACGCAGGATGGTTTCCGTATATCCGCCCGTTGGCGCGGGGAACTTCGCGGCCAGAAGGCTGTCTTCGGGCACGACGACCTCAATAGGGCGCATGACCCCAGCATTCGCAGGTAGCGCAGGAAAGATATGTTTGATTGCGACGTACGCTGTTGCCACGGCTGTCGGCAGGGCAATGTTTACAGGACCGGCGCATTGAGGAGCCGAGCCTGTGAAATCAAGAAGCATGGTGTCATCCTTGATTTCAAGAGCGATTCTGATCTTAAGCGGCGCATCATTGATCCCGTCGTTATCCAGGTAATCTTCCGCTTCCCAGCGCCCATCTGGCAGCTCCGTCAACTCTGAGCGCATGAGCGCCTCAGCGCGGTGGCCCAAGGCTTCAAGTGCGGCTGTGATCGTCACGCCACCATATTCATCTAGCAGCTCATCCATCCGCTTCACACCCAGATCGAGCGCGCCCAACTGACCGTTGAGATCGCCCATGGCGGATTGTGGCAGGCGGGTGTTGCGCATCAGAATGTCGATGATGTCTTGGTTCACCTTGCCGGCACGCGCAAGTTTCACGGGTGGCAAGTTAAAGGCTTCTTGGAAAACATCAGTGGCGGCCGGGTTGTAATTTCCGGGAACAGCGCCGCCGACATCGTGCCAATGGCCGACCGAGGCGAGATAGCAAAACAGCTTACCCGCGTGATAATATGGACGCACCAAACGCATATCTGACAGATGTGTGCCGCCAATATGGGCATCATTGAAGATGTAAATGTCGCCATCTTGCAAATCGCCGTCTTTGGCAGCTTTCTCGATCACGGCCTTGACCGCAAAAGACATCACACCAACGAATATTGGCAATCCCGATTTGCCTTGCACCAAAGTGTCGCCCGAGACCGCATGATAAAGCCCATGGCTGGCATCATGCGCCTCGGCGATGATGGGATTAAAGGCCGCACGAAAGAGGGTTGCGTCCATTTCATCTGCAATTTGTTCCATCCTGCCCGCAAGCACCGATAGGGTTATTGGATCAATTTCACTCATGTATTTGCCCTCACTTCGGCCATATCGTTCCAAACATCCTGCTTGGTAATCTTTCCATCAACGACTTCGAAGCGATCAATAAAACGGATGCTTTCAAAGCAGCTGCCATCGTGGTATTCGCCTTGCAACGTGCCGCGGCAATAGACGATGGAGGCCTCGTCTGGGCTCTGAAGCGCATCAAAACCTTCATATGTTTTTGTGACAAATTTGTAGCGTGGCTTCGACCATTGTATCAGCGCGTCAAGCGTCGTCATTGGCCCGGTGCCGGGGAAAGACATTGTAAAGCCCTGAGCCAACAATGCGCCTGCCTTTGTCAGATCACGCGCTTCCATGGCTGAGAGATAATCTTTTACGATGAGCTCTGGGTCCGGCCTTGCCGCTGCCGGTCTGCGCTGGATACGACCGCGATAGTAATTTTCGGTTGGCATGTCATGAATCATGATCGTGACAAGCTCTGGGGTAGCTGGGACCACGAATCGCACAGCATCTGTCAAAGCCTGACCAAGGCGTTGTTTTTCTGATGAATCATAGCCTTCTAATACGTGCAGTTCGACCACAGGCATCGCCGTCTCCCTCGCTTAACCTGTACTATCTGTAATACATATATTGTATCTTTCCAGATTTTTTTTTTGGATATTCTGAATACTAATACTTGCTTTTGTAGGGAACATATTTACGCTCAACTGGGTACGGTTGAGGAATCATGAATGCGGGCTGAGTCTGTTCAGATATTGCCAAAGGGGACCAAGGCGCTCCGTGTTTA
>Ga0209715_1003886_pt1 | contig 10467 bp, 7 predicted proteins | sample COGITO_mtgs_1205_2_FD_184809 | JGI IMG/M metagenome (GOLD analysis project Ga0209715, IMG submission 184809) | Pelagic marine microbial communities from North Sea - COGITO_mtgs_120503 (SPAdes) (version 2) | ecosystem: Environmental > Aquatic > Marine > Epipelagic ...
CGTTCCCTGAGGCAGGTTTGACTGAAGACGGTGTGTCGCAAATCGGTGCTTCGGTGTCCGGTAGTATTCAGACCAATGCGATCTGGTCCGTGATCGCCGCGCTCGGTGGTATTTTGCTCTACGTGGCGTTCCGCTTTGAAGTCGGTTATGGTATCGGGGCAGTTGTGGCAACGGTACACGACGTTTTGATGACAGTCGGTATCTTCGTGTTGTGCGGCCAATTCGGGATCTTCGCCAGTGGCCAGTTCACCGCACCGATGCTTGCGGCGATTCTGATGATTGTCGGTTACTCGATCAATGATACGATTGTGGTGTTCGACCGTATTCGCGAAGAGCTGGAGTTGAACCCCGGTTCGAATCTACGCTCGATCATCAATCTTGCGATTAGTCGCGTGTTTTCACGTTCTTTGTTGACCAGTATTACGACTTTGCTCGCTGCGCTGTCGCTTTACATCTTCGGTGCAGGGGTGATCAACGATTTCTCTTTCGTATTCATCGTCGGTATTATCACCGGTACGTTCTCCTCGATCTTCATCGCCAGCCCAGTGTTCTTCTGGTGGCACAAGGGAGATCGTCGCCACGTCGAAGAGCATCAGCTTACGCCGAAGCGCTACGAGTGGGAGAGCACCAGCGAAGATTAAACCGATTGACGGGTGACTCTTTAATTTGGAATGGCGAATCGGTAGCGATTCGTCATTCTTCGTTTTGAAGGGTCGATTGGAGTCGCCAATGGCTGACTTCTATTCCTTTTTAACCCATGCTTTGGACCACAACTGAGACTAACGAGACGCTGGCAGCTGATTTGAGCGCAGGGTTACGCGTATCTACAGTGATGGGACAATTGCTCGCTCAGCGGGATTTGGCGTCCGTTGAGGCGGCGGAGGAATTCCTGCGCCCGCGCCTGGCTCAGTTGGAGGATCCGTTTGCGCTGTCGAACTTGCGCGCTGCGGTCACGCGGATTGAGCAAGCGATCGAGGCGAAAGAGTCGGTCGTGGTGTTTGGCGACTACGATGTGGACGGAGTGACCAGCACGGTGCAGCTCGTGAGTATGTTGCGCACGCTCGGGCTGGATCCGCGCTACTGTGTGCCGAGGCGCTTGGACGAAGGCTATGGACTGAGTCGCGCCGCGATTGACCGTGTCTGCGATGGGGATATTCCTGAGCTGTTTATCGCCCTGGACTGCGGCACCAATGCGCACGAGCCGATCGCTTATTTGCGCGAGCTGGGCTGTGATGTGATCGTTGTCGATCACCACCAGACCAAGACCGAGGCACCGCAGGGCTGTATTTTTGTCAATCCGCATGTGAATGATGCTGAGACTGCGCCGTGGCGTAACCTGTGTACGGCGGGACTGGTTTTTAAGCTCTTGCATGGCTTACTAAAGAGTCGTCGTGAGGCGGAAGACCCGCTGGTCGAAGGTATTCAGCTCAAGGACTATTTGGACTTGGTGGCGATGGGAACGGTGGCGGATTTGGTGCCGTTGCGCCAAGAAAATCGGATTCTGTCCTGGTTCGGGCTGCGGCATTTGCGTGCCAATGGTCGTACCGGGATTCGTGCCTTGGCCGAGGTGAGTGGGATCGATAGCAGCCAGGAAATGACGAGCTCGGATATTTCGTTCAAGCTGGCGCCGCGCATCAATGCCAGCGGGCGCTTGGCTGATGCGGCCTTGCCGATCGGGCTGTTGTTGAGTGATGATATGCGCGGCTGTCTAAAAATCGCACAGGAGTTGGACGCGATGAATCGCGAGCGCCAGACCATCGAGCGCGGCATCGCAGCCGAGGCCGAGCGGCGCGCCGCCGTTGAGTTTGCCGATGAGCCAGGTATCGTTTTGTTTGGCGAAGACTGGCATGCCGGTGTGGTCGGCATCGTGGCGAGCCGTGTGAGTCGGCATTTTCATAAGCCCTGTGTAATCCTCGGTGCGGATGGTGATGAGACCCACGGGTCTGGTCGCAGCGTGGCGATGGTCAATTTAGTCCACGTGTTTCAGCGCTGTACCGATTTGCTCGGTCACTGGGGCGGGCATCCGATGGCGGCAGGTGTGTCGTTGCCGACCGCAAATGTTGAAGCATTTACCGCGCGCTACCTTGAGAGTTTGAAGGCCTTGTATCCGGAGGGCTTGCCGGAGCCGTCGCTCAAACTGTCCACTTGGTTGGAAGTCGGAGATTTGGAAGAAGGCTTGCTCGAGGAACTCGACCGGTTGCACCCTTTCGGCCAGGGCAATGCCGAGCCGACTTTCGGGCTGCGCGGCGTTGTGCTTGAAGAAACGCCGCATGCTTTCGGTGAGGGGAACTTCCGCTTTCGTATGCCGATTGTTAATGGTGCGCGCTCCGGCGTCGCTGGCATTGCCTGGCGAATGGATGCCGTGCCTGAAGTCGGGCAGCGTATCGACATGGCGATCCGCTTTTCTTGGAACTATTGGCGCAATAGCCGCTACCCGCAGGTCACTTTGACTGATTGGAAGCCGTCGGCTTAGGCGGCCGAAGTGGCCGCAAGGCTGGTTTTAAGTGCGGGGAGTCGCCCAAGCGACGGGATGGTCGCTTGTATGGTCGGTCGAGTGCAATAAATTTGAAACTCGGATGGACACGGTCTCCGAAACTGGCAGATTGCCAAGACACATGGCTACTGCATCTAAGATTCTTCTCGGCGTGAACGTCGACCACTGTGCCACGGTGCGTCAGGCACGCTTTCGTGAGCATGCGCTCGATCATGGCAACGAGGTCGAGCCGGATCCGGTCGCCTTTGCGCTGTTGTGTGAGCAGGCAGGTGCGGATGGCATTACGATGCATTTGCGTGAAGACCGTCGCCATGTGCAGGATGCTGATATTCGCCGGGCGCATGCGCAGATCCGCACACGGCTCAATTTTGAGATGGGTTGCTCCGAAGAGATCGTCGCCTTGGCACTCGATTTAAAGCCGCACGCTGCATGTTTGGTGCCGGAGAGTCGCGAGGAGGTGACCACCGAGGGTGGTTTGGATGTGGTCGGCCAAAAGTCCCGAGTGGCGGATGTCGTTGCTGCCATGACCGAAGCGGGGATTATTACCAGTTTGTTTATCGATCCCGACCCTGCGCAAATTGAGGCTGCGGCTGAGTTGCAGAGCCCTTGGATTGAGTTGCATACCGGGGCCTATGCGAATGCGTACTATGGCGACGGGCGTGCAACCGAGTTGCAGGTCCTCAAGGATGGTGCGGCGCTGGCTCATGAGTTGGGCTTGGTGGTGAATGCCGGACACGGGATCAACTACACAAATATCGCGGAGGTGATTACGATACCACATCTGCACGAGCTGAACATTGGCCACACTATTGTCAGTCGCGCGTTATTTGTCGGCGTCGAGCAAGCGGTGCGCGAGATGAAGGCCTTTCTGCTGTAGTGCAGTCTTCATCTGTCGTTTGTGGTGAATCGCAGGCGGCTTTGCCCGCATTGTGCCGTTGTAGGGTTCGAACTTGTTCGATCCCACATCGCATCAAGCTTGTGGGAAGTAGTATGTTTCAAATGATCTTTTGGCACGTTCGCTATTTTGAGTTCTTTGTCTAAATTTATAGAGAGATTAAGTACTTAAATATGAAAGCATTACCTGCCGCCAGTCCTGTCCTTTCTTGCCAGCAGACCCTTGAGTTGGAAGCCTCGATCCTCCAGGATGAGGCAGCCGAGTGGGCCGCGATACAGCAGGCGGGACGCGGTATCGCCAAAGCGATTCAACTCGATTTTCAGGAGTTGAGTCCGTTGTCGCAAGCGCACCGTGTGCTGGCCTTGATTGGCAAGGGCAATAACGGTGGCGATGCGTTGATTGCTTGCAGCCAGTTGTTGGCTGATTTACCGCATGTGCGCGTGACGTTGATTTTTGCGCAGGACCCCGAGGCGATGAAGCCTTTGGCGAAGCGCGCATATGCGGAGCTTGAGGGCCGTGTCTGTGTACATCAGCTTGACATCGCCAGTGATGAGGCCGCGATTCATCGGCTGTTGGACGCCGCTTCGGAGGATGCTGGCTATGCGATCTGTATGGATGGCCTGTTGGGTGTGGGCATTCAGCCGCCGGTGCGCGAACCGCTGCGTACCTTGATTGGTGCGGTTAATCGTTATGTTAAAATCGGTTTGCGTGCGGCGGTGGATCTACCGAGCGGCCACGGCGACGAGTCGGACGAGCTGACGTTTGAGGCGGATTTCTCGTATGCGACCGGGGTTGCCAAAAAAGTGGTGTTTGAGGGCATTGCGAACTGTGGGCGCGTGCGTTACATTGATTTGGGCTTTTTCAAAACGCCCGAAGGTGCGGCGATCGAGGCGTCGGAAATGGTTCTGAATAGTCGTGTGCTGGATCCGTTGCGCGCCTTGCGTCCGGCTTGGGTCGATAAGCGTGCGTTCGGGCATCTGTTCGTTGTTGGTGGTTCTGCTCACATGCCGGGAGCGTTGCTGATGACGGTGCAAGCCGCGGTGCGTTCGGGGGTTGGATTGGTGACGGCCTTTGCGCCGGCGTCGGTCACGGCGAGTCTTTCGGCTCAAGTGCCCGAAGCTATGTGGGTGCCGTGGCCCGAGACGGAGCATGGAACACTCAATCCACGGGCGATGCCGTTGCTGTTTGATCGTTTGGATCAGGCAACGGCAGTGTTGTTGGGCCCTGGTATGGGCAAGGATCGTCATAGCGAAATGGTCGCGCAGGATATTGTGAAGCAAGTGGAGTTGCCTGTCATCTTGGATGCGGATGCCTTGCGCCCGCGTGTGATTGAGTTGGTGCCGAAGCGTAAAGCCTCGATGGGCTCGGTGATTCTTACCCCACATATGGGCGAATTCATGCGGATCGCTAAGCTCGATCGGCCCGATTATACCAACCAGGTATTGAAGGCGTTTTGCAAACGCTACCGTGTCATGACTGTCCTCAAGGCCGCGCATACTCGGATTTGTGATGGTGAATCCGTGTGGTACAACATCTGCGGCGGGCCTGTTCTGTCGCGTGGTGGAAGTGGCGACCTGTTGGCCGGCTTGATTGGTGGTATGCTTGCGCAGAATGCAGCCGATGCTGAGGTTGCGGTGGCCCGTGGAGTGGTGTTACACGGACTGGCGGCACAGCAGTTGGCCCGCCATCATGGCCAAGTCATGGTGCATACCACTCAGTTGTTGGATTATTTGTCGCCAGTGCTGCGGGGGAGTTGAAGCTGCGTTGTGTTCGTCTGCTGCACGGCTTGAGCATCACTCGATGTCGTGCTAGCGTTGCACATGCCGCCGTCGTTGAACCCACGCCAAGCACTGTTGGTGCTAAATGGTTTGCCCCATGTGGGGCCTATCATGCTTCGGCGCTTGATGGATGCGTTTGATCGAGACCCTGTGGCGGTGCTCTGTGGGAAGCACGCGCAATTATTGGAGGTCAAGGGGGTGGGTCCCAAGGCGGCCGATGTCTTGGTCCATTGGAGCGATCATTTTAATTTGGCCAGTGAAGTCGCCCAGATGCGGCGCACCGGCACTCGCTTCTTTATTCAACAAGACGAGAAATATCCGAAGCTGCTGCTGGAGGCATATGATCCGCCGATCGGACTCTATTGGCAGGGGGACTACATCGTTGATCGCCCCTGTGTCGCGATTGTCGGCACGCGCCGCTCGACCCTCTATGGGCGAAGGGTCACGAAGCAATTCGCTTCGGAACTGGCGCGGCTCGGGTTTTGCATCGTCAGTGGCATGGCGAGTGGTACCGACACTGCAGCCCATCAGGGCGCGCTGCAGGCGGGGGGCAAAACGGTCGCGGTATTTGGTTGTGGGTTGGATACGATCTATCCGCCTGAAAACAAGGAGCTGTATCATCAGATTGTCGCCGCCGGCGCGGTGGCTAGTGAATTCCCGTTTGGACGGCGGGCGGATCGGCAGACCTTTCCAATGCGCAATCGCCTGGTGGCTGGCATGTGCCAGGGCGTGGTCGTGATCGAGAGCGATGCCGCCGGCGGCAGTATGATTACGGCTCGCTTCGCTGGGGAGCAGGGGCGCACCCTGATGGCGGTTCCGGGTCGTATCGATCAGGCCAGTAGCGCGGGGTGCCATCAACTGATAAGGGACGGCGCGATTCTAGTGACATCGGTCGACGATATTTTGGAAGAGCTGCGCTATGCGAGGCCGCAGGAGTCGCATAGCCTAAATCCCCCGACCGAAACTGAGCCCTCGATTGGAATACTTTCTGATGCGGAGCAAGCAGTGATGGATTGTTTCACCGGTGGTGAAGTGGCCTCTCCGGACGCGCTCGCGGAACGCATGGCACGCCCCGTTGCGGAAATCGCGGCACTCTTGATGGCGTTGGAGCTGAAGCGTCGCATTGTGAAGCGAGCCGACGGGCGTTTTGAAGCAAATTGAGTTTAGCGTCGCTGTTTGTGAGCGGCTCCCATGGTCGGGATGCTTGACAGTCTCCGCTGCCAGGCGGTATTGATGAAGGCTCTGATCAAGAAATTCACAGTTGCTGGCTTGCTTAGCCTGTTTGCATGGAACGTCGCATTGGCGGGCGTACCTGGTTTAATGCTGTGTTTGCATCAGGACTCTATCGTTCATCTCCAGTCTGAAGACGCTTGCGGGGGGCACGGTGAGGACGCGCATACACATGAGGTAGCTGAAGACGTCGGCTTTTGTGAGCTGGCGCATGATTGTACCGATTTCCAATTAGTCGGTACGGTAGTGATCTCCACGCGGCTGAATGAAAGTGAGGCGATTGCGCTGCCGGTAGCCCCCCTGATTGCGTTTAATGATCCGGCCCCGCAGCCGAAAGTGTTTCAAGTAAGGGCTCCGCTGCGGCCTCCATTGCGCGCGCCACCGTCGGTTTATTGGCTGACCGCTGACCTCCTACAGACGACCGTCCTTCGGATCTGAGTTTCCTAATACACCCGCCCCTCCGGTTCGCTAAGCCGGTGAAGTTGTAGCCCTGCGCTACATGTGAGCTAAATTGTATTAGGAATGTAATGTATTATTTTTTGAAATTAGGACGCGCTGCTGCGTTCGCCCTCATCGTCCAGTCGGCTTTGAGCAGTCTGTCGGGAGCCCCGCTTCGTCTAAACAAAGCGCAGGCGGTGTTGCGTGCGGTGCAGCAGAACCCGGCACTCCGTGCGGCTAGGACGATTATCGATCAGGCAAATGGTTCTGCGAGTCAGGCGGGTCGTTGGCAAAATCCCGAGCTGAGTCTCGATTATAGCACCGATCGTTGGTTTAATAATCAAGGCGAACGCAGCGTCGGGTTGGGGTTTGAACAACGATTTCCCGTGACGAATCGATTGAGCCTGCAGAAAGCCATTGCGCGCGATGAGGTCGAGCTGGCGCAGGCCGAGGTCAGCAATCAAGTGCGACTGCTTTGCGCCGAAGTGGAGTCTGCGGTGGCCCGTGTCGCAGCCTTGCAAGCGCAGCTCCAGCTTCGCGAGCAGATCATCGGGTTGAATCGTACCTTTGCGTCCTTCATTGAGACTCGAATTGAGACGGGTGAAGCCTCCTCGATTGAGGCCAATCAAGTTAAAATCGAGCTCTATGCAGTCGAGCAGGAGCTGCAGGCGTTGGAAAACAAACTGCTCAGCGAACGGGCGGCCTTGAAGCTGCTGATGGGTATGGAGGTCGATACATCGATTGAGTTGTCACATCAATTCAAATTGCCGGCAACCGCGCCGAAATTGCCCGCCCTCACAGCAGACGCGCTAGCGAATCACCCGGAATATCGGATGAAGTCGCTGCTTTCTGGAATTGCGGACAACCGAGTTTCGGCTGCCAAGGCAGCGCGTTGGGCGGATGTCGCCGTGCGTGTTTTTTTTGAGGAAGCGCGCAGTGTGGATGTCCCCAGTGGTTTGGGGACGGATCGTTCGTTCGGTGTGGGCGTATCGATTCCGCTCCCATGGATGAACCGAAATCAGGGGCTGATCGAAGTGAGCCGTGCGCAGCAACGACAAATTAAATATGAACTCGATGCCGTTGGTCTCAAGTTGCGCAGCGAGGTAAGCGTACAGCGCGAACGTGCCCTTCGGCTGTATGCGCAGGCGCAGCAGTACGATCAAAACCTGACTCAACTGGTCGTGCAGAACGTGGCCGATATGAATACGGCTTACAGTGCGGGGCAGATCAGCCTCGCCGAACGCTTCCGCTCGCAACAGCAGGGGCTGAAAATTCAATCTACCCAACTGGCCAAATTGCATGAGTTTGAGCAGGCGATGATCCTTTGGAAGGCGGCCACGGCTGCATGTCAGCTACCTCACTGTCAAAATAAGTAATTCCTCCGATGAAAAAATCATATAGTATAATGGGCCTGCTGGCCGCCTCGTTCTCGTTTGTGTGCAGCCACTCAGTCTCGGCGAGTCGTCCAGTCACCATCGTTCTGGATCAAACCGGCGTCGCCAATTTACGACTGCAAACAGTTGAAGTCGAAGAGCGCGACTTTGAAACCACGGTTTTTGCGATTGGTCGTATTGAAGAGATCCCGGCTCAGCACTCGGTGCTGTCTTCGCGCATTGCCGGTCGGGTCGTCGGCCTGAATGTTTTCGAAGGTGACGTTGTGGCTCAGGGCGATGTGATCGCGCGGATTGAGACCCGTCAGATCGGTGATCCGCCGCCGAGCATAGAGCTCAAAGCGCCGCAGGGTGGGCTGGTGATTAATTCGCATATACGCTTGGGTCAACCGGTGCAACCCGACGTCGAATTGATGGATATTTCCGACCGTTCGAGTCTGTGGGCGGTGGCGAAGATTCCCGAAAACGAAGCCGCGCGTGTGCATCTCGGCAGTCTCGCGTACATCCACGTGCCGGCACTGGGAGCGGAGCGCTTGGAGGCGACGTTGATTCGCTTTGGTGTCAATGTCGACCGCCGTGCGGGGGCGCTCGAGGGGATCTTTCGAGTCGACAATCAGGACGGGCGCTTGCGGCCGGGGATGCGTGCCGAGTTTTCCGTGGTGCTCGACTCGCGTTCCGATGTGTTGGCGGTGCCAAGGGATGCCATTCAGGGTGATCCCGCCAGCCGCGTGGTGTTTGTCAAAGACTTTGATTTGCCGAATGCATTTGTTCGAGTGCCGGTCGTGATCGGCGAGCGAAACGACCGTTTTGTGGAAGTGAAGCGTGGCCTGTTCCCAGGCGATGAAGTGGTGACACAAGGGTCGTATTCGCTCGGATTTGTGGGTACTGGAAGTAGTATTTCGTTGAAGGAGGCGCTCGATGCGGCGCACGGTCACGAGCATAATGAAGATGGCTCGGAGATCACTGCGGATCAGGAAAAAAAGGCCGCGAAGCTTGCCCAACAAGGTGAAGGACCAGCGGGGAAGTCGGTCGATGGACGCAGTCGCCTGCTGATGATCTATGCCGCCGTGGTTTCAGTCCTTTTTCTGGTCGTGCTACAACGCCTGTTGAATCAGCGCCGCCTGGTGGGTGGTGATCAATCTTAGAGATTGCTGAGTATGTTGAATCATTTAATACGATTTTCGCTGTCCCATCGGCCCCTGATCCTGCTGCTGGTTATCCTGGTACTGGTACTAGGGCTGAAGAAGACCGCAGAGCTTCCGGTTGAAGTGTTGCCGGATTTAACCAAGCCAACGGTGACGATCCTGACCGAGTCGCCTGGCTTCGCGCCGGAAGAAGTGGAGACGCTGGTGACCCTGCCCCTAGAGAATGTGTTGATGGGTGTCACCGGCGTGACTCGGCTGCGCTCGGTCAATGATGTGGGACTGTCGCTGATCTTTGTCGAATTCGACTGGGGGACAGACATCTATCAGGCGCGTCAATTTGTGCAGGAACGTCTCGCTGGGGCGAGTGAAGCACTGCCGGCTGGGGTGAGCCCGTATATGACGCCGGTGGCGTCGTTGATGGGGAATATTCTGTTGATCGGTTTGGCGGATCCGACGGCGGAGACCAGTCCGCGGGACCTTCGGACGCTGGCGGATTGGACGGTCGCGCGTCGCCTGCAATCGATTCCCGGCATTGCCGAGGTGCTCTCGATGGGCGGTGGGGTGAAACAGGTGCAGGTGCAGCCGGATCCGGATCAAATGTTGGCGCTCGGGGTGTCCTTTGAGCAGATCCACAAGGCTGCTTCACAGGCGGTTAAGAACACCACCGGTGGCTTTCTGACAGAATCCGCGCAAGAAATTATGGTGCGCAATTTGGGCATGACGACCGATTTGGACGAAATTGCCCACACGGTCGTCAGTTATCAAAATGACCGGCCGATTCGCCTGAGCGATGTGGCTGAATTGGTTTGGGGGATAGAGCCGATGCGTGGCGATGCCGGGCTGGGCAGCAAGCAGCTGGCGCAACAGGGGGCGGTGCAGGGGTACCCCGGGGTCATTCTAAGTGTCACTAAATCGCCGGGCTTTGATACGATTGAATTGACCGCTAAAGTCGATGCCGCGCTGGAGGAGTTGACGGCTTCGTTGCCCGAGGGGGTGGAGTTGGTCACGCTCTATCGACAGTCGGATTTTATTCATCTTTCGATTGGAAATCTGGAAGAAGCCCTTCGCGACGGAGCCATCATGGTCGCGATCATTC
>Ga0209715_1003907_pt1 | contig 10425 bp, 7 predicted proteins | sample COGITO_mtgs_1205_2_FD_184809 | JGI IMG/M metagenome (GOLD analysis project Ga0209715, IMG submission 184809) | Pelagic marine microbial communities from North Sea - COGITO_mtgs_120503 (SPAdes) (version 2) | ecosystem: Environmental > Aquatic > Marine > Epipelagic ...
GCAGAGGTCACTGCTGTCACACACGCCGTCGGAGTCCGAGTCGTTGGCATTTGTGCCTCCGGTTCCGTCATTGTTGGTGCAGGTCTCACACCCGGTGGCGGTGATACAGGCTGCGTTGCTGGGGTCTGCATAGTTGCAGGCGTTGGTGTCAGAGCAGAGGTCTGTGCCGTCACACTCTCCGTCACCATCTGAGTCGAGAACTATGACGTCACCGGTTCCGTCGTTGTTGGCGCAGGTCTCACACCCGGTTGGAGTGATACAGGCTGCGTTGCTGGTTTCAGCATAGTTACAGGCGCTGGTATCAAAACAGTTGTCACTGGCGTCGGTGTCACACAACCCGTCATTGTCTGCGTCTACATCTAGATTGCCACAACCGCAAATTCCAGGTTCTGTTTTGGCAGGGTCGTTGGGACAGCCGTCTGCAGAGTTGCAAGTGCTATCAGCGTCGTCGTCGTTGGCATCTGTGCCTCCGGTTCCGTCATTGTTGGTGCAGGTCTCACATCCGGACGGGATAATACAGGCTGCATTGCTGACATCTGCATAGTTGCAGGCATTGGTGTTAAAACAGATGTCGCTTCCGTCGCTGTCACACAAGCCGTCATTGTCAACATCAACATCTACGTTGCCACAGCCACATGTTCCTGGAGCTATTTTGGCAGCGTCATTGGGACAGCCGTCTGCAGAGTTGCAAGTGCCATCAGCATCGTCGTCATTGGCGTTGACGCCTCCGGTTCCGTCGTTGTTGGTGCAGGTCTCACATCCGGTGGGGATGATACAGGCTGCGTTGCCGACATCTGCATAATTACAGGCACTGGTGTTATAGCAGTTGTCGCTCCCATCGCTGTCACACAGGCCGTCATTGTCATTGTCTGTGTCAACAACGCCACAACCGCAGATTCCCGCCAATGCCTTGTTGGGATCGTTCGGGCACTCATCTAGTGAATCACAGGTTCCATCGTCGTCGGCATCATTGTCCACGATTGTGCCTGTTCCAGTGCCATCTGAGCAGGTCTCACAAACACCATCTAGTAGGAGACAAGCCGAATTGGCAGGATCTGCATAGTTGCAAGCTGCTGTGTTGGAGCAGTTGTCCCCACCATCGCAAAAGCCATCTCCGTCGGAGTCCGTGCCATCATTGGCGGGGGTGTTGTCGGCCAATGGCCCGAAACCGTCTACGCCAATGCTGCAGTCGTCGCAGCCGTCGTTGTCACTGTCTTCGCAAACCGTAGGATCAGTGGAGTCGTCGTCGTCGCCATCCGCTACGCCGTCGTTGTCGTCGTCTGTGTCTTCTGCATCGCAAATGCCGTCACTGTCTGTATCCGTTGCCGTGACGACCACGTTGAAGCTTGTACTGGCTGTTCTCCCGTTGACGTCTGTTGTGCTGTACGTGACAGTAGTTGTCCCAAAACTGAAGGAGTCTCCAGATGTGTGGGAACTGGACGTAGATGCAATGCCGCAATTGTCTACGGGACTAAGTGCTGGCCAAAACACTGCTGTGCTGCAAGCGCCGGGGTCTGCAGCTTGGGTGATGTCTCCAGGAACATCATCAAAAGAGGGGTCCTCATCGTCTGTAACGGAAATGAGGAAACTGCTCGCGGACAAGTTTCCGCTTTGGTCCACAGCAGTGTAGGTCACCAGTGTGTTGCCCACGGCAAAGTAAGCTCCTGGGGAGGCTGTGCCCACAAAGGACATGAGCGCACAGTTGTCTGTCGCGGTTGGAACCGTCCAAGTGGCGGTTGCACCGCAGTTACCGACGTCGGCACTGAGCACAATGTTGTTGGGCATGCCGGAAATAACCGGGTTCTCCGTGTCTGGAGAGCATTGGGCCCATGTGGTCAAAGTGGATGACCCGAGGAAGAGTAGGCATAAGCCTAGGGAAGCGATGAAGAGGCGCATCGGTACAGAATTTGGCACTTGCAAACTACTCCTAAGTCTGTATAACCAAGCATCTTTAGTCGGTCACAACGGGCTTTTTATCTATTTATACTCTCCGTCCACAAATTAAACGGGGCCAAAATGAAAAGCCCCGCTCAAGGCAGGGCTTTTCGTGAGGATATAAAGGCGTTGATTTTACTGCGCTTTCTCGCGGCTCAAATCCACAACAGTTGGAGTGGCGATGAAGATGGAACTGTATGTTCCGACCACCACACCAATCATCAGTGCGAAGACGAATCCCTTGATGTTGTCGCCACCAAACAGGAAGATGGTCAGCAACACCACAAATGTGGACAGAGAGGTGTTGATCGTACGGCTCAAAGTGCTGTTCAGAGCCAGATTAAAGACCTCTTCGCGGTCCTTTTTCTTGCCGTACAAGGTGAAATACTCACGGATTCTGTCAAAGACGACCACCGTGTCGTTGATCGAGTAACCAATGACCGTGAGGATGGCAGCGATGAAGGCTTGGTCGATTTCCATTGTGAAGGGCAGAATGCCCCAGAAAATGCTGAAGAGTGACAGCACAATCAGAACATCGTGAATCATCGCGACCAAAGCTCCCAAACCGTATTGCCACTTTCGGAATCGAATAAAGATGTACAAGAAGATGACGATCAACGAGAAGATGGTCGCATTTCCAGCACCTCTGCGGAAATCATCGCTAATGGTACCATCTACCTTATTGTATCGGTCTACCGTGTAGTCGAGGCCCAGCGTTCCAAGACCATCGGCCAAGGCTTGCTGTATGCGCTCGTCTTGGTCATCTGCTTCGCTGTCGATTAAGTAGTTCGACATGATGCGCACTTGGCTGTCACTCTCCTTGGTTTGTACCAAGGGGTTGCCTGGTGTGCCCTCTTCGGTAAAGGCCACGCTCAAGGCATCCCTGACTTGCTGCACATCGACAGTTTCGGAAAACGAAACATCAAACGTGGTGCCTCCAGAGAATTCAACGCCATAGTTGAGGCCCTTTGTGGAAAGGCTGGCCATACCACCTGCAATCACGAGTGCACTCACGATGTAGGCCATCTTGCGACGTGCGATAAAGGGTATTGCCGTGTTGGTGAACCAATTCTCGGTCAGCTTGGATGAGAAAGACATGCCCTTCTTGCTGTCCATCCGGCTGTAGAACACCAAGCGGGTCAGGACAATCGCACTGAACAACGAAGTGAAAATACCGACGATCAAGGTTGTCGCGAATCCGCGAATCGCACCGCTACCAAAGCTGTAGAGGATGATCGCCGTCAACAACGTGGTGATGTTGGCGTCGATAATGGCGCTGTACGCTTTGCTGTATCCCTCTTTAACTGCTCCGGCGAGGCCTTTTCCTGCGCGCAGTTCTTCTCGAATGCGCTCATAGATCAAAACGTTCGCGTCCACGGCCATACCGATGGTCAAGACGATACCCGCGATTCCAGGCAAGGTCAAGGCAGCTCCGAGAGACGCCAGTGCGCCAATCAAGAAGAAGAGGTTGGCGATCAAGGCAATGTTGCTGACCACACCTGCACCTCTGTAGTAGAAGATCATGTAGACCAAAACCACGAGCAGCGCAAAAACGAAAGAGCTCAGGCCGGCACGGATGTTCTCTTCTCCAAGCTGAGGTCCAACAGAGACCTCGTCCACGATGCGGGCTGGGGCAGGGAGTGATCCTGCTTTGAGCAAGCTGGCCAAGTCTTCTGCTTCAATGAGCTTCTGTTCGGCTGATTGGCCTGTACCAAAGCTGATTTGAGAGCGGCCATTCAAAATGGCACTGTTCACGTTTGGAGCAGAGAAAACAAGGTTGTCCAAAACGACAGCCACGGCGCGGTTGTTGTCGGCGGACGCGGCCTTGGTCATCTGTCCCCAGACGGAGGCGCCTTCCCCGTTCATCGTCATGTTGCAGACAATGTCACCGATTTCGTCGTATCCCACGCGGGCATCGACGATGCTTTTGCCGTCAAGCTTGGCCTTTCCACGACCGCTCTGGTCTTGGATGGCGTAAAGGGTGGACACGCCGCCCTCTGCTTTCGCACTCCACAACAGGCGCAGGTCGGTGCCGAGTGCTGTGCGCACTTCGGGCATTTGGAGGACATCGTTCACCTTGCCTGTATCTGCTTCTACGGCAAAACCAACGATACTCGTCTTGGCTTGCTGGTTGGGCTGCATGACTGCAAACAGGGGGTTCTTTGCCCGAAGGGTTTCTGTGTCGAGTGTGCTGTCAGCTGGAGCACCTTCGCCAAAAAGGTCAGGGCGCAACGCACGTCCTGCAGCATTATTCGCGTCAGCGATGCGCTGCACAACTTCGTCATTGAACCACGTTTCCCAGAATTCGAGGTTGGCGGTGGACTTCAATTGCTTCCGAGCACGTGCAGGATCATCAATGCCTGGCAATTCGACCAGAATCCTTCCGCTGAAGGACAGCTTCTGGACATTGGGTTGCGCCACACCGAGTTGGTCAATCCTCTTTCGGATGATGTTCTCGGTATTGTTGATGGCAGTCTCTGCCTCGGCGCGGAGGATGGAGAGGACCTCTTCATCGGTGCTCTTCTGTGGGAAGAGGTCAGGGCTCTCCATGTTGTAGAAGATGCGCCAGAGTGTACCCTCTGAGCCATTCGCAGCCCAGGCTTGTCCAAAGAGTGTGACGAAATCTGCATTGGAACTTCTCCTTGCAGCTTTTGCTTGCGCAATGGATTGACGGAACGAATCTTCCGTGCTGTAATCCGCCAAGGCGATGAACAAATCTGGAATGGACACCTCGAGGGTGACGCTCATGCCACCACGGAGGTCAAGACCAAGGTTGAGCTCGCGCTCCTTGGCTTCCTTGTAGGACTTTCCAAAAATGGGGACGATGGCTGAGTCACCCTTTACACGGAGGTAGGTTTTGGCCTCCTCTGCGGCGGTGGCATCGAATGCATCCTCGGAGATTGTGCCCGCGGCGAGCATTTGTTCTGCTTCGTAGACGCCCTGCTGCTGTGCCTCTTTCTCAAACTGACTTGAGAAGTAGTTGAAGCTCAACGTGTACAGGGTGGCCAATGCGAGCAGCACCGTAAAGATTAAGACGGCACTCTTATTCTGCATGGTTCAGGTGTTTTTGAAGGTGCGCAAAGATAGATAAAACCGGTCGGCCTGAACGGCAGGTTCTACCAATGGGCAGGGGGTTTGGATTAACTTCGCCAACATGGGGCAAGCACTCGGTTTTCGAGGACGGACAATACGCTGCGCAAGCGCAAGGGGTTACACGTCTCTCAAAGTTTTTTCCTTGGCGGTCATGGCGGGCCTGTTTTTTGTCGCTCCATCTCTACAAGCGCAGTCGGTACAATTGGCTGTCATGCAGTACAAAGGCGGTGGTGATTGGTATTCCAACCCCACGAGTGTCCCCAATTTGGTCACCTTTTGTAATGAGCAATTGGGGACGCGCATTGATGAGGAAGTCCCCTACGTTGAAGTGGGGTCTCCGGCCTTGTTCAATTACCCCTTCGTTCACATGACAGGTCATGGCAATGTGGTTTTTAGTCCTTCGGAGGCTCGGAATCTCAGAACGTGGCTCGAAGCGGGCGGTTTCTTGCACATCAGCGATAACTACGGAATGGATGTCTTTGTGCGCAAAGAGATGGGCAAGGTGTTTCCAAACCTCGACTGGGTAGAGTTGCCATTTGAGCATCCCGTGTATCACGCTGCGTTCGACTTTGAAGACGGGCCTCCAAAAATCCACGAGCACGATGGCGATGCTGCACAGGGTTTTGGCCTGCTGTTGGACGGTCGGTTGGTGTGCTATTATGATGTAGAGTCCGACCTCGGCGACGGATGGGAGGACTATGCTGTTCACCGCGACCCGGAAGCCGTGCGCCGCAGGGCCCTCGAAATGGGGGCCAATCTGGTCACTTTTGCCATGAAGGGCGGAAGGGACGATTGATTATCCTGGAAAGACCGAGAGGATTGGACGGGCAAAGCAGCCCGTTCCTTCTGGAAGTGCGGCGGTGTCTTTTTCAGGATGAACTGCATCCCTGAGCCATGATATGTTCAACTGGCCCTGGTGCTCATCGGTGGATTGGATCACATCTCCCCGGCGCAAGCCCACATTCCAAGCTGGGCTTCCCGGCCAACAGACTTTGACCTCGGTTCGTCCCTCTCTTCCCTTGCCGCAAAGCGCTCCGCAACGGGCCAATGGGTCTTTGTGCGGCTCTAAAAGGGCCTGGACGCCCTGATGGAGTAGCGCGTCAACCAGCGCGGGCCAAGTGTCTTCTGTTCCGTCACAGAATGCCGTGCGGAGATCAGTGATCTCTTGAGCGCCTTCTGGGCCGCGTTGACCCGCGCGGCGTTCTAACGTCTTCCACCAAGTGGTTTCGTCCAAGCTGCGATGGCCTTGTGGCCCCGCCAATTCTGCTACAGCATCGACCAGCCATCCTCCACCAGCGCGGTTCAAGGCAACATCGCAGAGAAAGGCGAGGACCGCACCCTCGACGTATATATTACCGCGGCGGTGCGGAACTCCTATCTCGTAACCATCGAGCCATGTGTCGTAGCTGCTGTCGGCGACGGAAGTTTCCAAGCGGCCCGGATTCCAAAGGTGCCGGGTGAGCAGTTTTTCGAAGCGGCGGAGCCAGCCTTCCATTTCAATGACGCCAGACTCAAGCAGGAAGATGTCGCCCAAATAAGTGGTCACGCCTTCTGCGATGTAGCCCATTCGGCTTGGTGACGCCTGAGAGAAATCATAAGGCATCCATTCCTTTGGTCTCAGTCGTTTGACGTTCCAAGTGTGGACGAGTTCATGGCTGGCAATATCCAGCACCTCTTCATACCCTGCAGATGGGGCTCCAGCTTCGTTCGTGATGCCGTTGGACGGCCCCCAAGCGATGACGGTTGAGGCCTCGTGCTCAACGCCATGGCGGGCTTGAAACTCTGGAAACAAGTACAGGAAATGGTATTCTGGAACAGGGAGCCAGCCAAAAGCGGCCATTTGGCTTTCGGTGAACTTTCTGTGGGCTTCCACAAAAGCGGCGGTGTCAAAATGCCGTTGTCCCCACACATGGACGTGGAAGGGGTGCTCAGCCACGGTGTATTCGCCGTGCCAAAGGTCTTCTGTGGGGGCGGCGATCCAGGGGTTGTCCATCAGATGCTGCATGCCCTCCGCATGAAGTTGCCTGCCGTTGGGCGCCCGGCTTGACAGCAACGCAGTGGCCACCTGCCAATCGTTTGGGATGTCGGGCATGTTCACGGTAACGGGGGTTTCCGTGAGGTCGGGATGATAGACGAGGCAGTTGACAGGATTGACATACAACAAGGTGTCGTCGCACCAAGTGCTCCCGGCGTCAAGGCGTGCGGCTGTGAAGCAGTACCGGACGGTCACCGGCTCTGTTTCCTTTGAATCGGCATGACAATGCCACATGTGAAGGCTTCCTTTTTGCAAGGGCTGCCAAGCGCTGCCGACCCACTGTTCCATGCGCCGGACTAGGCGGCCAAAGTCGCCCCTTTCATAGCGGCCAGGACGCCACATGGGCAAATGAACGCGGTCGGTACCGCAGGGGAATTGCGCTTGAATCAGGAGTTCGTGCCGGTCTTGACGCGAAACGCTGTAGTGGATGCCGTCCATAGGGTCAGTCGAAAAGGGCTGGCATGGGCTTTCCAGTGCACCCGCTGGGGCGGGGGAAGCCCAACAATGCAGAAAGCGTAGGGGCGATGTCTCGGATTTCTGTCCGGGTATAGGTCACCCCTTGCGGAACGCCGGGTCCCATAATGAGGAAGGGGACGTGGGTGTCATAGGCGTATGGGCTGCCATGGCTTGTGCCCGTCCGGCTATATTCAAGGTATCCGGGTTTGAGCATAACGATGACATCGCCCGAGTAGAGGGAGTGCCACCCTCTTTGGATGTTGGCTTCGGCGCCTTCTAGGTACGTACTTCCCCTCAGGTCGGCTGCAGTCATGACCTTTTGTACTTCGGGAAATTCGGCAGCGGTGGCGGCGACAAACCGGGCGACTTCGTCGGCGTCGATGCCTTCTTGGCGGAGAACAGCCCGGTTCAAAAAGAATTGGTCGTTGTCATATTCTCGGATGATGTCGCTGCGCCCAAAACGCGCAGCAACAGCGGCATAAACGGCGGCCTTCATGGGCTCAGGGTTCCAGTAATCCACAGGCAAGCCCCGATTTTTCTCGAGCCCGGGTACCGTGACGGCGCCATGATCGGCGGTCAAAAAGGCGGTCCATTGTCCGGTTCCGATTTGGGTGTCCAACCTGTCGAATAAGCGGCTCAATTGATCATCTAGTCGCCGATAGGTGTCTTCTGTTTCCATCGCATGTGCACCAAACTTGTGGCCTACATAATCTGTGCTGCTGAAGGACAGCGCGAGGACATCGGGAACGTCATCGGAACCCAGTTCCTCAGCGTCGATTGCGGCGAGTGCAAAGTCCACGAGCAAAGTATTGCCGTGCGGTGTGCCTTTAATGATGTCTTGTCCCCCGTTGCCTTCCTCGAGGGCCAACAAATCATAGGGAAAGGTCGGACGTTCACCACCGCGCCAAACGCCTTCATAAGGCGTATTGTCTGCCATACTGCCCGCATAAGATTCGGGAGCATCTCGGAGGGACCAACCCTCGGCGAGCAACTTCTCCAAGTTGTTGGATTTGTTGAATTGGCGCACCCATTTGGGAAGGGACTCCATGTAGTGTGTGCTGCTGATAAACTGACCGGATGAGACCCAATAGGCGGCATCGGCAGCGTGGCCGGCGGGGAGGATTGCGCCGCGGTCTTTCATGCTGGCGCCCATCACTTTAGGTTGGGCACCTTCTCGCTGGGAGAAGTGGAGTTTGAATTCGTCGGCCCATGTGCTGGCGTGCAGCTTTCCTGGAGACATTTGTCCTGCTGTTCCGGGGTCGATGCCGGCCATGCCCACGGGCTGCACTGCAGTGTCTTCTACGCAATACACTTTGCTGCCTGTTTCTCGCGAAAACCAGTTGTTGCCAATGATGCCGTGCACAGCAGGAGTTGTTCCGGTGGCAATGCTGGCGTGTCCGGGCCCTGTGTATGTTGGAGCATAGCTAAAGTGGTGATCCAACCCGGCAAATCCCTCATTGAAGAACCGCTTGAACCCCCCGTCTCCAAAGCCCTTGGCATAGCGTGTCAGGTAGTCGGCCCGCATTTGGTCTACGGTGATGGCCACCACCAGTTTTGGAGGCTGATTTTCGGTCGTGAAGCCTAGGGGTTGCTGTGCCAAAACGGCGTTCAAGGAGGGGGGAGTCCACAGGCCGAGCAACAGGAGCAGAAAGGGTGGGAGGGCAAATTTGGTCGACATGAAAGAAGGGGATTCGGCACCGAATTTAACGCCGCATGTAGCCAGCGACGAGGGCAAATACAAGGACACACCCCAAGACGCTCAAGATCACGTTGGCCAAGGCCCATGTCCATTGTCCTTCGGCGATCAGCTTGTGGGTGTCCGCACTGAATGTGCTGAACGTACTAAAACCGCCACAAAACCCAATGGCGATGGCGGCTTGAAGGGTGTGTTGATCGGGCCATTTGGCGGCCAACCTTGTGGTGGCCCAAGCCAAGATGGCGGTGGCGGCCATGTTGGCCATGAATGTGCCGAGGGGAAGGGTGGATTTGCCGTTGAGCCAAACACCAAAAATGTGGCGGGCAACGGAGCCGCATCCGCCGCCTAAAAAGACCGCCGTCAAAAGGAGGGGAGCCAGTGGATTCATGCGTTGAGTTGGGCTTTGAAAATCCGGTAAAAAAGGGTGTGCGTGGCCTTGGCGAGTCCAATGCCGAAAACCGCGCCAAACACAATATCGGCCGGATAATGAACGCCCAAATACATTCTTGTCCAGCTTACGGCTGCTGCCCAAACAAACAGCCACAGGGTGGCTGAGCCCCCCAAAATGAGGAAGGCGATGCCGGCCAATCCAAAGGTGTTTGCAGCGTGTGAGGAGACGAAACCAAACCGTCCTCCGCGGTACACTGTTCCATCGGCATTTTCATGCAAAATCAAGGTGTCTTCCAGGGCGGGGTTGTGGCTGGGCCGCAGCCGCTCAAATCCCGGTTTGAAAAGCCTGCTGCTGATGGCATCCGTCCCCGCAAAAGTGAGCAAGACCAGGACGAGTCTCAAGGCGCCTTTTTGCCATGTCACGCCCTTGAATATTCGCCAAATAACAAACAAATAAACAGGGGTAGAGGACCAGGGTTGGCTGAGCCACCATCCCGCAGCAGAGAACGATTCAGGTGATCCGTTCAACAGCATAAGCAGGGCCTCATCCCATGCTTGCAGGGTGTCTATCACGCTCAGGTATAGATGGACTCGATGGCGTCAGCGTATCGGGCCAAGATGGGCTTGCGCTTGAGTTTGAGGGTCGGAGTCAGCTCGCCACCGTCAATGGTAAAGGGTGCGGGGAGTACGCGGATTTTTTTGACGCGTTCCCAAGAAGCAAACGGCTCCATCAGTCCATCGAGGTCCTGTTGAATGCGCGCGAGGATTTCTTCATCGTTGGGCACCTCTGCTTGCGCAGGGCAGGGACGGTTGTGACGTT
>Ga0209715_1003908_pt1 | contig 10420 bp, 4 predicted proteins | sample COGITO_mtgs_1205_2_FD_184809 | JGI IMG/M metagenome (GOLD analysis project Ga0209715, IMG submission 184809) | Pelagic marine microbial communities from North Sea - COGITO_mtgs_120503 (SPAdes) (version 2) | ecosystem: Environmental > Aquatic > Marine > Epipelagic ...
CGGTCGTACGAATTTTATTGGACTGTTGATTTTTGGGGTTTGTATAATCGCCTCCAATGGCAAATCCGTTCTGAGCATCATAAAAATCAATCGAATACATACCTGTCGTTTCAAGACCTTGAATAATTGGAGTCTCAAAAACACCCCAAGTCATTCCTTTATCCGAAGAATATAAAACACGGCTAGAGCGTCCCCCAGTCGCAACCCAAGTTTGATCGCCCACAATGGCAATATTTGTATCACTCGCAGCAAAAGCGGCTTCACCTTCCAATGCTGGAGGTAGTTGCTCGCAAGGCGTTTTATGCCATGATTGTCCGCCATCTCTTGTGATTGTAATACTCATACATCCATCAGTAGGATCACCAATCGCAATGCCTTCTTTGGAGTTCCAAAAATGAAGGGCATCATAAAAAGCATCGGGATGCGTTTCTTTATACACCAACTTCTGATTTTTAAATAAATAGGCTGGACTGCCAATACTTAACGTGAAATAGGAATCTTCTACGATTGCAGAGGCGCGAAAATTAAGTGTATCTACCGAAACTCTTTCGACTGCCATTTGTCCTGTTTTCGTATCATAAGTATAGACATCGCCTATAGACGACACCGCCTTTAATGTCTGTTTATTGAGTTCTATAGCTCTAATGTTGAGAAGAGAATCTTCAATCACCGATTCAATAATCAGTTTAGAAAATGGAGTTGATTTTGTTGAATGCTTACAACCTGTGAAAAAGAGGATGAACAATCCGATGGTGAGTGCGTATTTCATGATCGTTTTTAGTTAGAATCTCTGAATTTTCAATATACATATTATCTGTAATAATTCCCATTATTAAACGTAACTTTGCAGCCGTAACTAATTTACTTATGCGTTTACACAGAAACTTATGTTTTGCGGTCATTGACGGACTTTTATTAATTTTTAATGAAGGAGAATATGCTGATAAAGTCATTCAAAAATTATTAAAACGTGATAAACGTTGGGGAAGTCGCGACCGTGGATTTGTGGCTGAAACCACTTACGACATCGTACGATGGAAACGTTTGTATGCCGAAATTGCGCAAATCAAAGAGCCGTTTAGCAGAGATGACGCTTGGCGATTGTTTGCCGTATGGGCAACGCTTAAAGGAGTTAAATTACCAGATTGGAAATATTTTGAAGGCACACCCTCTCGAAAAATTAAAGGACGTTTTGACGAGCTTTCTAAAGACCGAAAATACCGTGAATCGATTCCAGATTGGATTGATGAATTAGGTGTTAAAGAATTAGGCGAAGCCAAATGGACCAAAGAAATGGCCATGCAAAACAAACAAGCCAGTGTTATTTTAAGAACCAATACCTTAAAAACATCCAAAGCAGATTTAAAATTAAAATTAGAATCTGAAGGCATTGAAACCATCGAAATTGAAGGCTATCCTTATGCCTTACAACTCAAAGAACGAGCCAATGTATTTACAACGGAAGCATTTAAAGACGGTTGGTTTGAAGTACAAGATGCTTCGTCACAATTAGTGGCTGATTTTTTAGATGTAAAACCAGGAATGAAAGTAGTGGATTGTTGTGCAGGTGCGGGTGGAAAAACCTTACACCTTTCAGCATTGATGGAAAATAAAGGCTCCGTCGTAGCAATGGATATTTACGAAAGTAAACTGAAAAAACTAAAAATTAGAGCCCGTCGTGATGGCGCCCACAATATTGAAATGAAAGTGATTGACTCAACAAAACCAATCAAAAAACTACACGAAAAAGCGGATCGTTTGTTGATCGATGCGCCTTGTTCTGGATTGGGAGTTTTAAGACGAAATCCGGATTCTAAATGGAAACTAGAACCTGAATTTATAGATCGAATCCGTAAAACTCAACAAGAGGTTTTGCAGCAATATTCGAAAATGGTGAAGCCTGAAGGAAAAATGGTCTATGCAACTTGTTCTGTATTGCCTTCTGAAAATGAAACTCAAGTTAAAACCTTTTTAAAATCAGAATCTGGAAAAGATTTTACGTTCATAAAAGACAAAAAAATACTAGCGCACGAAACTGGATTTGACGGTTTTTATATGGCGTTACTAGAGAAAAAATAAACCAATTACTCCATGTATTATTGTTTCGAGGTGAAGCAATTTTACATGGCATTACTAGATCAAAAGAAACCAATTACTTTTAAATTTAAGATATTATGAAGGGATTATTCATTCTGGCTATTCTTATTTCAAGCCTTTCTTACGGACAAGTTCCAACGAATTACTACGATTCAGCAACAGGCAGTGGGTATGTTTTAAAAACACAGCTTAAAACAATCACTACGAACGGGCATCAAGCTAGGACTTATAACCAATTATACAATGGTAGTGGTGTAAGTGGTTCCAACGGCTATGTTGACACCCACTCTGACAATGCAGTATCTTCTGGAACTAATTATGAAAATGATGGTACTATTTTAGATATGTATTCGGAAAACCCGTCAGGAACAGATCCTTACAACTATACACATGGAAATAGTCAATGTGGAAATCAAAGTTCTGAAGGCGATTGTTATAACAGAGAACACCTTATCCCACAGTCGTCTTTTAATAGTGCCTATCCCATGCAAAGTGATATTCACCATGTCATTCCATCCGATGGTCGTGTAAATAATTTTAGAGGCTCGCTTGTTTTTGGAAATGTCAATACACCAAATTGGACTTCATCAAATGGATCAATAAGAGGCAGCAGTGCAATGTCTGGTTACTCAGGAGTTGTATTTGAACCCATAGATGAATTTAAAGGCGATATCGCAAGAGCACTCCTCTACTTTGCCGTACGTTACGAAGATACTGTCGATGGCTACACCAGTTTCAATATGTTTGATGGCTCTAATGATGCCGTATTTTTTCCTTGGGCGATTGAGGTTTTATTAGATTGGCATAACACCGTCGACCCTGTTGACCAACGTGAACGCGATCGGAATGATGCTGCATACGACTTTCAAAATAATGCAAACCCATTTGTGGACCATCCAGAATATGCGTCTATGATTTGGAATCCTGTAACCGATACAGAAGCGCCAACCGCCGCAACAAACCTTGTTGCATCTAACCCAACAGTGAATTCTATTGATTTAAGCTGGACAGCTGGAACAGATAATATCGCTGTAAGTTCTTATGATATTTATGTGGATGGCGCAAATACTGTGAGTACGTCAAGTACCACTATAACAGTCACTGGTTTGTCTGCTAATACAGAATTCTGTTTTACCGTTTTTGCAAGAGACGCAGCTCTCAATACAGCACCCAGTAGCAATGAAAGTTGTGAAACCACAAATGAAGGGACTTCCACTCCGAATGAGATTTTTATCTCAGAATATGTTGAAGGTAGCAGCAACAATAAAGCCATAGAAATTGCTAATTTCACGGGGAATTCAATAAACCTTAGTGCTTACACACTTGCGAGAGATGTGAACAGTAATGGTGCTTATGGAGCCGCGTTGCAATTGACAGGAACCCTCACCAACGGAAACGTGTACGTCATTTCAAGAGGGAATGCATCTGAGGGAACATTAGCCGTTGCAGATCAGCTTTCAAGTGCAGATGCAATGTCATTTAATGGGGATGATCCTGTGGGATTATTTAAAAATGGAGTGCTCATCGATATCTTTGGAAACTTTGGAGGTACAAACAATTTTGAAAACGCCACCTACAGAAGAAAACCAACGGTTAACAATCCAACAACCGCATTTAATTTAGCTGGGGAATGGGACGCCTACCCTACTGATAACATCGCGGATTTAGGGTCGCATACAACGCCACTGAGCATAAATGATTTTGAAGAAAATAGTTTTTCATTCTTCCCTAACCCTGTTAAATCAAATCAAGTGTTCTTCAATTCTACGCTTTCATTAAAGGTTGAAGTTTACACCATTACAGGAGAATTAGTTATAAACATACTTCTAGAAAATCGTGAGAAGGCATTGAATATTTCATCTTTAAATTCAGGCTTATACATCGTGAAAATGACAAGTGAGTTTGGAGTGCAGGTGAAAAAACTAATCCGACAGTAATCCCAGTTTACAAGGGTTTAGAACTACTATTTATAGATGTTTAAAACTCGTGAATAACTCCATTAATTAGAGAAAATAATCATTTAAAAATTATCTTAAAATCATTAAATTTGTAGGATCGAATAATATCCAAAACAAAACGAATGATTCATTTCTTTGGTACCCTAGATACAAAGGTCTTTGCAGTTCAAACAGTAAACGAATTAACTCCCGAAACGATCGCTAAACTACAATGGCTTTTTGGTGACCAACCAAAAATAGAACAGACAACACTCGATTCAACTTTTGTTGGGCCACGTGCAGCGATGATTACGCCCTGGAGTACGAATGCCGTAGAGATTACACAAAACATGGGCATTGAAGGGATTATTCGAATCGAAGAATTTCATAAAATTGAAGAAGATTTTTCTGATTTTGATCCTATGATTTCAGAAAAATTTGAAGGCTTACACCAGCAGAGTTTTGATATTGACATCACCCCAGAACCGATTTTAAATATCAATGATATTTCTGCTTACAACCAGCAAGAAGGACTGTCTTTAAATGTCGATGAAATAGAATACCTCAATCAAGTCAGTGAAAAAATAGGCAGACCCCTCACCGACTCGGAAGTCTTTGGATTTTCACAAGTCAATTCGGAGCATTGCCGCCATAAAATATTTAACGGAACCTTTGTAATTGATGGAGAAGAAAAACCAACCTCCCTTTTCAAACTCATAAAAGAAACGTCTAAACAACACCCGAATACCATCGTATCGGCGTATAAGGACAATGTTGCTTTTGTAAAAGGCCCTGTTGTAGAACAGTTTGCACCTAAAAGTGCTGACAAACCTGATTTCTATACCACAGAAAATTTTGAATCTGTGATCTCCATAAAAGCTGAAACGCATAATTTCCCCACCACTGTAGAACCTTTTAATGGGGCTGCAACAGGATCTGGAGGCGAAATTAGAGACCGACTCGCAGGCGGAAAAGGATCACTGCCCTTGGCAGGAACAGCGGTTTACATGACCTCTTACTCCCGATTGAATTCCAACCGACCTTGGGAAGCTGGATTTAAAGAACGAAACTGGCTCTATCAAACTCCAATGGATATTTTGATCAAAGCCTCTAACGGTGCTTCTGATTTTGGAAATAAATTTGGACAACCCCTCATTTGTGGATCCGTACTCACTTTTGAACACCAAGAAGACGCCCAACGATTAGGTTTTGATAAAGTCATCATGCAAGCCGGTGGGATTGGCTACGGAAAAGCCGATCAAGCACTGAAAGATACCCCTGAAAAAAATGATAAAATCGTCATCCTCGGAGGCGAAAATTACCGCATTGGAATGGGCGGCGCAGCTGTATCCTCCGCAGATACAGGTGCATTGTCCAGTGGAATTGAATTAAATGCCGTACAACGTTCGAATCCTGAAATGCAAAAGCGTGCTGCAAATGCCGTGCGAGGCATGATTGAAAGTCCAGAAAATTTCATTGTTTCTATACACGATCATGGCGCAGGTGGACATTTAAATTGCTTGTCAGAATTGGTCGAAGATACAGGAGGACATATCGATTTAGATCAACTTCCAGTGGGCGACCCTACCCTCTCAAACAAAGAATTAATTGGCAACGAATCTCAAGAACGTATGGGGCTTGTGATTGCTGAAAAACATATTAATACCTTACAAAAAATTGCCGACCGAGAACGTTCACCAATGTACACGGTAGGAAATGTGACCGGCGATCACCGTTTTGTGTTTGAATCAAAATCTACGGGTAATAAGCCTATGGATTTTAATTTAGAAGACATGTTTGGAAGTTCTCCTAAAACAATTTTAGAAGATAAAACCATTGTCAGAAATTACAAATCGGCTTATTATGACAGCAGTTTATTTCAAATTTATCTTGAAGACGTTTTAAAACTTGAATCCGTCGCCTGTAAAGATTGGTTGACCAACAAAGTCGATCGCTGTGTGGGTGGTAAAGTTGCCAAACAACAATGTGTTGGCCCCTTACAACTCCCGCTCAATAATGTGGGTGTGATGGCCTTGGATTATTCAAGTCAAGAAGGGATTGCGACTTCTTTAGGACATGCGCCTGTGGCGGCACTTATTGACCCCAAAGCTGGGAGTCGTGCTGCCATTACTGAAGCACTTACTAATATTATTTGGGCCCCTTTAAAAGACGGTTTAGATAGTATCTCATTGTCTGCCAACTGGATGTGGCCTTGTAAAAATGAAGGAGAAGATGCACGCTTGTACAGCGCGGTGGAAGCCATTTCTGAATTTGCGATTGACTTAGGAATCAACGTTCCAACAGGAAAAGATTCACTCTCAATGAAACAAAAATATCCTGAAGGCGATGTGGTCTCTCCAGGGACGGTTATTATTACGGCGGCAGGAAACTGTAATGCGATTTCTAAAGTGGTAGAGCCTTTATTTAAACAAAATGCAGGTCCTATTTATTACATCAATATATCTCAAGATGCTTTTAAATTAGGCGGCAGTGCCTTTGGACAAATTTTAAATACCATTGGAACAGAAACGCCAAACGTACAAAGTGCAGCTTATGTGAAAACGGTATTTAATACACTTCAAGAGTTGATTCAAAACAATAAAATTGTAGCAGGTCACGATGTCGCTTCTGGTGGATTGATCACCACTTTATTAGAACTGTGTTTTTCAGATACCAATTTAGGAGCCGATTTGGATTTGAATTCCCTTGAAGAAGCAGACAGTATCAAACTGTTATTCTCCGAAAATTCAGGGATTGTATTTCAAGCAGTAGATGCCTCTGTAGCAGCCGAACTATCAAAAGTGTCTATTGATTTTTATGAACTTGGAACCGTGACAAATCAGCCTGTTTTAAACATTAAAAACGCATCGGATGATTTAGCTTTAAACATCAATGAATTAAGAGATGTGTGGTATGAAACCTCATATTTACTCGATCAAAAACAAACGGCTAATGGATTGGCAAAAGATCGATTTGATAATTATAAAACACAAGTACTTAACTATAAATTTCCACAACAGTTCACTGGGAAATTGCCTAATATCAACCTAACAAACAAACCAAAGGCCGCTATCATAAGAGAGAAAGGAAGTAACTCTGAACGAGAAATGGCAAACGCCATGTATTTGGCTGGTTTTGACGTGAAGGATGTGCACATGACCGATTTAATTTCGGGACGTGAAACTCTTGAACATATCCAGTTTATTGGAGCCGTTGGCGGCTTTAGCAACAGTGATGTTTTGGGCTCGGCTAAAGGATGGGCAGGCGCGTTTAAATACAATGAGAAGGCCAAATTGGCTCTCAAAAATTTCTTTGAGCGTCCAGACACGTTATCTGTCGGCATCTGTAATGGGTGTCAACTTTGGATGGAATTGGATTTGATCAACCCAGAACACGAAAAACATGGGAAATTAACATACAATGATTCTCAAAAACACGAAAGTGCGTTTACGTCGGTCACCATTCAGAAAAATAATTCGGTGATGCTTTCGTCTTTGGAGGGAAGTACACTTGGCGTTTGGATATCTCATGGGGAAGGGAAGTTTAAATTGCCTTATGAAGAGTCCAACTATAACATTGTCGGTAAATATGCCTACGATGCCTATCCCCACAACCCAAATGGTTCCGATTTTAACACCGCCATGATGTGTGATGCAACAGGGCGTCACTTGGTAACAATGCCGCATATTGAGCGTTCGACCTTTCAGTGGAATTGGGCACATTACCCTGAAAACAGAACTGATGATGTCTCGCCTTGGTTAGAAGGATTTGTGAATGCAAAACTGTGGTTAGAGGCCTTAAAATAAGATGTATTTATTTTTAAAGAATCAAATTTGATACTCTTTTAAAAATTAGTACTTTGCATGCTCACAAACTTATTACAATTCGATGAAACCAATTACGCGACTATTTGACTTTGCTTATTATCAATTAGAGACTCATAATTTAGAAGCCGCTTTGGTTTCTAAGAAAGATGGCGAATGGGTGAAAACATCCACAAAAGAATACCTCGATAAAGCAAATGCACTCAGTAGGGCCTTACTAAAAATGGGCGTTCAAAAAAATGATAAAATCGCCGTCATTTCGACAACCAACCGTACCGAATGGTGTATTGTCGATGTTGGAGTGCTTCAAGTTGGCGCGCAAAATATCCCGATTTATCCGACAATTTCTTCGGACGATTATGAATATGTTTTAAATCACAGTGAAGCTGTTTACTGTTTTGTATCCGATGAAGAGGTTTATAATAAAGTTTTAAAAGTAAAAGACAACACCAAACTGAAAAAGGTATTTAGTTTTGATGAAATTGAAGGTTGTGAAAATTATACAGAATTATTTGAACTGGGTGCCGATGAAAGTACGCAACCGGACGTTGAAACTCGAAAGTCAGAAGTCATTCCTTCAGATTTAGCAACTATTATTTATACCTCTGGAACGACTGGAAAGCCAAAAGGCGTGATGTTGTCTCATTACAATGTGGTTGAAAATGTATTGGCGAGTATGCCACGTCTCCCCCTAATGGAAGGGACAACGCGCGTACTTAGTTTTTTACCACTCTGTCATATTTTTGAACGTGTGTTGATCTACATCTATCAGCATGCTGGTGTCAGTATTTATTTTGCTGAAAGCATCGAGAAGATTGGCGAAAATGCTCAGGAGATCAAACCAAACCTGATGAGTGTAGTACCGCGCTTGTTAGAAAAAGTGTTTAATAAAATAAACGCCAAAGGCAGCGAATTAACAGGGATCAAAAGAGCCTTGTTTTTCTGGGCGATCAAACTAGGCGAACGTTACGAACCCTACCAAGTCAATGGATTTTGGTATGAGTTTCAATTAAAAATAGCCCGAAAATTAATTTTCAGTAAATGGAAAGCTGCGCTCGGTGGCGAGTTGCACACCATGGTATCGGGAAGTGCAGCCCTGCACCCCCGCTTGGCGCGAATTTTTTGTGCATCAGGAATGATGATTATGGAAGGCTATGGCCTTACAGAAACGGCTCCGGTGGTTTCAGTAGGAATGCATACGGATCATCATTTCAAAATTGGAACGGTTGGAAAGCCGATTTCTAATGTGGAAGTGAAAATTGCTGAGGATGGCGAAATTCTCATCAAAGGGCCAAACGTGATGGTAGGCTATTTCAAAGACCCTACAAAAACGGAGGAAGTGATGAGTGGCGATTATTTTCACACAGGTGATAAAGGTGAAATTGACCCCGACGGATTTCTAAAAATTACCGGTCGTAAAAAGGAAATGTTTAAAACGTCTGGTGGGAAATACATCATTCCAACGCTTATTGAAAACGATTTAAAAGAATCTAATTTCATCGAACAAGTGATGGTGATTGGTGAAAATAAAAAAATGCCTGCGGCCTTAATTCAGCTTAATTTTGAGTTTATCAAAGAATGGATTGCAAGAAAGAACATCGACCTTGAGCCTACTCCAGAAGCAATTTGTGCGTCTGACATCATCATTGAACGCATCCAGAAAGAAGTCAGCAAATCCAACCAAGGCTTTGGGAATTGGGAACAAATCAAACGGTTTGAGCTCACGCCAGACGTTTGGTGTATTGAAGGTGGACATCTTACGCCTACCATGAAAATGAAACGTAGTGTTATTTTTGACCTCTATAAAGATTTGGTTTCTAAAATTTATACGGACGATTAAATTTAGTTTTTAAAACCGTTGACACTGAGTCATAAAGTGTTAAAATCACGTGTATCTTTGGATGTACGTGATTTTTTTTATACTATTATACCAGATTTTAATCCCCAGATCTAAATCTTCATAAGCAGCTTAACCCGTTGTAAGCAATTATTTTATTTGAATTTTAGATATGGGGAGCAAACAAGGTGTTTGCACTAAGATCAGTTACGTGTAATGATAAACAAAAAGTTGTATTATCCCGGAATATATGCCCGTTAACACACCCTTTTGTTGACATATAACGAGTTGGCAACAAGCAAAGAAAAATATCGATGAAAGACAATAAACATATAGAAAGAGACGGGCAAGCAGCCACTAAAATATTTGACAATAGAAGTTTAAATGTTGATTATAGAACTCTTGAACCGATTTTGAAAGAAGGAATTTCTGTTTTAGATGTTGGTTGCGGAACTGGCTCTATTTCTAAAGACATTGCAAACATTGTTGGGGAATTAGGAAAGGTTACAGGTATAGACAATACAGCAAAATTTATAGAAAGTGGTAATGAAACATATAAAAACATTGAAAACTTAAATCTTTTACATTCCGACCTATTTGACTTTCAAACTAATGAAAAGTTTGACCTAATTACTTCAGCAAGAACTTTACAATGGTTAAGCAATCCGAAAGGAGCGTTATTAAAAATGAAATCATTATTAAAACCAAATGGTAGAATTTCAATT
>Ga0209715_1003916_pt1 | contig 10408 bp, 8 predicted proteins | sample COGITO_mtgs_1205_2_FD_184809 | JGI IMG/M metagenome (GOLD analysis project Ga0209715, IMG submission 184809) | Pelagic marine microbial communities from North Sea - COGITO_mtgs_120503 (SPAdes) (version 2) | ecosystem: Environmental > Aquatic > Marine > Epipelagic ...
CAAAATTAATTTCAAGTGGGTGATTAACCATATTCTCGCGGCGGCGCTTGGCTGCGAATCACAACACGCGACCATTCAGGCGCCTTGGGTTGTTGCCAGGGCCGAACTGGCGGACAATAGATTCTTAACAGGAGAGAATTCATGCGCGCACTACTCACCAACGATGACGGCATCGACAGCCCAGGATTACACGAACTCGCCCGCCAGGTTGAAGCCGCAGGTTTTGAAGTGGTTGTGGTCGCGCCCAGCTTTGACGCCTCGGGCACCGGCGCGAGCTTGGGCCATATCTCCCGAGATCGCCCAATCGGCTATAAAGAAGTTCAGATCGATGGGTTAGCCGGCAAAGCCTTTGCACTTGATGGCCCGCCAGCACTGTGCACGATAACCAGTCATTTAGAAGCTTTTGGTCCCAGGCCCGACGTGGTCATTTCAGGGCCTAATTTAGGGCTCAACACTGGCCGATCGGTTCTCCACAGCGGTACTGTGGGAGCCGCACTGGCGGCGCAAAACTTTGGTATCAAAGGCCTCGCCGTCAGCCTTGCCGTATCGGATCCTTGGCACTTTGAGACGGCCTGCCGATACACAGTGGACCTATTAGGCCCACTGATGAAGGGGCCAGACCGCTGCGTGCTGAACCTCAACGTGCCCGCGCGCTCCTACGGTGAGACCCAGGGCCTACGGTGGGGTGGCCTCGCTGAGTTTGGATCGGTGCGTAGCCAGATTGTTGACCAAGCCGAAGGAGAACTATTCTTTGATCTGGTTGAGACCGCCTATGATCCACCCCACGACAGTGACCTAGGGCTTGTCAACGCCGGCTTTGCTGCCGTAACGGCTCTGCACGGTACCTGCGAGGTTTGGCACGATGCGAACCTCAGAGGAAAGAGTTTTCAAGTCGATCAGCAGATGCCAAGTGCTTCAGCCAAGCACTCCCTTTTGCCCGCAGCGTCCTATCTTGAAAAATGAAATCCAAAGAGCAAGCTCAATCGAACATCTGGGCTGATGTTCTGAGTCAGCGGACGTGGCGGGCAGCCGTCAGCTTTTGCTCGAGTGTTGGGCTGTTTCTACTGCTTTCTAATATGGCTCACGCGAACCTCAGTAATGTCTCAGCAACATCATTGTCGTCTGCTGACGGCGGTACAGATACTACCAGCCCTTTCAGTTTCACCGTGAGTTACATCATTCAAACGAATAGCAATGCTCGAGCAACTGGTGTGATGCTCGAATACGATGATGGTAATGGCTACCAGGCACTGGTTACATGTAGCAGTTCCGGCCTTCCAACTGGAAACATAAGGTCCGGCAAGTCCGGCACATTAGAAATGGGCGATATCTCCCAACCAGGCCTCCCAGCCGGCACTTACGGTTTACGAATCACGGTCTATACTAGAAATGGTAATAGTACTAGTGGCGGTTGTGACAATACTCCCAACGTGGCAACCATCAGTAATTTTACAATCACCGGAACCAATAGCGCCCCGGTCGCAGTGGCTGATGCGGGTGCTGTAAACGAGGACGCCACGCTCGATGTCGCCGCTAGCGGCGTGCTGGGAAATGATACCGATGTTGATTCTAACGATATACTCGCTGTCTCTGCGATCAGAACAGGATCTGAGACAGGCTCAGGAACTTCTGGATCTTTAGGCTCTGCTCTTACAGGCGCCTACGGCGATGTAACGATGAATGCGGACGGCAGCTACGCCTACATCGCCAACAACGCTGCAGCATTAGCTGCGGGCGCGCAAGTCACCGATACTTTTACCTACACCGTCACCGATGGCAACATCACCGACACCGCCGAAATCGTGATTACAATCACAGGCACAAATGACCCGCCCTTTGCTACAGATGATGCGAGCGCCGTGGATGAAGATGACACACTCAGCATTGCGGCAACTGGCCTGCTAGCAAATGACACCGATGCCGATGCAGGTGCTTCGCTTTCAATTACTGCCATTCGCACCGGAGCCGAGAGCGGGTCCGGCACAGCCGGTTCGATCGGAGTCGCGCTGGCAGGCGCCTACGGCGATTTTACTGTTAATGCTGATGGCAGTTACAGTTACAACGCAAACAATGCCAACGCATTGGCTGCAGGCACGACGGCTACGGATACCTTCACCTACACGGTCAGCGATGGCACCATCACCGATACCGCTGAAATTGTAATTACCGTCACCGGCGTTAACGACCCACCTGTTTTAACTGGTGATCTCGCCGCACCGATCGACGAAGGCGACACCTACAACCTGACAACGACTGATCTTTTCTACACCGATAGCGATGATGACAATGCCGGCGTCACCTTCACAGTCAGCAATCTCGACAGTGCCCTGACCCTTACAGTGAACGGCAGTGCCGCATCCACATTCACAGGCACCCAGCTGGCTGCCGCCGGGCAGGTCACGTTTACGCACGATGGCGCTGAGGGCGATACCGTAACCTTCGCCGTCAATGTCGAAGACGGTAACGAGGACAGCAGCGCTCCCAGCAACAGCACCTTTACCTTTACCATTACCGATGTGAACGACCCACCTGTTTTAACCGGCGATCTCGCCGCACCGATCGACGAAGGCGGCACCTACAACCTGACAACGACCGATCTTTTCTACACCGATAGCGATGATGACAATGCCGGCGTCACCTTCACAGTCAGCAATCTCGACAGTGCCCTGACCCTTACAGTGAACGGCAGTGCCGCATCCACCTTCACAGGCACCCAGCTGGCTGCCGGGCAGGTCACGTTTACGCACGATGGCGCTGAGGGCGATACCGTAACCTTCGCCGTCAATGTCGAAGACGGTAACGAGGACAGCAGCGCCCCCAGCAACAGCACCTTTACCTTTACTGTTGTTGAAGTTGCTCCGTCACTAGATCATTATGCCATCTCACTTTCATCGAACTCAGCCAGCACCTGCGGCGTTCTGGCCATTACCGTAACGGCGCACAACGCGAGCGACGGCGAGGTCGCTACCGATCATAACGTAACGCTTGGCGTATCAATTTCAGGCCCGACTTGGAACGAAACCGGTTCAGGAACGATCGGCCTCACCTTTAATGGCAATTCGGTTTCCGCCAACCTCATAAGTAGCGCCGCGATTAGTAACCTTCAAGTTACCCTCACCGATACCACCAATAATGCTATTGGCATTAGGGGCAGTGAATCACCAACCTTTGCCTTTACCAACGCAGGCTCAAGCTTAAGCTTTACGGGCCCAGGTAACCTCACCGCAGGACTTAATAATACCGCGCCTACCGCCACAATAGCGGTGACCACACCCGCAGATTGCACGGCGGCAGGTACTGGCACTTTAAGCACAGCATTTTATTTTGGCTGCCTTGACCCTACTAGCTGTGTCGATGGCCAGGATCTCACCATCAACAATCAAGCGGTGAGTAGCAGTTCGGGCAGTCCAACAAGCGTCTCTCTGGGATTTACCAACGGCACCAGTGCCCCCTTTGAGGTCAATTACGAGGATGTAGGTCAAGTACAGCTAGCGGCGGCAGTCACGATAGCCGCGACGGGTGATAATCCTGCCCATACCGTCACTGGATCAACTACTTTCGTCTCTAAACCTGCTGACTTTATACTCGCTCTGGACAGCAATTCTGCCAGTGGCGGCTTTAAAGCAGCAGGCGAGGCCTTTACCATCGGCACAACGGCCACAAACCTAGACGGCAACACAACACCAAATTACGGCGCAGAGACGACTCCTGAAACCCTCACGGCATCCTTTGTCAGTTTAGTTGCGCCGTCCGACGGTGCTAATGGCAGCTTGAGCCCCGGCACCTATACCCACGCAGGCTCAGGGGTCGGCAGCTTGGCGGGAGTAACCTATAGTGAAACCGGTACCATCAACCTGCAAGTGGGAACCGATTCAGACTACCTCGGCACGGGTAGTCAGATTAATTCTTCGGCAGTCACTACCGGCAGGTTTTATCCCAGTTATTTCACTCTGGGCAGCAATCAGGTTATTGACAGCTGCAGCAGCGGTAATTTTACCTACCAAGGCACCGGTGCCTCCGTGTCGTACATCGTTACCGCGAAAAATGCTGCAGACGTTACCACGAGCAATTACACCAACGGGGCCAGTAATCTTGCGAGTTTTTCCCTCGTGGCTGAGGCGGTGGCTGATGACGGTTCAGACTATACAACGCGATTAACACAGTCTGCCTCCAGTAGTTGGAATGCAGGTGTTTACACACTCAGCAACACAACCGTTGCCTTCAGTCGGAGCGCAACGCCTGAGTCCAGTTACAGCGTCGATATCGGCCTCAAGGCCATCGATACCTCAGACAGCGTCAACTTTTCTAGCTTAGACATGAACGCTGCCGCAAGCGGCTGCGGCGCGGCATGTGATGCTATAGATTTATCTGGCAACCCAAAATTACGCTGGGGCCGGTTATCCCTCAGCTCTGCTAGCGGCTCTGAATACCAATCATTGCCTTTGCCTTTGGTTACTGAGTATTACAATGGCTCGAGCTTCATCACCAACACCGATGACGGTTGCACAACGATCGCGCGTTCTAAAATAGAATTTAACAATGTTCCGATCTCCCCCCCCTCAGACCTCACCGTTGATATTGGCAGCGGCAGCAATAACAGCGCAGGCAGCTCCTCGAATGTCGATCTTACATCTACCGACTTGGTTCTGGTCACAGGGGACGGGAACCTTGTGTTTTCAGCACCATCAGACAACGACCGAGGGTCGTTTACCGTAGACGTCGATCTCACCGACCTGCCTTGGCTCAAATACGATTGGGACTTAGACGGCAGCCACGACGATTCACCACCAACCGCAACAGGCACCTTTGGCGTTTTTGGTGGTCACGATAAGATTTTGTTTCGAAAACCCTCTAATTAGTACCGAGTGCGCCGGTACGCAGAAGCAATTCCCAAACGCCTACCTCTGCAAAGATGGCGGAATGTGCCGCCCTGGAGATCAATCAGCCGCTAGATCAAAGAGACCCTACTGCGGACCAAAAAGTGACCAAGCAAACTTGCAGCTCAAAACAATACATCTCTAATTGGGATCAATTAACGTCTGGGGGATCACCCTTGCCCCACATGCGCTTGAGCGCGCTTCAATTAAAGGGCACTAATCTCGACGGTTTTAGTGATCGAATCACAGGTTCCAAGGCTGGTAATCGTGTAGATCGTATTGCCTCCCGCGCTTACCGAGCTACAAGTTACCGCCGCTGAGCAACCGCTCATGCCTGCATCACTAGTAAAATTGTAATTAATCGCGGAGCTTGAGCACGTCACACCACTGGCATAATCGGGCGCGTCGGAGGGATCAAAGGCGACATTCATCGCTAAGTCCGCGCCGGTATCAGCGGCAAGGGTCGCCCTTAGGTTCGTTATATATTCAATTCGCCCAGAAGCATTATCTTCTACCAGCAAACCCATATTGACCGCAAAAGCCGCCATGACTGTAATCACAAAGATGGCGATGGGCAAACCAATGCCCCGTTGACGGGGTTTATTTCTGAAGCGCATCGATCGATGGAAATTTCCTAACATTACGGCGCACTCGTTATCTGTATTTCATGGCGTATCGTGATCGCCTCAGCACCATCAGCAAAGTTGAGGTTCAACCGAACCGTGCCAGTGCTTTGAAGTCTTGAAGCCGCGACATTAAATGCCGTTAGACCACTGTTAACGATCGTATCAGCAATCAGCGCGCGATTGGGTGCACTGGACGGCAAACAAGACGCTGTATCAGGAGTGCACTGGGTCGATTTAAGACCTGAGCTCGTGTAATTTTTGTAACGAAACAGCTTTCCACCTTCGACACAAAAACTCACAGGCTCCTCTGCCAGATAAAGCCTCTGAGCATCTGAACCACTCCTAAACAAATGGTTACCTGACAAGGTTACCGTTTCTATACCGCCAGACACACTCGCGCTATAACTCGTAATCGTTGCCAAGGGTCCTGGACTCGATGCGGCGTAGAGGGTAGCGGGAACCACAGGATAGATAATCGCGTACTTTTTTCCAGAGAGCCCAGATGCTGTAAATGGAAGCGCGGTCAAGGAATTACTAGCAGACACAAAATTAACGTCTAAATAGCTAGTGGCGTCGGCCACAGGAAAGTACTCAAGACACTGATCACCTGAGCTCTCAGCACTGGTGACGCGGATGCTATTGGGTACGGCAAGGCCGAGGGCCATTTCCAGCTTTTGGGTCGCGATACGACCGATCGCGCTCAGCTGATTTCGGGTGGCGGTATTCACATAGCTTTGGGTTGACGAAATGACAAATGCGACCGTGCCCCCTGCCAAGATCCCCATCAACACAATCGTGACGACGAGTTCGACCAGGGTTACGCCGCGTTGTTTAGAGATCCTGGAAGCCATTTTGACCGAAGACCCTTGATGTGTGGGACCTGCTTGGCAACAGCCCCCATCGCCTCGAACAGGCTGACATGGCGAAGGTGCAATCATGCTGCGCGCCATATTAATAATTCGCCCGGTGAAACGTAAAATCCAAGGCCTCGCCATTGGGCTGCGTTATGGTGAGCACGACCTTCTTGCTGTCGCTGACACTGCCAGAGCGCGGCGCAACATTCCCAGAGTAAGTGACCTGGACCTGCACTCTAAAATTTTCATAACCCGTTCGGGTATTGCCTTCGGCATCTAGCAGCGCATTCCCACTACCACTGCCTTCATCCAGATCGTCATAATCATCAATATCATCAAATGCTGTACGAGCGGATTCACCTGTATCGGGCCCCAGCGCCGCGTTTGAGTTTGCAGTGCAACCGTTGCCGCCGGATACGCCATCACAGGGCGGCACGCCGCCAACGGGCGAGTTTTCATCATATCGTTTGGCTTTTATTTCTCCTAGATAGGACTGCGCGAGTTCGATCGCTTTGGTTTCGTCATAGGTGTAGGCACCGCTGATGGTATTTTGGCCAATCATCTGAGTGACCGCTGTAAGCGCGATCGCTAAAATAACAATCACCACCACCATCTCGACCAGCGTCACGCCGAATTGAACGAGGGTTTGTGAAGGCCGTCGATTACGCATTGATCATCATTCACTGGTGACGAGTATTAATACCTTAAAGCCAAGGCCGTTTTACCGCAAAGCCAATCAAGAGTTAGCCACTTTAGCTTGCAAAAATGGAAAGTATGATCGCCACAAATGGAGCAATAAAACAGGGTCGGGTCTAAGTCGGGTTTCGGGTTTGTGATTTATCACAACCGCCAATTGAACCGCAATCACGCTTTATTATAAGCAGGCCCCCCTATGGACAAAACCAGCTGGCGAGATACAAAGACTATTTTGACCATTCAGACATATCGGAAAACCGTCGCTATCCACGGATTCGACTTCACCATCGCTTGCATAAGCCAGCGTGATCGGCGAACTAATCGCACCGCAGGCAGTGCCAGACCCAACCGCACCCGCAGTTATTGCAACGTCGTTACTTGGGAAAGTTTTCGTCGAGTCGATTGCGCCGCTTACTAGGGAGGACACTGTGACATTCGAGCCACTCACAGACATCTTCAGTTGAACGTTTTGTTGTCCTAATGACGTCTGCTGAGCACCTCGAGCTATCGAGAGAATGCTATCTCTTACAACAATCTCATCGAACCCTCCAGTGTCTGCTAACCTTCCGATTGAAACGGACATCAAGATACCGACGAGAGCAATAACAGCAATCAATTCAACAATCGTAAACCCTGCTAACCGATAATTCACTGGCGGTTTAGGACACCGAAGGCTTTTGGATTAGCTTATGGTGCTGTTCCAACCGTTATAGCACTAATGACACCAGTCGCCACGGTGTAAGTAAACTGTGCAGCATAGGCGCCTGTGGCATCGGACTCAGGGAGATAAATCCAATCACAAGTAGCTAAGGTTGCATTGTTATCCACGGCATACCACTCAGTTCCAGCGGAAAACTGCGCATCAGCCTCTGCCAATGCATTCGCCCCAGTAGTGGCAGCAGATGTTCCTGTAATGACCGCGGGCGCTTGCGCACCCAAAGCGCCCGAGAAAATTCCCGCGCATTGGTCTAGTCCGCCGCCGCCAGCGCCACCATCTGTTGGATAACCCGAAGAATTGAGCACCAGGTCATCGGTGCCATCTTCATCCATATCGATAGGGCTGATTTTTCCACCAGTGATATACTTAGCCTTCGCCAAACCTATCGCTGACATCAAGGCGCCCCTGACGCCTTCAGCAACAGCCAATTGTGCATCATCCTGCACATCAATGAATCGCGGTAAGGCCGTTGCCGCCAATATCCCTAGAATAATAATTACAACCACCAGCTCAACAATGGTGAACCCTTTTTGATTGTCTCGGTTTAACCTAGCCATACTTAAATCTCCCTGATTTATTTCTTAAGTTTGTTCCTCTATTGAGCTCAATTCAAGGTCTGAAGTGAGCTTTTTAAACGATTACTGCATTTTTTTTAACGCAAGAAACACCTTCTAGTCGTTAATTTTCCTCATAGTCTGATACTGCTACCTCTTAACTGATTTTTCTTGGTTACAGGGCAACCACGATTCATTGTCTATCTTTCGATCATCGTGATCACCGAGCCGCTGCGCCCAAATCCCAGATCGGCAAAAATACGCCCAATGCCAAAATCAGCACCAACCCCGCAATGAACATAATGAGGATCGGCTCGATACTCGCTGTCAGTCGATTCAAGTCATATTCCACTTCGCCATCGTAGAAATCCGAGACCTCATCCAGCAGATCCGGCAGGCTGCCACTCTCCTCACCGACTGCTATCATTTGTAGCACAAGGGGTAAAAAGATCTCGCTGCGCTGGGCCGTTAAGTATAAAGACTCGCCGCGGGAAACACCGCCGCCCATACCAGCGACTTGTTTACCGATATACTTATTGCCCACCACGTCCGCGACCACGTTAAGCGCTGTCACAATCGGCACACCCGAGCGGCCCAAAATCGCAAAGGTCTTGGCAAACCGGGCAAGGGCAATTCGCTCGAAAATGCTGCCCACTAATGGCATCTTGAGCCGCAGTTGGTCCCACATGAGGCCGCCCTTGGCGGTTTTGGTCCAATACTGGAAGCTACCGTAGCCGATAACGATCAAACTTAAAATCACTGGCCAAAAATTGAGGGCAAAATCCGAGGTCGCAATCAGCGCCTTTGTTTGCCAGGGCAAATCGGCGCCCATCTTTGAAAACACGCCCGAAAACGCGGGGATCACAAACACCGTGACCACCGCAATGGCGCCTGCCATTGCCATTAACACAAACATCGGATAACGCGTTGCGCTTTTTAATTGTTTGTCGGTATTGCGCTCGATCTCCATATAGCGCCCAAGGTCTTGGAAGGCCAAATCTAAACGGCCCGTGTTTTCACCCACTCGGACCAAACTCAAAAATAAATCGTTGAACACCTTAGGGTGCTGACTCATACCTTCGGACAAGGTATTGCCGCGCTCTAAGGATTGGATGACGGATTTCAGGACCCGGCGCATGGCAGGGTTAGACAGCGATGCCTCAAGGCCTCGGATGGCCCGATCTAATGGCAAGCCCGCTTTCGTGAGGTTGTACATTTGTCGGGAGAAGGTGATTAATTCGATCGAGGTGATTTTATCTTGAATCAGGATTTGCTTGAGCGAGCGCCCACCTAATACATCGTCTTCTGCCAGCTTTAACTCGATCGGCGTGATTCGGCTGCCCAGCAGGGTGTCGGCTGCCGCATCCAGGTTCGCCGCATCGATAATGCCATCGACCAAGCCGCCCTCGATATTACGCCCCTTGTAGGCAAAAGACGCCATTAGGTGAGCCGCTCAAGGGTGAGCTCGTTATCCAGCGGGCTGTTCTCGCGTTCCGCGCTTAAACCCGGCGCGTCAGCAGATTCGCCGCCGCCTAGCTGTGAGGTGCTTGGCTCGAAAGGTATCGGCTCATGGGGCGCAAGGCTTGGTGCCTCGGCCTCTTCAAACTGCTGGGCAACCCGCAGCACTTCGCTAATGGTGGTCACGCCGTTGACCGCGTGCTCCAGCGCGCTCACGATGAGCGGTTTAAAGCCTGGTTGGGCATTGGCCAACTGTACAAATTCTGAGGCATTGCCGCGGCGCAGGGCGTCGGCAATATTGTCTTTAATGACCAGCATCTCGTAGATGCCAATTCGGCCGCGATAACCGGTTTGATTACAGTGCGCGCAACCCGCGGCGGTTCTAATGCTGCCATTGGCAATCACATCTGGCGTTAAATAACGCTGCATCCAACTGGCTTCGATGCTGTCAGGCTGATAGGGCGTTGCGCATTCGCTGCAGAGCTTACGGACCAAGCGCTGGGCCACAATCGCCCGAAGACTGGACGCTGCCAAAAACGGTTCAACCCCCATGTCCATCAACCGCATGGCCGATGACACCGCATCGTTGGTGTGTAACGTCGAGAGCACCAAGTGCCCAGTCATG
>Ga0209715_1003938_pt1 | contig 10374 bp, 7 predicted proteins | sample COGITO_mtgs_1205_2_FD_184809 | JGI IMG/M metagenome (GOLD analysis project Ga0209715, IMG submission 184809) | Pelagic marine microbial communities from North Sea - COGITO_mtgs_120503 (SPAdes) (version 2) | ecosystem: Environmental > Aquatic > Marine > Epipelagic ...
GCGGTGGCAATGATCGTGGCGGACGCGGTGGCAACGGCGGCGGCGGCGATCGTGGTGGTCGTGGTGGCTGGTAGACTGTTAGTCACACTATAAACTTTCGCGGGGCTCAGTCATGAGCCCCGCTTTTTTATGCCTATAGGGTTGGGCGATGTGGCGTAGAGATTTGTTCCGTCCGATTTATACCGCTACTGTTTTGTTAAGTTATCGTGGGCGTGCCAAGGCTCGCGCCTACCGGATCAATCGACCATCAGCGTCTTATTGCTTCAGCGTTACACGCACGCGTGGCAAGCTGACGCGCATTACGTATGGGTGTGTTGGGTTACGTTTTGCGAAGTCTTGATGGTAATCTTCTGCGGTCCAGAATTTAGAAAACGGTAAGACTTCTGTGGCAATGGGCTTATCGAGGTCTTTCTGTAGTATCGCTTGCACGCGCTCAATGGTGGCGAGTTGCTCGGGGCTTCGATAGAACAGGGCGGGGCGGTAGCTACGGCCAAAGTCGGGATCCACACCACGTCCATCTGTGATGTCGTGCGAGTTCCAGAAAATGCGCAACAGCGCCTCGTAGCTGACGATCTTTGGATCGAAGCTGACGTCGACTGTCTCTGTGTGATCACCATGGGAGCGGTAAGTCGGTGCATCTTTCTTGCCGCCAGCGAAGCCTGAGACGGCATTCGTGACTCCCGGGATTCGTTCGTAGATTGCTTCGACGCACCAGAAGCAACCTGCAGCAAAGGTTGCTTTTTGGGATTCGGCAGCATGAGCGGCATTTAGGGAGAGGCAGGCAAGCAAGCAGCAAAGTAGCAGTTTCATCGTGGTAAGTGTGGTGACTTGTCTGAGGGCTATCAATCAGATGGGCCAGTTTGTCTGTTTACTCGCGAGGTTAATAGGAGTGCTTGGTGTGTGAGGTATACTGCAGACGCGTAGTTAAGTCTGATGGGGAGTCGTGTATTGCGTTCTTGCTTGGATCGGTTGTCTTGTCGGTCTTTTAGAATTTATGGCACGAAAACGAAAGATTCAACGACGCGTCCGACAGCTCGGTATGCTAGGTCGATTGTGGCGCAACTGTAAGGTAGCTGTGGTATTAAGTATCATAGCTGCGATTATTTTTGGTGTCTGGTATTCAAAGCAGGATGCAGCTACTCAGCGGCGTTCGCAGGAGGTCGCGATTGTTGGTCTTGATTTCTTGATTGAGTTGAAGCAGACGAATCGTGATGCCGATGAAATGTTGAATTGGTTGATTCAGCAGATGCCCGCTTCGTTGGGCAATGTGTTGGCAGTTGGCGACATTGAGGGGGCGGATCGGTATACATTTGCAGGAGTGCCCGTCGGTGCGCGTCCTGTTAAAGTGCTGAATAATAAGGGCTATCTAGTTGGGTATGACGAGGCTCTGCGCAACCCCGCGTGGGTCGCGTACCGACTGGAGCATCCTGAGAATGTGGATACATCCGAGCGGCCTGAGAGTTTCGATGTGGATCGTCGGACACGTGCGCGGGTGGATCACTATGCGTATAGCAACTCTGGGTATGACCGTGGGCACATGGCGCCAAATTTTGCGATTGATACTGTGTTTGGTCAGCGGGCGCAGAAGGAAACATTCCTGATGAGTAACATCGTGCCGCAACGACCTGATCTGAATCAAGGTCCGTGGAAGGTGCTCGAGCAGACAATTGCAAGGCGCTACCTTCGCGATTATACTGAGGTGTGGGTGATCACAGGGCCGATTTATACAGAACCAACGTCGCGTTTAGCTAGTGGCGTCGCGATCCCTGTGGCCTTTTTCAAGATCGTCGTCGATGTCGTTGAGCCTGGTGGGTTGCGCGCTTTTGCAGTGATCTTGGAGCAAGGTGTCGATCCTGCTGCCAAGATGGCTGGTTACTTGGTAACGATTGATGCGATCGAAGCTGCGACTGGCCTAGACTTCCTCTCCTTGCTGGATGATTCCGTTGAGGCCGTGTTGGAGGCAGACTTGCCGAAGCGCTTGTGGTGAGGGGCGGGCAGTGTTGCTACGGGTAGCTACTTTTCTTTTGGAGCACTGGTTCTGTTTCGCGGTGTAAATGCATTTTCACTCAAGGTGCGAGGTCGCCGACCGAGCAATGAATGGCTCCAGCGGGTGCTATCGCAGGTGGATTTCCTGCGCCGCGTCTAGGGCGACGGGCTAGCCGCTCTTATTGTGCCCCCACGGTTGATCCGGTCGTGTGATGATTCGGTTGCCGCGCCATCAAAGCCTGCGGACTGTATGTTGAGCGGCTGGGAGATGCGTTCACGGATCAGATCCTCCCAGCTCGTCCGAGTTGTTTGAGTGTTCTGGGTTGGTATCCGTCGCTTGGTCTGAATTTCTCTAGCGGCTCCCGCTGCCGCGATCTCGCCATCTGCGATCACAATTTGCGGCTAGAGAAGGCAGCCCCGAGTGGTTCGATCAAGGCGTTTCAAGTCGACTATCAAGAGATTCGACCTGAGCCGATCGGCTGATCCAAGTGAGGGAATGTCGAATATTGATACGCAGGAGCTGTCTGCGGTTTATCCTGTGTAGGCAGTGTTTAATAGGACCTTTAAGCGCTCAATGTCGGCGCTCGAGGTCTTGGCAATAAAGCCGCGAGCGTGTGCGAAATGCACGTCTGCTTCGTTTTCAAGTGGGCTGAAGTCCATACGTTGGTCGTCGTTGAAGCGGCGCATGCCGTAGCCGCTGCCGCGACTGTCAGGGTAGACGAGGGCGAGCACTTCTTCTTCGAGGCCGAGTGCCATTACGTGGCCACCGAGCCCAGCCGAAGCTTCGTCGGGCAGGGGTTCGGTGCGCGGCATAAAGAGTGTTTTGAATGTATTGTCGCCACAGCCGAGTGTCCACACTTCGGCGTGCTGTGCGACGAAATCGAGTCGGGTGCGCAGGCCTGTTACATAATCAACTAGGTCTTGACCGATCATGCGCATGATCTCCCAGATTGGCTCGCCTGGCTTGTGTTCGGTTTGGCTGGCAAAGCGGCGCAGGATTGTAATGTCGAGTGGCGAGTTGAGCTTGCCGATTGTTTCGCGGTCCATGCCGAGCCATTTGGCGGTGTCGTTGGGGCCGCGGCAATCGAACCATTCGGCAACTTCGAGCCAGGAGCAAAATTCGCGTGAATCTTCGTAGAGTCCAAGATGCTGAAGCACTAGCGAGAGGGCGCAGGTCGGCACCATGTCGCGTGGGAATTGGTGGTGGTCGAAGTTGTTGCGCTCTGGGGCGTGTTCACCGCCGACGTCGAGCACGGCGATGGATGTGTCTGCTAGATCGGCTTCAGTCGGTTCGCGACGTTGGATCGCAACGGGCGCTTGCGTGAGTAGCACGGCGCAAGCTAGGAATTCGTCTTTATGGGCACCGCCCGGATGTGTGATAATCGATGTTAACATCAGGGGAAGTTCGAACATCGAACGCCGAACGTCGAATGGTAAATTCGTAATCTTACTCATAATTCTAACTCAATATCTAGGCAGTAGGGTTAGTGTAAGGTTGAAATGTAGGCACAAAAAAAGGTCCCCGCTCTTTCGAGTCGGGGACCTTTGTTAGAAGTGTGTAGCTAAACGATTATTTACGTTTTGCCTCTTCGCGCTCAAGAGCTTCCTTGATGACGATTTCCGCTACATTCTTAGGACATGCTGCGTAGTGGGAGAACTCCATGGAGAACTGACCGCGACCAGATGTCATTGTGCGAAGGGCACCGATGTAACCGAACATTTCGCTCAAAGGAGCGTCTGCCTTGATGCGTACACCTGAGTTAGGTGCTGGCTCTTGTGTCTTGATCATTCCGCGGCGGCGATTCAAGTCACCAATAACGTCACCCATCTTGTCCTCTGTGCAGAAGACGTCGAGTTTCATGACTGGTTCGAGGATTTGTGCGCCTGCCTTTGGAAGGGACTGACGATACGCTGCCTTAGCAGCGGTTTCGAAAGCAACTGCAGAGGAGTCAACTGCGTGGAACGCACCATCAACCAGTGTGACCTTGAAGTCCAAGCAAGGATAGCCAGCGAGGACACCCTTTTCCTTGGAGAATTTGAAGCCCTTCTCAACTGCTGGCCAGAATTCACGAGGAACGTTACCACCAACAATTTTGGATTCGAACTGGAAGCCTTCACCTGGCTCGAGTGGCTCGAGCTTGTAGAGGATCTTAGCGAATTGACCAGAGCCACCGGACTGCTTCTTGTGGGTGTAGCTGTCTTCGATTGTTTGAGTGATGCTCTCGCGGTAAGCAACTTGTGGCTTACCGACAACTGCTTCAACACCGTATGTGCGCTTCAGAATGTCGACCTTAATGTCGAGGTGAAGCTCACCCATTCCACGAAGGATGGTTTCGCCAGAGTCTTCGTCGGTTTCAACGATGAAAGTAGGATCTTCTGCAACCATCTTACCGATCGCTGTGCCCAATTTCTCAGACTGACCTTGGTCCTTTGGCTTAATCGCGATGGAGATAACGGGCTCAGGGAATACCATAGGCTCGAGTGTCGCAGGGAACTTTGGATCACAGAGTGTGTGACCTGTTTGCACAGACTTCATGCCGAGAAGAGCAACGATGTCACCCGCTTGAGCGGAATCGACTTCAGTGCGTTCGTCAGCGTGCATCTCGATGATACGACCGATACGCTCTGTCTTACCAGTGAAGGTGTTGAGAACGTTGGTGCCCTTGCTGAGCTTGCCGGAGTAGATGCGTGTGAAAGTCAACGCGCCGTATTTGTCATCCATGATCTTGAATGCAAGAGCACGGAGAGGCTTCTCAGCATCAACCACAGCAAATTCACCTGTTTCTTCACCTTCAGCATTCACTTCAGGCTGTGGAGGCACTTCAGTTGGGCTTGGAAGATAGTCGATGACGCCATTGAGGACGTTTTGCACACCCTTGTTCTTAAACGCAGAACCGCAGAATGTTGGGAAGAAATCCAGAGCGATTGTACCCTTACGGATACATGCCTTGATGACATCCATTTCTGGCTCATTACCTTCGAGGTAAGCTTCCATCGCGTCGTCGTCTTGCTCAACAGCAGTTTCGATCAGTGCAGCGCGGTATTCTTCGACCTTGTCGACCATGTCCGCAGGCACGTCTTGAAGTTCGTATGCCATTGGGTCTCCAGAGTTGTCCCATACCCATGCCTTACGTGTAAGGAGGTCAACAACACCTTGGAGATCGCTCTCTGTGCCGATTGGAAGCACCATGACGAGCGGCGTAGCACCGAGGATGTTCTTTACTTGGTCGATGACCTTGTAGTAGTCAGCGCCGACACGGTCGAGCTTGTTGACGTAAATCAAACGAGCGACCTTAGAATCATTGGCGTAGCGCCAGTTAGTCTCGGACTGAGGCTCAACTCCACCCGAACCACAGAAAACGCCGACGCCGCCGTCGAGCACCTTCAATGAACGGTACACTTCAACTGTGAAGTCAACGTGACCCGGAGTGTCGATGATGTTGAAACGGTGACCGTCCCAGAAACATGTAGTTGCAGCAGACTGAATCGTGATGCCGCGCTCTTGCTCTTGTTCCATGAAGTCAGTAGTCGCAGCGCCATCATGCACTTCGCCTAACTTGTGGATTTTACCAGTGAGCTTCAAAATACGCTCGGTTGTCGTTGTTTTACCGGCGTCAACGTGTGCGAAGATACCAATGTTTCTGTATTTTGATAGGTCGGTCATGATCTTATCTGATGTGTTTAGAGATTGTGTTTACTACTTGAACTTGAGGGATTTGGATACGCGTGAGCAGCCCATGAAGTCCCAAAAAAAACGCGGAGAATAGGCTTTCTGTGCAATACTGCAAGGCAAGAAACCGATGGATTTGTGAGCTGTCTGCTTCTTGCCGCGAATCGAATCCATGAGTCTTTCTTGTTGAGCCACAGGTGAATTCCAGAAAGATTGGAGCATGATTCATTACTCCAATTACATTGATGGTCAATTTGTCGATTCCCCTGGTTCTGATCGAATTACAGTGATTAATCCGTCCACTGGTGAAGCGATTTCGACGATTCCCAACAGCACCGCCGAGCAGGTCGATGCTGCGATCGCCTCCGCAGAGAGGGCCCAGCCCGCATGGGCCGCTCTGCCAGCGGTCGCACGGGCCAAGCATCTGCATGTGTTAGCCGATAAAATTCGCGCGCAAGTGGAGCCGCTGGCCCGCGTAATTACCGAGGAGCAGGGCAAGACGCTGGGGCTGGCTCGGGTCGAAGTGAATTTTACCGCCGATTACATCGACTATATGGCTGAGTGGGGCCGCCGCATCGAGGGCGATGTGATTGAAAGCGACCGTCCTAAGGAAAATATCTTTCTGTTTCACAAGCCGATCGGGGTGGTCGCCGGGATCTTGCCCTGGAACTTTCCATTCTTCCTGATTGCGCGCAAACTCGCGCCGGCGTTGGTCTGTGGCAATGCAATCGTCCTCAAGCCAAGCGAGGAAACGCCGAACAACGCGTTCGAGTTTTGCAAAATACTCAATCAACTGGATCTTCCGGCCGGCTTGGTCAATTTGGTGTCAGGCTATGGCGCGAGCGCTGGCCGCGCGCTGACGGAAAGCACCAAAGTCGGCTTGATCAGTTTCACTGGTAGTGTCGATACCGGCTCTCGGATTATGGCCACCGCTGCGCAAAATATTACCCGCGTGAATCTCGAGCTTGGCGGCAAAGCCCCAGCGATTGTGACCGCCAATGCCGACCTTGATTTGGCCGCGACTGCGATTCAAGCGTCGCGTGTGATTAATAGTGGACAGGTTTGTAACTGCGCGGAACGTATTTATGTGCAGCGCAGTGTGGCGGATGCCTTTACGGCGAAGCTGGTCGAAAAAATGAAAGCCGCTCGTTACGGCAATCCGTTGGAAGACGAGACCGTTGATTATGGTCCAATGATTAACCAGGCGGGCTACGATAAAATCGTCGGCTTGGTGGAGAGCGCCGTGAACGATGGCGCACAGGTGCTATGCGGCGGCAAGCGCGGCGCGGGTGACGGCGGCTATTATTTCGAGCCCACAGTCGTCGCTAACTGCACGCAGGCGATGGACATCGTCAGCCAAGAGATTTTCGGTCCGGTTGTGCCCGTGGTGATTTATGATGAACTCGAGGATGCCATCGCGATGGCCAATGATACTGAGTACGGGCTGACCTCCTCGGTGTTCTCCAATGACATCAACGAAGCGATGAATTTAGTTGAGGCGCTCAATTTTGGCGAGACCTACATCAACCGCGAGCATTTCGAAGCGATGCAAGGTTACCACGCGGGTTGGCGTAAGTCCGGTATTGGTGGGGCGGACGGTAAGCACGGGCTGTATGAGTTCATGCAGACACAGGTGGTTTATTTACAGCGCTCATAAGGATGACTGAGCGACACATTATGGAGATCACTGACAAGCCTCTGGTTGCTCTCGCAGGTGCGAGTGGATTTGTGGGCACTCATTTACGCATGCGCCTGGAAGCGCAGTTCCGATTTCGTGCTTTGACGCGCAGTCACAATGTGGCGGAGCAGCGTGATTCGGGTCAGGCCACCCAGTGGCAGCATTGTGATCTGTATTCGTTGCCTCGGTTGACCGAGGCGCTGCGGGGCTGCACGCTGGGGATTTATCTGGTGCATTCGATGGCGCCCTCGTGCCGCCTGATGCAGGCGAACTTTGAGGATACTGACTTACTGTTGGCGGATAATTTTATACGCGCGGCAGAGGCGGCGGGACTCAAGCACGTGGTGTATTTGAGTGGTCTTTTGCCGCAAGGAGATGAGCCGCTGTCGCCGCATTTACGCAGTCGAGCCGAGGTGGAGGCGGTGTTGAAGAGTCGCTCCGTGCAGGTCACGGTGCTGCGGGCCGGCTTGATCTTTGGCCCTGGCGGGTCTTCGTTTTCAATGTTGACGAATCTGGTGCGCCGTCTGCCGTATATGATTTTGCCGGCTTGGGCCTCTTCGATGACGCAATCGGTCGATATCGAGAATATTTGCGACGCGTTTGAAGAATGCTTGTGTCAGCCACAATGGACGGGTGGAACCTATGATTTGGGCGGGCATGAGCCGATGAGTTATGGTGCGATGATTTGTCGCACGGGAGAATGGATGGGGCGGTCGATTCGCACCATCTCATTGCCGTGGCATTTCTTCGCGCTGTCTCGGCGCTGGGTTTCGTACTTCGGTCGCGTGCCTGTGGCATTGGTGCGTCCTTTGCAAGAGAGCTTGTTGCATGACCTGCGCGCGGCTCCGAATCCTTTACTGGAGCATTTAAAACCTCGTTTGATCGGTTTTGAAGATTCTTTGGCACGTGCGGTGGATCCGGATGGTCGGCCGTTGCCGAATCCGCGTAGCCGCACGCAATCGGCAGATCAACAGCATATTCGGCAGGCTCGGCGCGTGCGTTCGGTGCAGCGTATGGCATTGCCTGCTGGGTGGAGCGCCGGGCAGGTGGCCCGTGAGTATGGCATCTGGTTGAGCAGTCGCTATCGCGGATTGCTGAAGGTCGATACGGACTCGGCCGGAGTCGTGCGTTTCTCGCTCTTGAGTCGCCGGATCGTTTTGTTGGAGCTCACGCCTTCGCCGTTTAGTGAAGATGAGCGTCGTTGTGCGTTTTATATCAGCGGCGGTTTGTTGTCGCGTACGGTCGATCCGCCCGGGCGTTTGGAGTTTCGTACGTTTGCGCAACGGGGTTGTTTAATCGCCTCGATTCACGGCTTTGTGCCGACTCTACCTTGGTGGTTATATGTCAACACGCAGGCGAGGGCGCATTTATTGGTGATGCGCGCGTTTGGTCGGTATTTGAGTCGTGTATCGTAAGTGCCGGGTGAGTGTCGTATTGCGGCGGCTTTTTGGTTTGCCCCCGTTCAATCAAACCTTTGTTTTCATCGCTTTCCAAAGCGTTCTAACTGATGAAACAAGCACTAAAAATCTACGACACCACCCTTCGTGACGGCACGCAGGGTGAAGGGGTATCCTTTACGGTCGCGGCCAAAATCCGCGTCGCTGAAAAGTTGGACCAGTTTGGAATTGATTACATTGAAGGCGGTTGGCCAGGCTCCAATCCGCGCGACATGGCTTTTTTTGAAGAAGCCAAGAAGCTCAAGCTGCAGCATGCCAAGATTGCCGCCTTTGGCTCGACTCGCCGCGCCAGCCTGACGGCCGAGGAAGATCCGCAACTGAAGTTGTTGTTGGACGCAGAGACGCCGGTGGTCACCATTTTTGGCAAGACCTGGCTGTTGCACGTCACCGAGATCATCCGCACCACGGCGGAAGAGAATTTGAAGATGATCGAGGATTCGGTCCGTTTTCTCACCGAGAACGACCGTGACGTGATCTACGATGCCGAGCACTTTTTTGACGGTTATTGTGACAATCCCGAATATGCGCTGCAGACGCTGGAAGCAGCCCAACGTGGCGGCGCGATCAATCTGACGCTCTGCGATACCAATGGTGGCAAGCTGGTCAGTGAGGTGCAGGCAATCGTCAGCGCCGTATGCGAGCATTTTCCTAATACGCCGGTCGGGGTGCATTGCCACAATGATTCCGGTCTCGGCGTGGCCCTTTCGCTCGCCGGTATCGAGTCGGGGGCGAGCCTGATCCAAGGCACGATCAATGGTTTTGGAGAGCGCAATGGCAATGCCAACCTCAGTACTATTATCCCAAATTTGATCCTCAAGATGGGCGCCGAGCTGAACTGCGCACCGAATCTGAGCAAGCTCCGCGACCTGTCGCTGTTCGTTGATGAGATGGCCAATCGCGCCGCAGATGCGACCCAGCCCTTTGTCGGCACCAGCTCGTTTGCGCACAAGGGTGGGGTGCATGCCGATGCCGCTGCCAAGGTAAAGCATAGCTACGAACACATTGCCCCTGAATTGGTTGGAAATCGCACGCGTGTGTTGGTTTCGGACATGTCCGGCCGCAGCAGTGTGATGATGAAGGCCAAAGAAATCGGCGTTGAGCTCGACGCCCGCTCGCCTGAACTGAAGCATTTTCTCGGCGAACTCAAGGAACTCGAGTTCAAGGGGTACGAATACGAAGCTGCAGACGCGTCATTCAAGTTGTTACTCAGCCGCTTTCTCAAAGGTAAGAAAGAGGACTTTGAACTAATTGGCTACCGCGTGATGGTCAGTCATCAACCCACGCTCAATCGCATGATTTCGGAAGCGACCGTGCAGGTCAAAATCGGCGACCAAATTCACCACACTGTGGCGGAGGCAACTGGTCCGGTTGGTGCATTGGATCACGCACTGCGCAAAGCGATTGCCCCAGTGTTTCCCGAGATCATGGCGGTCGAGTTGATCGATTATAACGTGCGTATCCTAGAGACCGAGCACGGCACTGATGCGATTACTCGAGTGTTGATCGAATCCACCGACGGTCAAGAGACCTGGGGAACGGTCGGTGCGAGCGATAATATTATCGAAGCCACATGGCGTGCATTG
>Ga0209715_1003944_pt1 | contig 10360 bp, 18 predicted proteins | sample COGITO_mtgs_1205_2_FD_184809 | JGI IMG/M metagenome (GOLD analysis project Ga0209715, IMG submission 184809) | Pelagic marine microbial communities from North Sea - COGITO_mtgs_120503 (SPAdes) (version 2) | ecosystem: Environmental > Aquatic > Marine > Epipelagic ...
TGTCGCCCTTGTTGCTGGCATTGGCGGTGCTGCGCAAATGCTATTCAAAACACTTGCTCCGGTATTCCCAGCACTAAGACGGCAAATAACAGAATCAGGTATTACCGATAAAGTCAGGGCTACATTTAGAGATGCAGCAGAAAAAGCAGGGTTAAGCGTCGATGAAGTTAGTGATGAGATGATACAGAGTGTGATGCGCCAAGCCGACGAGGTTGTTAGCCCAGATAAGGCGCTCGCACTACAAGGAGAGACTGAGTTCGGCATCCCGCTTACAAAAGGCCAGCGCTCACTTGATGACGCTCAGTTGTCCGCTGAGGACGGTATGAGGGCAGGGTCACGAGGCGAAGGTGCGCAGCGGGTTGTTAGAGGCTTTGAAACAGAGCAGCAAATACCCGCTATCAACGCAGCTAAAGACCGAGTGTCCTCACAAATTGGTGGCCCAGTAACGAATCAAGGGGGCGTGGTAAAAGAGTCTATTCGCGCAGCAGAAAGAGCGGGTGATGACGCTGTTTCAGAAGCGTTCGAGCAAGTAGGTGATGCCAGTTTAACGCCAGACGGTATGTCCTTGCTGCTGAAAAACACACGGCAATCGGTTAGAGGTATGGAGTTTGACCCAACACTACCTCAAACTGCCAACGTCTTAAAGCAGATCAAAGGCTTCGAAAAAACCATTAATACTTTTAAAGGTAAGGGTTTAAGGCCGACCGATCTTAACAAAATAGAGCAGATACGCCGCCGACTCAATACAGCTGTAGGTGCGGCAGAAAAGAGCGACAAGCGGCAAGTAGTTATTATGAAAAATGCGTTTGACGACGCCTTAGATGATGCCGTTATTAACTCTCTCTTCACCGGTGACGCTCAAGCATTGGGCTCATTAAAAAGCGCTAGAAAACTCTTTGCTGACTACGCGAAAAAATTCAGAGCTAACCCTAAAAAGGGCAAGTCTGGCCGTGTCGTTGATCGTGACGAACCCGGACAGTTTATTGAAAAAATCGTTAGCGCTAACCCTACTGATGAGCAGGTTATCAATGCCGTGTTTGGTGCTTCAGGATTAAACAAAGGCGCAGGTCGTGATATGGCTGTTCGCTTTCGTGAAATTCTAGGCAAAGACTCAGAAGGTTGGGGGGCGATTAGGCAGGCAGCATTCAAGCGGTTAATTAAAACCAACACAGTAAACGGCAAAGAGATGGTTAGTGGTCAAAAAACCATTAAAGCGATTAATGAAGCGCTAGAGAAAAATGGAACATTGGTACGGGAAATTTTTAGTCCTGAAGAGATTAGTTTGTTTCGACGCTTCGCTGTTCAAGTTAAACGCACACAGCCCGACCTTGTTAAATCAAGAGAAAATCCCTCTGGTACAGCGCAGGCATTAACTAAAACGATTTCAAATTTAGTTAACAATTTAACTCGCACACTCGCACTTAAGGATCCTGCTTTATTTGTAGGCCTGAAAGGAGTGGAGGCAACCAAAGGGTTTAGAGGCTCATCGCAAGCTAAAGATGCGGTTCGACCGTTTAAATCTGTATACGATGCACGACCGGGTCTAGTATCGGGCAGCACGGCAGCCGCTGTCACCGCGCAGTAACTACTCTGGCCAGTACCCCGTAATCCATCGAGAGATAAGTACAGCGCCGATGGTAAAGACGCAGATAAAAATAAAACCGCCCCACTTACCAAAAACTAAAAAGCTGAGGCTGAAAATGGCGGAGGTTAGTAGGGCGGCGAATAACTCGTCAGTTTGTGTAGGCTTTTCGATCATAGAAGCGGGATCAAAGACCATGCGCCAATAACTATAATGAAGAAGAACACCACAACACTCCAGATTCTAATTGGCATAAAGCAGATAGTTATTGCGTAATAATACAGAGCGAGAAAACGACCAAAAAAATGATCAAGTGTCAGAAAAATACCGACTGTTACTGCGAAGCTCAAGAGGTTTGCTATCACTGCGTAAATTACGTATTTTTTAGAGTACTTAACCTTATAGTTAAAAGCGTCTTTAAGTTGCTGCCAATTACTTTCGTCCGGGACACATAGTTCGCGCCACGAGGGTTTTGAAGACTTAAACATGAGTTTGCCTTTTCGTGACATTAAAGGTCAATATTTAAACAGTATCTACAGCTCCACACAACATTAACAATGTAAAAATACAACCCAAACCCGCCTAGTGCGGGTTTTTTATTGGATAAAATATATGGCTACCTACATAGCAACCACGGCGTTTATACCCACATTTCTCGATGATAATGGCAATTTATTGTCAGGTGGAACCTTAGAATCTTACATAGCAGGCACCACAACGCCTACGCCGACTTTTACGAGCGAAGCAGGGGTATCAGCGGGTAATATCATTACGTTAAATGCTAGAGGTGAGCCAGAAACATCAGGTAATACTCACCAAGTTTGGATAGACAGTGCCATTAAGTATGATTTTGTTTTAAAGACTGCGGCGGGCGTTATTATTAATAGCCCAGAAGATATTGCGTCACCCGTCGTTCCAATTGTTACTGTTAAAACGTTTGGCGCTGTGGGCGATGGGATTACAGATGATACGGCAGCGTTTCAAAATGCGGCAACATCCGTTGCGGCTAGAGTTACGATAAATTCAACTATAAACAGGTCAGCTATTGGCATAGTGACGGTGCCGGATGGACATTATTTGCTTACATCAAATATTGACACTAACGGTAAAGATATTATTTTTGAATTATCCCCATCTGCAAAAATAACCGGAATTGATTATATTTACGACCGAGTTGTTATTAAAGGCATTCGCACTTCTGTAGATACGTACGGAACAGAAGATTATGCTTGCGGTTTTTCCGTGATGGCTAATGGTAGCAAAGCCACAAATGCAAGAATTCTATCTCTAACTGCTCCAGAAAAATTATCTAAGTTTACATCTAGAGATTCTGTAGCCATGTACTCAGAAAATGCATTAGATTCCGCTTTGCATTCAATACCCGATAGCGGAACTATATATATATCAACAGCGGTTTCTTTTTCTAGTCCAATAGATATTTCAAAATTACGTGTTGGCATGATTATTGATACCCAACATGCTACGCCATATTCTGGATTTATAGAGTCTTGGACTACAACAAGCATTACTGTATCAGCTTGGTATCCTACAGATGGAAGCGAAATAGCTGGAATTCCACCAAATGGGACTGGGTGTTATATTAACCCTATCAAGAAAATATGGGCCGCTAATTTAAATTTATTTGTTACTGAAAATGGACTACCTGCAACAGCTACAGGCGTGAGAGAGGCTACTGGTATAGAAATAGGGCTTATAGATTCATCGACAACAGGTTCTCAGCCGTTAACAGTTGGGATTGACATTCCAAACATAGGTAGTAGAGACGGTAAATTTGCATTTTGGGGCAGAGGTACGACATCTACAGGTACTTACGGATGGGAGTCAAATTTTGTTTCTTGGCGGCATAAATATTCTGGCTTTAAAGCACAATATGGAATGTCAGGCTCTAATAACTATCACTCTATAGGCCAAGGGGAGTCCTCTCCCGGAGCATTTGTGAATGCTGGTTATTATGATTATAAGTCAGCAGCTTCATTTATGGCTCAACCTTCTGCTGGTGGTGATGCCTATCTTTGCAGGGCGCCTGATGGATCTATTAATAGATACCAAGTAACCGACGAGGGTCGTGTAAACATACGGACTACCGACACAAGTCGTGCATACTCAATTAGAAGTCAAGACGACTCTACTGAATATTTTGGTATCAATGCTACTGGACAGGTTGGCCCATTTGCTGCAAGTGTAACTACAGTAACAACAACACCATACACAGTCACTGGTGGTAACCATGTGATTATATGTTCTGCTGGTGCTGGCACTGTAAATTTAGTTAATGCTGTTACATTTCCCGGGCGCACATTAGAGGTCGTTAATCGTAGTGGTGGGAGCGTGACGGTTAGTGCTGTTTCTGGACAAAATATTGATGGGTCTACAACGTCAACAGTGTTAAATAATCAGTCTGGACGATTTATAAGTACCGGCAGCAACTGGATTAGAGCGTAAAGCTACTGTAGTTTATCGGGACATTAGTAGCCAGCCTACCCCTCCATCATTCTCAATATAGCCAAGTCAGCTTTGTAGGCTGCTTGGTTAGCTTGCTCTTCGTAGCGAGAATGATGCCTATACTTCACAGCTTTAAGATCGGTTTCGGCAGGGTCTTTAGCATTAACAATAATAATCCGCTTACCTATCTGCCACGGCCGCATAGTTTTTAGCGCGTAGCCTTTAGTCTCGCTCATTCGTCATCCATCCTAATCATCGGGCATATCTTATCATTCCATGCCTGCAATCTTAGCCTTATCAATCCGAGCTCTTTGTGCTCTTTAGCGCCTCTACCAAAAAAATCATCTTCTATCTTCTTGATTTTACGCCCCCATTTAAGATGGATAAATACTGACGATAAAACGGTTATAATTACCGCCCCACCGATAGGCCACGCCACATCGATATACTCGGCGCCACTAACATACCAGATATATGTTGCCACAAAAAACAGCGCCGACATTATCGATATTACAGAAATGAGCGCAAGAAACAGCGCAAACGTCACATCCCGACAATACCTACACAAGCTATAACTTTCGCCATTCTCCAGCCCCCACGAAACTAGATCAAAGAAGGATAATAATTTATAATGCCAGCTATTCTTTTTCACGCTGTTCTCTCCTATATATAATCGTTACTTGTAATAAGTCGTCCACATCTCTTTTATCGACGCACCACCACAAGAGCAATCGCGTCCATCGCAACAATAGTTGTCATTAAGATCTTTATGTGAAATTTCAGATACCCAGCCTTTATAAGCAGATTCAAGCATCAAATAAAGTATTTTTAATTTCATTAATATCTGCATATCTATACCTATATATAATCGTTAGCTATTTAGATAAGCTTTCTCTTGTATCTCAATTGCACAGTCTAAATGGAGCAATTCCTCTTCGTACATACATTGAGGCTGATCGGCTTTTATGGGTAAGTCGCAGTGGTCACACTTCTCAAGTTCGGCATCCATCTCATTCTCCACTTGGGTTGGTTTTATAAACTGATTCGCTTTTCAAAATCTTTAACAACCATCGCAGCGTTCTCGGCAAGGTGCTTGAGTCGATCCAATTTTTCTTTAGGGTCACGTAACTCCCAGTTATCTTTAGCCCACACGAAGCTTCCGTTGCTTTGAAGCTCTTTAAGGTCGCTAGGTGAAAACCATAGATCATGTTTGTGAGACCAAAACCATAGTTTTTGTGCTTCTGCTAAATCGAAAAGAGGCTTTAGGTCTTTTTGTATCCTGAGTTTCATACCCAAGTCTGTATGTTGTTGTGCCATTTCATTCTCCAGTTGGGTTAAGTTCTAAGCTCTAGCAGTCGTTGAGTCATTTCAGTTGCTACGGCTTTTCCGTTGTGTTTATCGGGATGGCAAAGAGTGATCAGTTTTTTAATTTCAGATTGATCAAGCTGAGCCTTACCATCTAGAAATTTTTGCCCACCCATTTCATTGATTCTCGCTACTAACAAGTCCCATTCTCTACCGAGCCCGTGATACCTAAGCTCTAAATCATTGTATTTTTTACTCGTTACAAACATTTCATTTTCCAGTTGGGTTAATCCATTGCTCAGCCATTGCATCAGCTATGCCTTGAAAAGTTGTACTTCTTAATTTTGCTCTTTCCGGACTTGGCGGTAAGTAGTGCAGCTTCTCCCGCTGATTTTTTGGCAGCTTCATCATTGCATCGCGCACGTTATTAGTCGGCTCTAAATCAGGTAGTCCTTTTAGCCATAAGCAAGTCGCTTTTTGCTCTGTGTGTCCGAACATCCACGGCTGAATGACTTGGCTTTGTCTTACGCCACCTATTAACTGTTTGCCATATTTGTGCATGATCGGGTTTTCAACTGCTATTCGTCGAATGTCCGCATCAAGTAGCCGCTTAAAGAATGCCGCACCATCAAACAGCTTTAGCCATCGATCAGTTGATTTATGTAGATGACAAACGCCAGAATTTGATAGGTACGTGCATGGCGGGTGGGCAATCATCAGATCCCAACCGTCATTGAGAACGTCAAAAACATCACCTTGGTAATGAGGACCGGGCTTGTCAGTCGGCAAAATATCGCAACTCATAGCGTCATGGCCGCGAGCGATGAACGCATCACGGACAACCCCGCTAAATTCGCAAGCAACGAGAACCCTCATGCCGAACACCTATGGCTTTTTGAGCGCGCACAGGAAGGTCTCCCGATGAGGGATATTGATAATCTACTAAAAAATAGACTAAAGAAATTCAGAGTTATTTTTAAGGGGAAATAAAAACCTAATAAGAACAATAGGTTAATGGTGCCCGAGGCCGGACTTGAACCGGCACGGTGTTGCCACCGAGGGATTTTAAGTCCCTTAACCCTGTTATGTAAGTGCTTGATATACATATAAACCCTTGATTTTACTGTGTCATGAAGTGTCACAAAGACCACTCAGATTTTAAATCTACTAAAAATCCACTAAAGTTTTAGCGCTTTGTTAATCATTGCTGTCGTGTCGCTACGAAGATGCGAATACTTACTCGTAACTGATAAATTACTGTGACCCATGAGATCCCGTAACGCTGTCATTGGTACGTCACCACTCGACGCTACCCAGCTGGCGAATGTATGCCTAAGGTCATGGAATCTAATCTCAGGCCGTCCTATTTGTTCTCTCGCATATTCAAACGAAACTCTTAGTGCGTGATCAGTAATGTTGAAGGGTAAGCTTACTAATCCGTGGAATTCTTCAATAACTGGAACCGAGCGGGGCTTGCCACCTTTAGACTTTCTCACGAATAGCAAGGGCGCTTCCCAGTCTCTGGGTTGCAGCCTAAATAACTCGCTCTTTCTTAGCCCGGTGTATGCTGCTAATACAATCATAGCCTTTGCCGTCTCGTTCGGTGCGTGCTTTGCCAGTTCACTCACTTCGTCTTGCGATAATGAGAGTAGGCGGCCTGTGTTCTTCTCTGAGAGTAACTGAATCTTCTGGCCTAGCGGTTGATCGATTAAATCCCATTTCCTGTACGCTAGGTTTAAAAGCCTTCTAACAACAGCCAGTCGTCGATTGATAGTTTGATTGCTCAGCCCTCTAGCAAGCATGTCATCTGCCATTTTTCCCGCTTCCCTCGGCACTTCTTGCAAAATAACATTGTCAAGATAGGGTCGAGTGTTTCTAGCATGGCTCATCATGCTCTTAGGCAATCCTGAGTTAGCCCATCTAAGCAGACTTTCTCCGTAAGTGATTCTGTTGGTTGGTTTTTCATCTTTAATCTGCTGCTTTAGTTTAGCTTCGCGCGCTTGAGCCTCGCGCTTTTGGGTTGTCCCAAGGGGTCGCTGATAACGCTTACTTTTGACTGTAAAGTCGCACCAGTAGGTTTTTCCTCTTTTTTGTACCGCCATTGCGTATTGCTCCGTTTATATCGTTCCAGAGAGTCAGACTCGACCCGGTGGCATCGTTCCGTAATTTCAATAATAGCTATACCGCCATCATCGACAATTCGCCTAAATGTACTCAGCGATACATTCAAATTCTTCGCAGCTTCTTGATACGTTAATAACATCTATCTATCTCCGCGCATTAATAAAGCTGGAAACTCTGGCGGGGTGTATTCTGCCCAGCCCAGTAACACATAGGACTCAGTAAATATAATTGATGAATAAAAATTGTCGTAATCCATGTGTCTCTGACACTCTACCCAGCCGACAGCATCAAAAGCTTCGCCGTTTTCATCCGTCACTTGCCAGTCATATGTAAGCGGGTGATCTAGCGGTCTATTCTGAAATAGCGCCAAAAAAACAAGGGGCTTTAATATTCCCGCGCTCTTGACAGCCACCCAATACTGCTTCTCTGTTCCAAAACCTACGTTAGGTGTTTTATTCGGTGATTCCCATTTCATTACTATCTATCTCCGCTTAGTTAGTTCGTTACCATGCTTCAACTGGCAGTGATAAAATATATTCTTCTGCCTGCTCGCGTAAATCATCGATGTTGTCACAGGTGGGAAATGACACTTCTTGCTCCCAATCCCCTGCGTTAAAAAAAGCTTCACCTGTTCCGTTTGGCTCAATATGTATAACTGTATCGATTAGCCCAATATTTAAATGCTGCTCTTGACAACCGCAGTCTTCATTTATTCGGTTTTCGATTATCTCGGTATACACCTATCTATCTCCGCGCATTGTTTTGGTTTATACATTGTCATTGGTGAAATACTTCCAAATAAATAATTTGCCGCGCCTGTTAATGTTTCCTTGGCTAGTAACTAAGCTGTGACATTTGAGCATTGACTGCATAGTGCTTCCGTTGTGCCAGCCAGCTTGGTGCTTAAGCAGCCCGTTAGCCAGTAAGCGTCTATAATTATCGGCTGTCGGCTGCACACCAAAGTTGGTACCAGCGAACCAGTAATCAAGCATCTCGTCGGTCACATACTCCCCTCTAAAGGGGCGGGATAATGATGGGGGTTTTGGTGCTGTCATTACTATCTACCCCATTTAACAAACGCAAAATAAATAACCGCTACATATATAGCTATGTAAGCTATCATCGCGCCGAGAAATTGCCACATATTGAGATTGTGAGCGAATATAAATTCAATCAAACCAATAAAGGCAGCAATCAAAAAAACAACAGCTATGAATTTAGTCAGCATTAGAACTCTCCTTTTCTGGCGCTAGTGCTATAACAACAAAACCAGCAGCGATAAATATATTAGCTACTGCATAATACTCTTGGAAAAAGTAGAAGAAAGCTAGGAATAATAGGGCTGTCGAACACAGGCATGCTCTTGTAGATGCTTTCATTTACTCATGCTCCTCTGGCTCAACTTTTGTGATCTTGCCATCGAGGTACTTGTAGGTCTCGAATGGGCCAGCGGTTTCAGCGTATTGAATACCATGGTATTTTGCGTTACCGATATTGTTGAACCCGCAACCGAATGATACGTCCCCATTTTTGGACGTATAAACATTAAAGTATTTCACTTGAGGTATAGGGACTAGATCCTCAGCTTTCAGGCCTGCAACACTTGAATAAACGCCGGTCAGCAACCAAGATTTAAACTCCCATTTATGGCCGCATCTTACCGCTCCATGTACCGGATAAGACCCACCCGCATCCGTCGCATAAATCCGCACTTCTCGGCCGTCACGTGTTTGCACTTTTCCAGTTTCTAAAATTAAATCAGTCATAACGCTACTCCGCTGTTAAATGCTCGCTCGCATAAATCATTGCCAAGCTTAGATAGTTTGTTAGATTGCATTCGCTTTACCGCTTGTCCTGCTTCTGATAAAACAAAAGTCTCGCCAGTTTCTTTGCTCCACGCTTCTACAAGCTTTTCTGTTTTTGCATAGCAAGCTAGGTCGTCAATAGTTACACGTCTAACCCAGCCCTTGTTTGTCATAATTCCTAGCCGTGAGCCAACAGCTGAAGATTTTCTATTTGCCAATACAGCTAGCACTCTCGTAGATTGCGGACTGGTTGACAGGTGAGGGTAGAGGGCTCTTTCTAAGTCGGTCACGCCGCGCTCCACTCGTTAGATTTCATTTGATCACGCTCTTTGGTTGTGAATACACCGCCTTTTGTCGGAGCCTTCCAAAGCGTTCGCATAGCATCTTGATCGACTTCCATGCAGGCCTCTTTTGCAACCGAGTACTCATTGCTAGCCAGTGCGGATTTAATCGCAGCTATGCTTGCGAATTCTTCGCGCACTAAGCCGTTATATTGCAACAACTCATCAACACTGATTTTTGGCCTGCCACCATCTTGATCGTCTAGTCCGGTTGTAATTCCTAGCGCCGCTGTCAATGTGTAGCGACGCAAATAAGTAACTGTCGATGCAATTGCTTGTATGTCGTTTTTACCACCTGATCCGTCTGCCGCTGCCGTCATATCCGCTTCGACTTGATGACCGGAGACGTGTGTAACAACGCAGGTGACCGTTATATAGCTTTCATTTTGGATTTGACTAAAACGATACGACAAACCAACCTCTTCAATTACCGGCTTTATAGCTTGGGCAATATCATCTATATCGGCGTATTTTCCGTTGTGACCTTGTTTCGTTTTTCTTATTTCAGGAATGCTTGTCTGGAACTTTGACATAGCGGTATTGAATTGCTTTTTAGCTTCATTCTCTTCCCAGCGCTGTTGCAAATCCATTAAGCGCTCAAGCTTTTCAATATCTGCATTGTTTGCCACTGCAATACTTAATAGTTGCGCAGGTGTGGTTGATAGTGCTTGTGCCTGTGTTGGTTCTTGAACTAATACTTCACTCATACTCTCTCTCCATTTGCAGTGACTAGCCGAAGA
>Ga0209715_1003949_pt1 | contig 10347 bp, 7 predicted proteins | sample COGITO_mtgs_1205_2_FD_184809 | JGI IMG/M metagenome (GOLD analysis project Ga0209715, IMG submission 184809) | Pelagic marine microbial communities from North Sea - COGITO_mtgs_120503 (SPAdes) (version 2) | ecosystem: Environmental > Aquatic > Marine > Epipelagic ...
TTAGTTTTATCTCTATACGAACTATTTATTATTCTCTTATAATCTTTAACTCTGACTTTTTCCGAGTCTATATAATCTGTAACAAAATAATATGGCTTATCTTTGATATTACAATCTAATATTTTAAGAACATTGAATTTATTATTTTGATTGAAATATCTTAATCCCTTTACTTCATTAATAATTTTTTTTTTATAAGAATATTTAACTACTTTCTTTTTAATACCATCATCAATAATCAAGATACTTGAAATTCTTAAAGGAAAAAATTTGTATATTTTAGCCTCTTTATATAGAAATTTTTTATAAATTTTTTTATCAATTAAAGACTTCAATTTAATTTGTATTTTTTTGTTTTTTATAATTACTTTAAATTATCTATCCTTTAAATTTTATAACAGCATAAAATGTTTTTACAATTATCCATAAATCTAAAAACAAACTCCAGTTATTTAAATACCATAAATCATACTCCATTCTTTTTTTTATCGATTCTTCTGTAGGTGTGGCTCCTCTAGATCCATTGACTTGTGCCCAGCCTGTTATACCGGGTAAGGTTTTATACCTTTTCATATAATTGTATATTTTATTGAATTCCATATCCATTTGTATTGGATGCGGTCTTGGTCCCACTATTGACATGTCTCCCTTTAAAACATTAAAAAATTGAGGCAATTCATCAATACTAAACTTTCTTATAAATCTACCCACTTTAAGTAATCTTGAATCATTTGCTTGAACTTGATCATGTTGAAAGTTGATTTTATTTATTTTTAAACTTCTGATTTTGTAAACAACAAATCTTCTTCCATCCCAACCTGTTCGCTCTTGTTTAAAAAAAATTGGAAATCCATCTTCTAAATAAATTAAAATAGAAAAAATAATAATTATTGGTAGTGCAAAAATAATAAAAATTAAAGATAAAACTTTATCTAATAAAATTTTCATAAAAAATTTAGCTCCATAGAATCTTGATATGGAATACTCTTTATATTCGTAAACATTATTAATCAAATTTTCATTGTGAGGTAATTTTTTAGAAATATTAATTTGCAAAATATCTATTGGAAAATCCAAAATTTTATTCAAATATTTATTAAGTTGATCTTGATCGCCATTATCTAAAATCCAAATTTGACCAATGGCATGATATTCTAATATTATTCTAGCATCCTCATTAAATGTAAAGACTGGTATTCTAGTTTCTTGTTTAAATTGTTTAAGTTCAGTTTCATCTTCTATATTGGTAAGACAACATTTAAAAATATTAATTTGGTTAGCTTTGAAATTTAAGACATTTAAAATAAAACTTTGATCACCCACTAATAAAATATTTCTTTGAATTATATTCGCATAAATTAAATATTTGTAAATTTGATTAAATAAAAATTTGTTAAATGTTAAAAAAATTAAAGATAAAATAAAAATATAAAAAAATTTAATGGTAAAAAAAAAATCTTGGATAAAATATAAGATAATAAAAAAACTTAAAATATAAGAAATTAAAAAATAGATAAAGGTAGTTTTAAAAAAATATAAGTAAGACTTATTGTATCTTTTTTTAAATGGAAAAAAATATTGCGAAATAAAAAAAATAAAAGTGACTAAAAAACAAAATTCATAAAACGAAGATTCTTTGAAAATTTTAAGACTACTAAATTCATAAAAGTAATTTTTCTCTAATATAGAAAATGTATAAATGGAAAAAAAAACAAATAATGAATTAATTAAAATATAAAGATTGATAAAAATATGATCATCGTTTTGAAAAACTTTTTCTAATTTGAGCACAATCTAATTTTTTTTATTCGTATATCCATAATCATAATTGTATGAAGTATAATTATAATAATAATTATAATAACTATCTTTAGAAATATCTAAATCATTTATAATGGTTCCATTTATTTTGCTATTAACGCTTTGAATTTTTTTTAAAGAAGATAAAAATGCTGCATTACGTGATTGTTCAGATCTTAAAACGAAGAAGTTATAATCTGAAGCCTGAACCAATATCAGCGTATCAGAAACAGGCTGTATAGGTGGTGAGTCTACAATCAAATAATCGTAATTCAATTTAAGTAAATCAAAAAATTTAGTTATTTGCTCTTTTGTAACAATATCCGATAAATCAAACCTTTTTTCTCCAGAGGTAATTATTTCAAGATTGGTTCCTGGTACTTTACTAATACATTCATTAATTGTTGCATTATTACTTATGAGATCACCTAAACCTAATAACTGTTTATCTATTTTATAAAAACCATTAAGTACTGATGGCCTTCTTATATCAGCTTCTATAAATAAAACTTTATTAGTTTTTTCTAGAGATAGAGCTAAATTAAATGAAAATGTTGTTTTACCCTCTGATGGATTGCTTGAGGTAATTAAATAAGTTTTATTTTTTTTATATTTAGATTCAATAATAGTTCTTACAGATCGAATAGACTCTGAAAATGTTGAATTTGGCTCTTCTAAAAAATATTGAAGTAAATGATAACCTCTTTTTAAATCCTGAACCTTAGGTATTATTCCAATTTGGTCAATATCTATTTTGTTCAAAATATCTGGGGTAGTAATAATTGCAGAATTGATTTCTTTATAATAAACTAAAAAATAAACTGTAAATGCTGACAACAAAAAAGCAAATAAGAAATTTTGCAAAATATTAGGAGATATTTGTTGAGGATTAAAAGTTGGAGTTTCAATGATCTTTAATTTAGATACTTGTAAATTTTGTGACTCATTAGTTTCTTTAACTCTTTGTAAAAAAGTTTCATAAAGTTTCCTGCTACTTTCAACTTCACGAACATATTTCATCATTCCAGCTTCTTTTTCCTCAATATCTTGTAATTCACTTGTTGCTTTTTCAAGTGCAGACTCTTGAAGTTTTATAAATGTTTGTAAATTACCCAGTTCAAAAGCTTTTTTTTCAATAGTTTCGTTTAGAATTTTTTTTAATTGATTTTCTAAACTTACATTTTGATCATAAGCTTGTTTTACTTTTGGATGTTTTTCTTGATAAATTAAAAGTAAAGACTCAATATTATTCTCATTAGCAGATAAACTATTATTAATATTTATAATTTCATCCCTATTATTTAAATCTTTAATTGCAAGCAAAGCATCTGTATCGCCCTCTGCAACTTTAATTGCTAAAAGATCACTTTGCTGTTCCTGAAGGCTTTGGTTTGCATCTAAAATCCGGCTGGAAATTGATTGAATCTCTTTAATTTTTAATTCTTTGACATTTCCAGTATCTACTAGTTTGTTGGCTTTTTTATATTCAGAAAGTTTTTGTTCTGAAATATCCATTTGTTTTGTAATTTCAGATAGACGTTCAGTTATTTTAGTATTTGCATAAGTGGTAATTTGAATTTTACTGTCAATTTCATATCTCTGATATGAATCAATAATATTTTTTAAAGCTAATTGAGAAATTTTTGGATCAGTAGACACAAAAGAAAGTTGAAGCACGTCACTTCTTGATATGTTTTTAACTTTAAAATTATCTTTAAAAATTGAGATTAAAAACTCTTTATTGAATTCTATCTTTTTTTTAAACAATCTATCAATAATATTACCTTTAACAGCACTATAGAGATTGCTAAATTCTATTTGATTTTTGCTATCAATAACAATGTAATCAATTACTTCATCACTTTTTAAAATTGCTATTTGATTATTAATTCTATTTTGTTGACTATCAATTGAGTAAGCCTCTTCAATACTAATTATTTTATTTTCATCGGGTGCAATTACGATAGTAGCAGTACTAATAAACTGCTTTTCTATATTCAATGAAACTAAAATTGCCAAAAAACCAATTAACAAAGAAATTATAAAAATATTCAAAAAATTTCTTTTTGCTACAATTAGGTAATACCGAAAGTTTCCAATTTCTAATAAAGAAGTAATATTTTCAAAGTAACTAATCATATATTTTGAACTTATAAAAATTATTCAATAGAAATACTATCATAAATAAAATACTAAAACTGTTAAATTATTTGAAAATTTTAACTAATCATATAAAAAATAAATAATGTTAAAAATTATCATAAAATCTATAATATTACTAAAGTTGATAATATTAAGTGCTTGTACAATTCTTCCAGGAATTAATAATTTACAAACAAAAAAAACTACTCCAAACTTCTTTGAAAATAATTATTCTATTGATGATATTGGAATAGAAATAATAAAAATTAATTCGTTTTCAGAAAATGATTTCAAAACTTTAAATAATAAAAAGGTTGAAGAACTAGACTTTAAAATAAAAAAATTTGATGATATTTATAATTATAGATACGAATACATTCTCGGACCTGCTGATATAATTTCTATTGACTTAACAGACACTGATGACTTAGACAATTCTTATGAAATAGATCCTGATGGTTTAATAGATTTACCTTTCGTTGGAAAAATAAAAATTAGTGAACTTACTGTAGATGGGGCACAAAATGTTTTAAGAGAAGTTATTAGTGATTTTTATAAAAACCCAGATCTTCAAATTAATGTTGATGAATATAATAGTAGTAAAGTTTACATCGTTGGTGCAGTAAGAAACCAAATTACAATTAATCTAGATCAAAAACCTATAAAGCTTATTGAGGCTGCGATTCAAGCAAACTTTAATCCTAATGCGGCTGACAAACTTTTAGGAACAAAGGGTTTTTTAAGAAGAGACAATCAATTATATAAAATAAATTTAAATAACACTTTTACTAGTTTAGATGATGGAGAAAATTTTTTTTTAAAAAAAAATGATGTAATTTTCATAGATAGAAACTCAGACTCTATACACGTATTTGGTGAATTAACAAAACCAGGAGAATATTATCCAAATAAAAACTATTCTTTAACAGAATTAATTTCAACCTCAGGCTTAAATCAATTAACCTCAAATGTAAAAAAAGTATTTGTTATTAGAGAGGATTTTTCAAGTTTTCTTAAGATAAAAGTTTTTCAACTAGATGTGAGTAATCCAGTGAATTTAGTAGCAGGAAAAAAATTTTTACTTAAACCCAAAGATATTGTTTTTATTCCACCGACAGAGATTGTTAAATGGAATAGAGTTATCAGTTTATTGCTGCCACAAACAGATTTATTTAAATCTTACAATCCTATAATTAACAATGGTCTAAATACATATAGAGAACCATCGTAAAATTAATAACTAAATAGTTATATTAAATTTTTTTTCTTACTAATTTCTATACTAAAAAGTATTAAAAAAATTAATTGAATTAGATAAATGTGGAATGAAAAGTCAAAAGATAAAATTATTATCAAAAATATTGAAAGATAAAAATTTTTTAAATTTTTAAAATTAATTTTTTTAAAACAATTAAATACAACAATAAATAATATTGCAACTCCAATAATTCCAAGCTCTCCAGCAAACTCGATAAAATCAAAATGTGCATGATTTGCGTATTTTATATCAGTATTTAGATAAAAAATTTTGAATAATATTTCAAAACTACCTGAGCCGTAACCGAAGAATAAAAAATTTTTCAACTGATGAAGTCCAAATAAAGCCAAATCTCCCCTATTAGTAGTTAAAATTAAGCTATTATTGTTAGAATAAGAAATCAATTCGTTTTTTAAGAATGCAAATCTATTTATTATTTCAAGTCCACCAAAATAAATACCAAAAAGTAAAATATCAAAAAAAATAATTAAAATTAATGAATAAAACATAAATATATTTTTTTTATCTTTTAAAAAAAATTGATTTATTAAATATAAAATTATTACTGTTAAAAATAAAAAATTTCCTATTCTAGAAAAAGATGTGATTATACCAATTGTTATGAATAATAAAAAAATTCTTAGATAAATTTTTGTAAAATAGCTATCTTTTTTTTTATATTTTATTATATCAATTAAAGATAAATATTCTAAACCAGCTAAAAAACATAAATTTAAAAAACAGGAAAAAACAGTTCTGTTAATAAAAAAACCTGTTGCAGAATTTTTATAGCTATCATTTGAAATAAATAAAAAATCAGGATTACCAATTAAATAAAAATAAACTGCTACGATAGATGTAAAAAAACCAGAAATTACTAAGAAATAATAAAAATTTAAAATATGTCGTTCTTTAAAAAAAATAGTTTTAAAAATTATTAGAAATAAAATTAAAGAGGTATAATTTAAGAAATTAAGATAAGTTTTTGATGGATCTAAACTTATTGATGAAAAATTATTATAATCTAAATCTAATAAAATTTTATATTTTGAAGGTGATAAAAATTTTATCCATTCTTGTTGAAATGGTAATATTTGAAAAATTAAATATGATAGAAATATGATATAAACAACTACTATTTTTTTATTTTCAAAAAAAAATTTTTTAATATGTGCTCTGTAGTTAAGATCCGTAAAACAATATAAAAAAAAAGATCCTACTAATACAAAATTAAGTTGAGGATACATGTCATAATTCCCTCCATTAAAAATTATTAAAAAACTTATTAAAATATAAAAAATTGATTGATAAAATCTATTTTTTGTTAAACGCATTAATTCTAATTAGGAGAAACATTTGCTGAAAATACTAATGCAATATTTTCTGCATTAACTAGTACGTTTTGAATATTTAAATTTTGATTAATATTTTGGTTAGTAGAAATGGTTGTAGCTAAATTTTGAATTTGATTTTTACTTTCTTTTATTATTTCTGTTGCAACTTTTGCCATTAGGGTCTTGTTGCTTGTACTTTTTTTAGCTGTTTCGCTAATAAGTTTTTCTGTAATTTTTTGATTACTGCTTTTAGCAATTACTTTGGATAGTAATTTAATTTCACTATCTGAACCTTTTATATCTTTAATTGATTTTTCAATCATCTTATTAACTATATTTTCATTTTTTTTACTGATCTCTTCTAGTTTTTCTTCATCTTTTTCTGAGACAGAGGCCATAACCTTTAAAGCTAATCCTGAGTTATCAACTGATGTGGTAACTTTTTCCATTACTTTAGCAGCTGTCTCAGCATCAGATTTTACTATCATATCTGAAATTACGTTAGCAAAAACTGCTTTTTCTTTCGTATTACCTGAAGAAGATGCAACAACTTGTTCAATAGCTTTTTCTTTAACACTATTATCAATAGTTTGTATTTTTTCAGGTGCAGTTTCGACTATTGCTTTGAATACTTTTGCTGAAAGATCTGAATTTGCTCCGATATTATTATTACTCACTTCTGAAATCATTTTATTAGTAACTTCTGTACTTGCCGATGAAACAATTTTTGCAATTAAATTTGCACTTCCCTCGTCACTAGATCCTTTTTGAATAGCATCGACTACTAATTTTTCCATTTGTGCTTTATTATTTTGATTAACTGATTCTAAAGCTTCTGGATTTTTTTCTGCAAGATCAGCCATAACTTTTAATGATAAAGCAGAATTTGTATCAGTATTTTTTGTTGTGATATTTATTATTACACTTTCAACTGTTTTAGGGTCTGATTTAGATATCACTTTACTCAATACTTCAGCACTTTTATCTGAACCACTTTGAACAATTTTTTCAAATATTTTTTCTTTAATTTGATTAGTAGCCTCACTATCAGATCCTGTTATAAATTTATTATCTTTGTCAGATAAATCAGATACAACCTGAGAAATTAAAGTTTCATTGTTTTCAACAATTTTGTTCATTACTTCACTTACATTACTTTCATCAGAACTATTCAAAACTTCTGATAAAAATGTAGTGTTGTCTTCTTTACTATTGTCTACTATAAAATTTATTTGTTCTTGCTTTTCTTCTTTTATTGCCTGTTTGATAGCTGCGATATCATTTAAATCAATTTTACCATCTCCATCAGCATCTTCTAATTTTCCTTCTAATAATTTTTTTTCTAATTGTTTTTGAATTTCATTTTCATCAATTTTACTTGCCTCAACTAAATCTTGTGAAACTGTTTCCATAGATTGTTTTTCTTCATCAGATTGAGGTCTTTCTGTAAACCCTTGGCCTTCACTTATTGAAACCACCTGATCAGAAGTATATAAAGTTTTAATTGCTCCTTCTGCAGCTATATTAATTATGCCAACATTTCCAAAACTATCTGTTGATAATCCGACATCTGAAGTGCCATCAGGTTTGCTTTCAATATTAAATCTTGTTCCTTTAACCTCTAAATCCATTTTAGGAAGTTTGATTTGCATAAAGCCACTATCGCTTTTAGCAATCTTGCCACTTTCAACAATTACCGAACCTTTGATAGTTTCTCCAATAAAAATATCTTTGGCACCCGAAATATTAAATTCAGTAACTTTGAAAGACGTATTATTTTTTAATATAATTGTTGAGTTATCATCAAATTGAACGGTTGCACCTCCATTAGATGTTATGATTTCATCCAACAAATACAATTCATCATAAACACTTAGTTCTTGTTCTTCACCGTTTTCATTAATTGCTTTTAGATTTCCTTCAATTTTATTTACTGTTCCAATTTTTTCATTGGCAAATAATTGCTGAGTAAAAAACATTAAAAAAATGCTAATTAATAAGGAATTTTTTTTTATAATCATATATCAAGTATAATAAATTATTATGTACAAATATTTCAATAAAATACTAATAATTCTTATTGCTTACAATGCTTTAGTATTATCAATAATATTTATAGCACCTTTATCAATAAAAAATTTTCTTTGGAAAATAACACCCTATAACTATAAACAAGTCTTAGACTTTCCTCTAAATTTAAAAACATTAGATTTAAGATATAAATATAATCAAGATAAAATCCTCAGTTTCCTTAAAAAAAATGAGTATAGAAACAATCTTGATATAGATTTTTGGAATTATAAATTTAATATTTTAAATATTAACCAACAATACTCAGATGAAATTCAAGAAGCTTTTTACAAAACATTTATTCTTTCAAAAAATAATGGAAATAAAAATGCAGAACTTAAAAATTATTTTTTAATTAATTATTTTAATTTTGATAAAAACTATCAAGATAAAATTATTGAAAAGTTTTAAATTTGAAAAAGATTTCAATTTTTATAGGTATTATAGTTATTTACTGTGCAATCATGCTATTGCCTAGAGATCTTTTTATTCAAGTTCCTGGAGGTGATAATTTTGGACATATCTATTTAGATTTTTTATTAACAATTATAATTTTTTATATTTTTTATAATTTTAAATTTATTTATAAATTAATAATAGTTTTTGGAATGACTATTTTAGTTGAAATTTTACAAAATTTAACAACTAGAAATTTTTCTTATCAAGATCTTCTATATAATTTTTTAGGAATTTCTATTGCAATTACAGTTTATTATTTTTTTATAACTATTAAAAATAAAAAAAATTAAATTTAATTTTTAATAGCTATTTCTGGTGTAACATATTCATGTCCAAAAACATCAGCAACAGCTTTATAGGTAACTTGACCTTTATGAACGTTTAATCCTGCTAAAAAGTTTTTATCTTCACTTAAAGCTTTTTGAAAACCTTTGTTAGCAAGTTTTACCAAAAAAGGTAATGTTGCATTATTTAATGCAAGTGTTGAAGTTCTTGGTACTCCACCTGGCATGTTTGCAACGCAATAATGGACTACATCATCAACAATATAAGTTGGATCACCATGAGTAGTTGGTTTACTTGTCTCCACACATCCACCTTGATCAATTGCAACATCAACAATGACTGATCCACGTTTCATAGATTTAATCATTTCACGTGTCACTAATTTTGGAGCTTCAGCTCCTGGAATTAAAACACCTCCAACTAAAAGATCAGCTTCAGAAACTAATTTAGGCAAATCAATTTTATCACTTTGTTTTGGAATTATTTTGTCTCCAAACATTTCAACAAGTTGTTTTAATCTTGCTTCGGATTTATCAACAATATGAACTTCTGCTTGCATTCCAGTTGCAATGACAGCTGCATTTTCACCAACAACTCCGCCACCTAATATAACAACTTTTCCACCAGACACTCCTGGCGCTCCACCCAATAAAAGTCCTCTTCCTTTTTGATTTTTTTCCAAGCAATGCGCACCAGCTTGAACCGACATACGTCCAGCAACTGCACTCATTGGTGCAAGTAATGGTAATCTGCCATTGTCATCTGTAACCGTTTCATAGGCTATACAAACACCTTTAGATTTAACTAAACCCTCGGTTAATTCTTTAGCTGCTGCTAAATGTAAGTAAGTATAAACAATCTGATTTTCTCTAATCATCTTAACTTCACCAGCTTGGGGTTCTTTTACTTTAACAATTATATCTGCATCATTGAAAATATCCTCAGCTTTATCAACAATTTTAGCACCTAAACTTGTGTATTGATCATTTTCAAAACCAG
>Ga0209715_1003981_pt1 | contig 10278 bp, 3 predicted proteins | sample COGITO_mtgs_1205_2_FD_184809 | JGI IMG/M metagenome (GOLD analysis project Ga0209715, IMG submission 184809) | Pelagic marine microbial communities from North Sea - COGITO_mtgs_120503 (SPAdes) (version 2) | ecosystem: Environmental > Aquatic > Marine > Epipelagic ...
CACAATACCAATATATACAGACCGTCTCATGCCGATTATACGTACGATAAAAAATTTGGAAGTAGAGATTATAGAGGTGGTGGAAGAAGTTCTGCGCGTGAAACTGCCAATTGGGTGGTAGCTGGTGCTTTAGCTAAGCAACTCATTGCAAGCATAAGTATTAACGCATTTACATCGTCTGTGGGCGATATTTTTATTGACAAGCCTTATCAAGATTTAGATTTTTCTAAAACTGAAAGTAATATTGTACGCTGCCCTGATGAAGTTTCTGCGGAGAAAATGATTACTAAGATTAAAGAAATAAGAAAAGCTGGTGACACTATTGGCGGTACTATCACCTGTGTTGCTCAAAACGTTCCTGTGGGATTAGGAGAACCTATTTTTCATAAACTACATGCACAACTCGGCAATGCAATGTTGTCTATCAATGCTGTTAAAGGCTTTGAATTTGGTAGTGGATTTTGTGGTGCAAAAATGAAAGGTTCTGAACACAATGATGTTTTTAATGCCGATGGATCTACACAATCTAATCTGTCTGGTGGAATTCAAGGAGGTATTAGTAATGGTATGGATATTTACTTTAGGGTAGCTTTTAAGCCAGTGGCAACTATTATGAGCTCTCAACAAACAATTAATTCAGAAAATGAAATTACAGAGATTACAGGTAAAGGTAGACATGATCCTTGTGTTGTGCCGAGAGCTGTACCTATTATAGAAGCAATGACTGCCTTAGTTTTAGCTGATTATTGGTTGCTCAATAAAACAAGACAGATATAGAACAACTTGATATATATTTTTCTTTCCTCCATAGCATTTCAATCTAAATTTTACTAAATAAGCATTGTTAAATAAAATAGCAAAGCTTATTTTTCATCAATTCATAATAGAAAGCTTAAGATAAAGTATAGCGTATTATTTAAAGTTGAAAAAATATTAATGAATAGTAATAGGTTATATTTTATTGATATTATTCGTGCCTTTGCAATTTTAATGATGTTGCAAGGACACTTTATTAATACTCTCTTAGCGGATTCTTATAAAGATCTAAACATTATTCCTTATGCTGTATGGACTTACTTTAGAGGAATTACTGCACCCACTTTTTTTACTATTTCGGGTTTAATTTTTACTTATTTGCTTTTAAAAGCAAAAGAGAAAGGACAAGAGAAACTACGAATGCAAAAAGGATTGACAAGAGGCTTTTTTCTAATTGGAGTTGGTTACTTGCTTAGAATTCCTTTTATATCTTGGTTCTTTGGCCATTTTAATAGCTATTTTTTAGTTATTGATGTATTGCAATGTATCGGTTTAAGTCTTATAATAATTGTTATGATCTATTACTTATGCGCAAAAAGAGTTGAAATATTTTCTTTTCTATTATTCGTTTTAGGTTTTTTAATTTTTTTATCAGAACCCCTATATCGTACACTAAGCATTGATAGCCTTCCTGCGCTTCTAAATAATTACGTTTCAAAAGACAACGGTTCTGTGTTTACGATGCTCCCTTGGTTTGGATATATTGCATTTGGAGCATATATTGCTACATTATTTCATAAGTATTCAAATAAACCTCAATTTAAAAAAATAACAGTTGTATCTTTTTTTACATTGGGTTGGTTCTTAATTCTTTGTTCTTCTGATATCTTAATTTTACTCCATAAATTAACAAACGTTCAATTATTTTTAAACGCTGCAAACTATAATTATTTATTTACAAGACTGGGAAATGTATTTTTATACTTTTCTTTTTTCTATGCATTCGAAAATTATTTAAAGTATCCATTAATTTTAAAAATCGGACAAAAAACTTTATCCATATATGTAATTCATTTTACCATTATTTATGGGAGTTTTCTGGAGATTGGATTAAATAAAATTATTGGAAAAACATTAACACCTTGGCAAGCCATTTTTGGTGCATTGCTCTTTATTACTATTGTCTGCTTTATTTCCTTTCATTATGTAAAAACAAACGCATTTTTATACAAGCATTTAAGAAGAATATTAAAAAAATAAATGGTTAATTATAGGATCTAGCTTATGTAAAATAGAATACATTCATAAAAAGATACCACTACAATTTAGTTCAAAAAAAAAGTAGCTCAGATATGGTATAATCTTCACTACTTTTAAAATGTAAACTTAAATAAGTTCTATGCCTGACCTGTAGGTCCAAAATTCATTGGAATTGGAGGTTGTTCATAATCTTTAATTTCTCCATGACTTTGTTCAAACTTTCTGATATTATCTGCTAAAGCTTGCGTAAGCCTTTTTGCGTGTTGCGGTGTTAATATAATTCTCGATTTTACTTTTGCCTTTGGCACTCCTGGCATAATATTAATAAAGTCAACAATAAATTCAGATACTGAATGATTTATAACTGCCAAATTAGAATATGTTCCTTCAGCAATTTCTTGATCTAACTCAATATTTATTTGTCCTTCTTTGTTTTTATTTTCATCCATAATATATCTTGTTAATTTAGGTGTTTTTCGAAATTTACGAAAAATAAAAAAAGTTGAATTGAATAATGTAAATAAATACAATAAACAATTCAACTTTTAAAATATGAAACGCATCAACGTTTATTTAGAAACTTTTTTCTATTTCGTCTTTAGGACCAACTAGAATTTTTTCATAAGATCTCATACCTGTTCCTGCTGGTATTCTCTTACCAACAATTACATTTTCTTTTAAGCCTTCTAAGGTATCTATTTTACCACTTACAGCAGCCTCATTTAATACTTTTGTAGTTTCTTGGAAAGAAGCTGCAGAAATAAATGATTTTGTTTGTAGTGATGCTCTTGTAATACCTTGTAAAACTTGTTCTGCCGTTGCCGGTTTCGCATCTCTTGCTTCCACTAAGTTTTGATCATTTCTTCTTAATAAAGAATTTTCATCTCTTAATTTACGTGCAGAAATAATTTGACCAGCTACTAAGTTTTCAGAATCTCCAGCGTTTTCAACAACTTTCATTCCGTAAATAGCATCGTTGTCTTTAATAAAGTCAATTTTATGAACTAATTGATTCTCTAATAATAAAGTATCACCAGAATCAATAATCTTAACTTTACGCATCATTTGACGAACAACAACCTCGAAATGTTTATCATTAATCTTTACACCTTGCAAACGATATACTTCTTGTATTTCATTCACCAAGTACATTTGTACTGCAGATGGTCCTTTAATTCTTAAAATATCTGAAGGAGTTGTAGCTCCATCTGATAAAGGCATACCAGCTTTAATAAAGTCATTTTCTTGAACTAAAATCTGATTAGAAAGTTTTACTAAATACTTTCTAATATCTCCAGTTTTAGATTCAACAATTATCTCTCTATTACCACGTTTTATTTTACCGAAAGATACAACACCATCAATCTCTGAAACAACAGAAGGATTAGAAGGATTACGTGCTTCAAATAATTCTGTTACACGTGGTAAACCTCCTGTAATATCTCCTGCTTTACCAGATTTTCTTGGTATTTTAACCAAGGTATGACCAGATTCAACCTTATCTCCATCAGATACCATTAAGTGTGCACCTACTGGTAAACTATATGAACGTAAAGCGTTACCGTCTTCATCTTCAATTATTAAAGAAGCAATGATTTTCTTATTTTTAGAATCTATCATTACTTGTTCTCTAGAACCTGTTTGCTCATCAATTTCTACAGAGTAATTAATACCTTGCTGTAGATTTTCAAACTTAACTTTACCTCCAAATTCAGAGACAATTACACCGTTAAACGGATCCCATTGAACAATTGCTTCTCCCTTTTTAATCGATTTACGGTCTTTATCAAAAATAATAGAACCGTACGGTAGAATATTTGTACTCTGAGTAATTCCAGATTTCTTATCTATAATTTTAATTTCTGCAGTTCTAGATATAACAATATCAACGTCTTGACCTTCACTGTCTTTTCCAACAACTGTACGTAAATCGTCAATAACTACTTTACCATCAAACTTAGCAATTAATTTATTGTCTTCAGAAATATTACCCGCTACCCCACCAACGTGGAAAGTACGTAATGTTAACTGTGTACCAGGTTCTCCAATAGATTGTGCAGCAATTACACCTACAGATTCACCAATTTGTACTTTATTTAAAGTTGATAAACTTTGTCCGTAACATTTAGCACAGATACCTTTCGTAGATTCACATGTTAACGCAGATCTTACTTGTACTTTATCTATTCCTGCTTTCTCAACAGCCTCAGCTAATTGTCCAGTAATTGCCTGGTTAGCCTCAAGTATAAGCTCATCAGTTAATGGATGGTAAATATCTTGTAAAGAAACACGTCCTTCAATTCTATCTGATAAAGATTCTACAATTTCATCATTTTTCTTTAAAGGAGTAACGTCTAAACCTCTTAAAGTACCACAATCTTCTTCGGTAATTATAACATCTTGAGAAACATCAACTAATCTACGCGTTAAGTAACCAGCATCTGCCGTTTTTAAAGCGGTATCTGCAAGTCCTTTACGTGCACCGTGTGTAGAAATAAAGTATTCTAAAATTGATAAACCTTCCTTAAAGTTAGAAAGAATCGGATTCTCAATAATTTCTCCACCACCTGCTGTAGACTTTTTAGGTTTTGCCATTAATCCACGCATACCTGTTAACTGACGAATTTGCTCTTTAGAACCCCTTGCACCAGAATCAAGCATCATGTATACGGAGTTAAAACCTTGTTGATCCTCACGTAAACGCTTCATAGATAACTCAGTTAAATCGTTATTGGTTCTACCCCAAATATCAATTACCTGATTGTAACGCTCTTTTTGCGTTAACATACCCATGTTATAATTTCCTACAATTGCATCTACCTCTAAATTGGCAGCATCAATCATAGACTGTTTTTCTTTAGGAATAATAATATCCCCTAATGAGAATGATAAACCACCTTGGAAGGCAAATTTATATCCCATATTTTTTATCTGATCTAAGAAATCTCCTGTTGTAGGAATATCTGTAGCTTTTAAAATACCACCAATAATTCCACGTAAATTTTTCTTAGTCAATACCTCGTTAATATAACCAGCTTTTGCAGGAACAACTTCGTTAAATAAAACTCTACCAACAGTAGTTTTTATAACTTTTCTAACTTGCTCACCGTTTTCATCAACGTCGTACGTTCTTACTTTAATTCCAGCATTTAAGTCTACCATTTCTTCGTTAAAAGCAATAGTTACCTCTTCTGGAGAATAGAAAGTTAATCCCTCTCCTTTAATTGGTACTTCTGGAGTAGAGATTCTCTCTTTTGTCATGTAGTATAAACCAAGTACCATATCCTGAGAAGGTACAGTAACTGGAGCACCATTTGCAGGGTTTAAGATATTATGAGAAGCCAACATTAAAATTTGTGCTTCTAAAATAGCTTCTGGCCCTAATGGCAAGTGAACAGCCATCTGATCCCCATCAAAATCCGCATTAAAGGCAGAACATGCAAGTGGATGTAACTGTATTGCTTTACCTTCAATTAATTTTGGTTGAAATGCCTGTATACCAAGTCTGTGTAAAGTAGGAGCCCTGTTTAATAAAACTGGATGCCCTTTAATTACATTTTCTAAAATATCCCAAACAACTGGTTCTTTTCTATCTATAATTTTCTTTGCAGATTTAACTGTTTTTACAATTCCTCTTTCAATTAATTTTCTAATTACAAAAGGTTTGTAAAGTTCAGCAGCCATATCTTTTGGGATACCACATTCTGAAAGTTTTAATTCTGGTCCTACAACAATTACGGAACGTGCAGAGTAATCAACACGTTTTCCTAATAAATTCTGACGGAAACGTCCTTGTTTACCTTTTAATGAATCTGATAAAGATTTTAAAGGTCTGTTAGATTCAGTTTTTACTGCTGATGATTTACGTGTGTTATCAAATAATGAATCTACTGATTCTTGTAACATACGTTTTTCATTACGTAAAATAACTTCTGGAGCTTTTATCTCAACCAATCTTTTTAAACGATTGTTTCTGATAATAACTCTTCTGTATAAGTCATTTAAATCTGATGTAGCAAAACGCCCACCATCTAATGGTACTAATGGTCTCAATTCTGGCGGAATCACCGGAACTGCTTTCATTATCATCCATTCTGGATTATTTTCTCTATTCTTTTGAGAATCTCTAAATGCTTCAACAACATTTAAACGTTTTAAAGCTTCAGTTTTACGTTGTTTAGACGTTTCTGTATTAGCTTTATGTCTTAATTCAAAAGATAATTTTTCTAAATCGATACGTGCTAATAAATCAATTAAACACTCAGCTCCCATTTTAGCGATGAACTTATTTGGGTCAGAATCGTCCAAATATTGATTATCTTGTGGTAACTCGTCAGCAATATCTAAATATTCTTCTTCAGTTAAGAAATCCATTTTTTGTAATGGCTCTCCCTCAACATTCTTTGCAATACCTGGTTGAATTACTACATAACGTTCGTAGTAAATAATCATATCTAACTTTTTAGATGGCAAACCTAAAAGGTATCCCATTTTGTTAGGTAATGATCTAAAATACCAAATATGAGCTACTGGTACAACCAAATTAATGTGACCAACTCTATCTCTACGTACTTTCTTTTCTGTAACTTCTACACCACATCTATCACAAACGATCCCTTTGTAGCGTATTCTTTTGTACTTTCCACAAGCACATTCATAATCCTTTACAGGACCGAAAATACGCTCACAAAATAAACCATCTCTTTCTGGTTTGTGTGTACGGTAATTTATTGTTTCTGGTTTTAAAACTTCACCTTTAGAGATTTCTAAAATAGCTTCTGGTGATGATAAACCAATTGAGATTTTATTAAACTTTTTTACAGTGTACTTTTCTTGTTTTCTTGCCATGTTGATGGATTCGAATTAAAATTGTAAAAATGGTCTCAATGAGACTTATAAATAAATGATCACAAGAAGTAGCATAAAATCTACTTCTTGTATCAATTTTGTTATTCTTCTAATCTAACGTCTAAACCTAAACCTTTAAGTTCATGCATTAATACATTAAATGATTCTGGTAAACCTGGTTCTGGCATAGCTTCACCTTTCACAATACTTTCGTATGTTTTAGCTCTACCCATAACATCATCAGATTTTACAGTTAAGATTTCTCTTAAGATACTAGATGCACCATATGCTTCTAATGCCCAAACTTCCATCTCTCCAAAACGCTGACCACCAAATTGTGCTTTACCACCTAAAGGTTGCTGAGTAATTAAAGAATAAGGTCCAATAGAACGTGCATGCATTTTATCTTCAATCATGTGTCCTAACTTAATCATATAAATGATTCCAACTGTTGCCGGTTGATCGAAACGTTTTCCTGTTCCTCCATCATATAAATAAGTATGACCGAATCTAGGAACACCTGCATCATCTGTAATACTATTAATCTGATCTAAAGATGCTCCATCAAAAATTGGTGTTGCATATTTAGTTCCTAATTTTTGACCTGCCCATCCAAGAACAGTCTCATAAATCTGACCAATATTCATACGAGAAGGTACACCTAATGGATTTAACACGATATCAACTGGAGTACCGTCTTCTAAGAAAGGCATGTCTTCTGCTCTAACAATACGAGCAACAATACCTTTATTACCATGACGTCCCGCCATTTTATCACCTACCTTTAATTTACGTTTCTTAGCAATATAAATTTTAGCAAGTTTTAAGATACCAGCTGGCAATTCATCTCCTACTGAAATTGTAAACTTTTGACGACGTAATGAACCCTGTAAATCATTAACTTTAATTTTGTAATTGTGAACTAATTCACTTACAGAATTATTTAATTCTTTATCTGTTGTCCAAGCCCCTGTTAAGTGTACATAGTCATCTACAGAGTTCAACATTTTAAGTGTATATTTTTTACCTTTTGGTAAAACTTCTTCACCCAAATCGTTATAAACACCTTGTGATGTCTTTCCACTGATAAGTGTAAATAACTTATCAATTAAAATATCTTTTAAGCTTTCAAACTTAGAAACAAAAGAAGCTTCTAAGGCAGCAACTGCTTCCTTATCCCTTAATCTCTTATTTTTATCTTTTAAAGCTCGTTTAAATAACTTTTTATCAATTACTACCCCTCTTAATGATGCTGAAGCTTTTAATGATGCATCTTTTACATCTCCTGCCTTGTCACCAAAAATTGCACGTAATAATTTTTCTTCCGGAGTTGGATCAGATTCTCCTTTTGGAGTAATTTTTCCAATTAGTATATCACCTGGATTTACCTCGGCTCCGATTCTAATCATTCCATTCTCATCTAAATCTTTAGTCGCTTCCTCAGAAACGTTTGGAATGTCATTCGTCAATTCTTCGACACCTAATTTTGTATCTCTTACATCTAAAGAATATTCATCGATATGAATAGATGTAAATATATCCTCGCGAACTACTTTTTCAGAAATTACAATTGCATCCTCAAAGTTATACCCTTTCCAAGGCATAAAGGCTACTTTCATATTTCTACCTAAAGCTAGCTCACCTTTTTGTGTTGCATAACCTTCACAAAGAACTTGACCTTCACTTACTCTATCACCTATTTCAATAATTGGTTTTAAGTTAATGTTTGTTCCTTGATTCGTTTTTCTAAACTTAATTAAATTGTATGATATTTCATCAGAATCAAAACTAACTAGTTTCTCGTCTTCAGTTCTATCGTATTTAATTGTAATTTTATTTGCATCTACATAAGTAACTTCACCAGCACCTTCTGCATTGATTAAAATACGTGAATCTTTAGCTACTCTGCGTTCTAAACCTGTACCCACAATTGGAGACTCTGGCCTTAACAACGGAACTGCTTGACGCATCATGTTCGATCCCATTAATGCACGATTGGCATCATCATGTTCTAAGAAAGGAATTAATGACGCAGAAATAGATGCAATCTGATTTGGAGCAACGTCCATCAAATTAATATCATTTGGAGAAACTACTGGAAAATCTCCCTCTTCACGTGCAATAACTCTATCTAAAACAATACCACCATCTTCCTTTAACTCTAAATTAGACTGGGCAGTTTTCATACCTTCCTCTTCTTCAGCACTTAAATAAATAGGCTCGTCTTTAGATACAACACCATTCGAAACTTTTCTATATGGTGTTTCAATAAAACCTAGATTATTCACTTTTGCAAAAACAGCTAAAGATGAAATTAAACCAATATTTGGTCCCTCAGGTGTTTCAATTGGACATAAACGACCATAATGCGTATAGTGAACATCACGAACCTCGAAACCAGCTCTTTCTCTTGATAAACCACCAGGTCCAAGTGCAGATAATCTACGCTTGTGAGTAATTTCTGCTAATGGATTTGTTTGATCCATAAACTGAGATAACTGGTTCGTACCAAAGAACGAGTTAATTACAGATGATAATGTTTTCGCATTAATCAAATCGATTGGAGTAAACACCTCGTTGTCACGCACGTTCATACGTTCACGGATTGTTCTCGCCATACGAGCCAAACCAACGCCAAACTGACTTGCTAATTGCTCACCAACAGTTCTTACACGTCTATTAGATAAGTGATCGATATCATCAACTTCTGCTTTAGAATTGATTAACTCGATTAAATACTTGATAATTGTAATAATATCTAATTTAGTTAATACCTTTTGATCAATTGGTTCATCCAACTGAAGTTTCGTGTTCATTCTAAAACGACCAACTTCACCTAAATTATATCTTTGTTCAGAAAAGAACAATTTATCTATAATACCTCTTGCAGTCTCCTCATCTGGCGGCTCTGCATTACGAAGTTGTCTATAAATATGTTCTACTGCTTCTTTTTCTGAATTGGTAGGATCTTTTTGTAATGTATTGTGTATAATAGCATAGTCTGCCATATCGTTATCTTCTTTATGAAGTAAAACGGTTTTAGCACCAGCCTCTATTATTTCATCAATATGTTCTTTATCCAGTATAGTATCACGATCTAGAATAATTTCATTTCTTTCAATAGATACAACCTCACCTGTATCTTCATCTACGAAATCTTCATGCCAAGTTTTTAAAACTCTCGCGGCTAATTTACGACCTAATACTTTTTTTAATCCTGCTTTAGAAACCTTTACCTCTTCTGCAAGGTCAAAAATTTCTAAAATATCTTTATCTCTTTCAAAACCAATAGCTCTGAATAATGTTGTTACAGGTAATTTTTTCTTTCTATCAATGTAAGCATACATTACTTGATTGATATCGGTAGCGAATTCTATCCAAGAACCTTTAAAAGGAATTACCCTTGCTGAATAT
>Ga0209715_1004029_pt1 | contig 10200 bp, 8 predicted proteins | sample COGITO_mtgs_1205_2_FD_184809 | JGI IMG/M metagenome (GOLD analysis project Ga0209715, IMG submission 184809) | Pelagic marine microbial communities from North Sea - COGITO_mtgs_120503 (SPAdes) (version 2) | ecosystem: Environmental > Aquatic > Marine > Epipelagic ...
TTTTGGAGATATAAGTTTTTTTGCTTCTTCCGGGTCCATGCACCATGTTTTGGAATCGATTTCACAAAATACTGGAACTCCACCAGCATGAATAACTGAGTTGGCAGACGCAGCAAAAGTAATATTAGGAACAATTACCTCTTCTCCTTCTTTTAGACCAAGCGCAACTAGGGCCAAGTGTAACGCCACTGAACCATTTGAGACAGCCAATGCCTTCATTCCGGGATGATGATTCTCGAAAATAGCCTCAAACTGATTCACATACTTACCTTGAGAAGAAATCCAATTTGTTGTGATACAATCTTTTACATAATTTAATTCATTTCCCTGTAAATAAGGTTCAAGAATAGAAATTCTGTAGTTTTCTGATGGATCGGCTATATCTACAAGTCCACCTAACTCATCAACCAGAGGGATAAACCTAATCTTCGAAGAAAATTGTTCCCGGATGATTTTACTATCGGTGGAGTAAGGTAAAGATACAAAGTTGAGATTCATTACGGAGCCTATTTCGTCATCTAGCATGGTTCCATTGAGCAATCCCCTTCTGATATCGCCGTCGGTTGCTACTCCCACAAGTTTTTGCCCCTCTAAAACATAACAGATTTTCTTGGCAAACTGGTCAATTATTTGAAGTGCTTCACGGATAGAATCACCGATTGAAACTACTGGATGGGCTTTGCTTAGTTCCATAAAGCTTCCTCGGTTATATCAACCTGTTCCAGTAAAATTTCGTTGCTGACGCAGTAGACTTCGAGACTGTAATAATCCAAATCTTTTCGTAAATAATTCCAAAACCATGAATCCTCACGAACAGGCTGATTCGAATCGGTTAAGCCATCATTGTCGCTCAAATGATAAGCAAAGGTATATTCTTTCGTAGTTTCAAGAAATTCATACTTACAAAAACCCAAGGATAACGAAGAGACTTTTAAATGTGCCAAATCAACTAGCATTCCAACATTGTCCGCAGTATTATGAATAATCTCTAAGCATTCTTCATGATCAACCATAAGGAAAGGATTTTGGGATCTGTTGTTTTGAGATAGTACATTGTTCTCAATGAGAATTTTAATGTCTTTTTTATTGGCTATTTCAGCCAATTGATTGATCCGCTCTAAAAAAAGCTCTTTGGCATGAATGCGTTTTACCATACCTTCAAGAGAAAATTTCTGTCCAAGCTCATTCATCTTGGGGTCAACCAAAAAACCAGCATGAAAACTGCAATATTTACACCCCATTGAAGATGCTAGTTCAATAGCATTTTTACCATGCAACATGCTCAACTTGGTGACTGAGTCATCAACACTTGCGAAATTAAGAACAAACGGAGATTTTGGAGGTGGAAAATAATTGTGAATCTGAAAGTTAACATTATTTGATATCGAGGAGATGTTGCTTAAGTAATCCTCATCATAGGCTCCTCCTGACAACTCAATGTTCTTCAAACCACTTTCCGCTAACGAAACCGCAGAGTTATATCCAGTCGAACCGGAAAAGCCTCCTGTGGATACATAAATCATTATTGTGTAAGTCTAAGAAACTCTTGAATGGAGTTTATTTCGGACTCCATCTTCGCCTGTTTTAAAATAGCACCCTTGTGTGGAGGAAAGTCCATCGCTCTTATGAAAGCTTCAACTTTTTTAATAGACCAATTAATGTCTATATAACCGCTGTAAGGAACTTTCCTTGAGTAATACTTCCCTCCTACACTCATTTTGATTGGAATAATTTTTTGACTAACAAGACTATAAAAGAACTCATCAAAATTTGAGACAAACAAACCTACTAATTTATGATAAAGTGAAAAAGCAGTTTCATCACCTTGCAAAGTAATTTTTTTTTGAAAAAGAATATCTCCTGAATCTACTTTATCGACGATTTCATGGATGGTAATTCCCGTGAACTTTTCGTAGTTTAATATTACCCAAGGACAAGAAAAACATCCTTTATACTCTGGCAGAAGCGAAGGATGTAAATTAATTGATTTTTTCTTAACAATTTGGAGAATTCCTTTAGGTATAATTCTTCTGCCATAAAGAGAAAAGAAATAATCTGGCTTAAACTGATTAATCTCCTCGTAGAGATCATCATAATTGCCAATCACATAAGGAATACCTAATTGGTCTAAATATTTTCTAAAAAGAAGATTTTCTTGGGAATCATAAGTATTAACAAAGAGACTGGAAGTTGGCAAAGAGTGCTTCTCAATCAGTTTCCGCACAATTGAATGAGCCACAACCCCGAAGCCATCAATGAAAATTTTCATTTAAGATCCGTCAAGCTAAGCATATCATCTTTTGTTTTATCAACTAAAAGCTTCATCCCCAAAACAGTAGATAGCATCTCTGGTTGTAACCCAATTCCTGGACGCTTAATAGTTAAATGGACATCTTCTAAAATTGTTCCCGCCTGTAAATCTGCATTCATAACGATGCTTTTTCTCGAAACTGATGCCATTTGTTTCTCCTCTTCCTGGCATTGCTTAATTGAAGAGCCCATCATCTTTTCTGCTCGCCGAACTGATTTTACAAGTTGTTTAAATTCTTCAGGGGTTGAGGATGCAAGATGATCCGGTCCAGGTAATGCTTTGTCTAATGTAAAATGCTTCTCAACCACTTTTGCACCAAAAGCGATTGAGAGAATTGCCGCCTCATTCCCAATCGAGTGATCGGAATATCCTACTGGGAAATCATAAGTTTCCTTCAGAGTATTCAAAACTCGTAAATTTAAACTTTGATCAGAGCATGGATAGTTTGATACGCAGTGGAGCAAAATTACATCTTCATGACCGTATTTTTCATAAACAGAAAGGTTTTTAGCAATCTCATCGAGACTTGCCATACCTACTGAGACTATTGAAGGAATTCCACTTGATGCAATATACTCATGCAACGGATGATCAATCAAGTCCGCTGAAGCTGTCTTAAACAGACTAACACCTAACTCCTCATTTAGAAAGCAAGCACTTTCTGAGTCATAAGGAGTAGATAGAAATTCAATACCTAATTTTTCACAGAACTCTTTTATTATAAAATGATTTTCAAGTGAAAGCTCGAGCTTTCTTATCATTTCATAATGAGTTTCCTCCGGAGAAGTCGTGTTTTCTTGATATTTTACCTTAGGAGTTCCTTGGGTAACGAGTTTCTCAGCTTTAAAAGTCTGGAACTTTACTACATCCGCCCCCGATTCTTTTGCCGCCTCGATCATCTCTTTGGCCAAAACCATGTCCCCGTTGTGATTTACTCCAATCTCAGCAATCATCATACATTGTGAGAAATTAGTGAAAAAATTTTTCATGGAATTTTCTAGGTTTTAAAATTTATCTAATTCGACGACTTTTGTGCAATTAACCGTATAAATGGTCTTCGATCATAAGGTGTTTGTAGCTTTCTAATACATGACAAAAAATGTAGCTTCTTAAAAACCTTATTTACCCAGGGTATTTGAACTAATATAATCATAAAAAAACCGTAAATACTACTTTTAAGAAAGTTAAGTTTTTGAATTATTGATGAAATGTGCTTACGTTCAAAATTATGGTGTTCTGTACGAGCAGTGGTTCCATTGACAAGCTCGAGATTTATGATTTTAAATCCAATGCGCTTAAAGAGTGATGAAAGTCCATCGGTAGAGAAGAATAAAGTGTGAGGTGGGTAAAAGTTTTCCATCTCCAACTGAAAAGGTACTTCTATAAAAATATAGCCTTTGAATTTCAATGTACGCCAACATTGCTGCAACATGTTTGCAAGGTTAGAGGGACTAATGTGTTCAAGCGTGTGGCTCATATGGATCAAGTCCAATGTGTCTTTTTTTATCAATTTTTGCATAGATTCAGGATCTGCAAATGCACCGACTCGTCTACCTCCATATTTCTTAATAATCGGGGATTCTATTTGATCAAAATACAAAAATTCTATACTTTCGCAGAAGAATGAAAGTGCAGGGAGAATGCTGGTAATATTACTACCAATCTCTAATACATTTATATTCCTATTAGTGTTTAAAAAGTTTTTTAAAAAAATAACTTGAGAAAGATACCTACTATTTTGATAAGGAAAATAATTTTGATGTAAACTTAACTTTTGTGGTAATTTAGAATATAAAGCAGAGTAAAAGTTATCTAATTCTTTTTCATTAACATTGGGATAAATAAAACAAGATTCACAACTGTCACATTTGTAAATTTTCTTTTCCGTAAATGCACTAACGCATAAATCATCAGAAATAGTAGGAGACTTTTTATAGTCTAAATAAGGACTAGCACCTTCTTTTTGATTACAAATTATACAACCTGCCAGTGCCATTCTAACTCAATTTATCAATGCAAACATTATTTTCCTGAATTTGTTTAACGATAGTTGGGTGGTAACTTCCAGGATAATGACTTTCCAGACCTTGGTTAATAAAGTCATTATGACCAATTGTTTTATTTTGTACTCTTCGCTTTTGATGATCGATGTATGTACCCAAGAATTGATTGTCGGGAGAGACTTCCCATTGATACATAAACTTTGCTTTTTCATCAGGGACATCGTCAATTTGGTATTTTTGATTTAATCCGACTTCCGCTTGCGATGCTCTGTGCAATAAGTTCCCGTGAAAAACAAGCAGGTCTCCTGCCTTTACCTTAAGGCGCACTTTTTTTTGTATAAAATCATTCTGAAATTTCTGTGCCATTAATTGAATAATCGAAGTCTTGCCTTTTCTTTTTCTAGAAAAAGACCAAGGGAATTTATAGCCTAAAAACCCAGGCTTATGCGATTTAGGGATAATTTCCAACCCTCCACCCCAAGTTATAGTATCATCCTGGAGATAAATTCCACATTTTGAAATTTGAAATTCTTTGTCATAAATATACTGAGTACTGTTGAGTAGGGATTGAGAATCTCGGTGCCAAACAGGACTGTGTAAATTATAAGTTATGCTGTAAAATGGGATTAGTTTGTAAAAACCAATTGCCTCAGTTACTTTATCATGGACGGTTTTTAAAAAGGGTACTTTTGAAACAACTTCATCGCTTAGAAACTCTTTTGTGAACATATGGTTCTTTCTATGCTTCTTGAAAAATTCTAGTAAATTCCTTCTTATCTTTGATACATCATCGATAGTTAAGACATTTTCAAAATACATAAACCCATTCTCTAGAAAGTTTTTATTAATACTCATATTTTTTATCCTGTCTTTTCTGAAACAAATTCTATGTAAGGATTGCTAGATTTTGTTAAATTATCAAATGTGTCCTCAGATAATATTCTACCCTTTTCTAGAATTATAATTTTATCACAAAATTTAAAAATATTTTTTTTATGTGTTACAAAAATCATAGTTTGATTAGGAAAGTACTTTTGAATTGATATTATTAACTCTTTTTCAGTACTCTCATCTAATGCACTGGTTGACTCATCAAAAATTAAAATTTCAGGATCATTATATAAGGCTCTAGCAATACCAATGCGTTGGCATTGCCCTCCCGACAATCTTGAACCCCTTTCTCCTATTACGGTTTCATATCCGGAAGAAAGATGATTAGTGATAAAATCATCCATTAATACGGCTCTCGCAGATGCTCTTAACTTGTCGAAGTTTAAATCATTTGTGCTGCATCCAAATGCTATATTTTCTGCAATTGAGGCATCGAGCATGAAAATATCTTGCGGTACATAACCCAGTAGAGCTTGCCAGTTAGAATTTTCAAAAAGCTCAATTTCTTTACCGTCAATAGTAATCGAGCCTGCTGTCTGTTTGAGTAATCCGGAAATGATATCAATCAATGTACTTTTACCTGCCCCTGTAGATCCTGCAACACCCAGGCACTTACCTTTATCGATCGAGAAATTTAGGGCTTCTAAAGTGAGTTCATCAGATCCTTTGTGCTGATAAGACAAATCCCTAAAGGTGATAGATTCCCTGATATCTAAATTATAGGAAGGAAGAGTATTTTGTGATAAATTTGATTGGTTTACATATTTATCTAATTCTTTGATTACATGATCAATTGAAGCTTCTGAATATCGTAATGATACCAATCCAGAATAAATCGAAGAAAAAGTTGGCTTAAGTCGAACAGCGGCAAAAGCGAAAAGGCCCAATGTGGGAAAGAAAACTTGTAAAGAAAAACTATCTACTTGGTTCGATATTAGAATGTAGAATAATGCTACCGTAATTATCATTGAAAAAACTAACGATTCGACCAAAATATGTGGTACACTATTCAAGGTGACTATTCTGGACTTAATTACAGACAACTTCATGGATGAGGCGTTAAATAAATTTGAAAATAATTGAAATCTTTTATTAATTTTTATTTCCTTTATTCCGTTAAAAATATTCGAGATAGACTGAAACCTTTTTTCAGTATTTTCTAAATGATGTTTTCCATAACTTGTAATTTTTTTCTTAAAAATTTTGAAAATGACCAAGTAAACTATGAAAATCATTAAGGCTGAAAGCAAAGTAACTATTGGATTTAATAAGAGTAGAATTAAGACAATTGAGGTGAGTACTACGATATTTGATAAGACATTAAGACCTGGCCTGAATGCATTATCAACCACATGGTTTGATTGAGAGAGAATGGAAGAACTTATTTCGCTTCTCTTTTTATTAACAAAATACTCATAGGGATGGTTCAAGTAATTTTGTAGCAATCTAGATGCGATTGAATGTACTTTTAATTCTATAAATGTATTCATTTTGTAAATAGAAAAGCATCTATAAATAGTTGAAGCGATGATTATAGTAATTGATATTAAACCTGTGAATACAACAAATTGCTTATGATTTCGGATTCCAAATTCTTGTAAAAGATTGTAACTGTAATTTAAATATTCATTGGTATTTATCGAGTCGGGATCGCTGATTACAGTAAGAAATGGCATAATTGAAAAAATTCCTATTGCTTCTAAGCAACCCAACCCAACGACCATTAATAAAATTAAGAAAGCATGATTCTTTTCTTCCCTTGTTAGTAGTTTTAACGCCTTTAAAAAAGTATTAACAGATTGATTGCCTTTTAACATCTGGAAATAAGAACATATTTCATATACAAAGAATTTTTGAATACTGTTCGACAATGAAACTGATATGAAATTTTTGGCTTACTGCCTTTTCTCCGTTTTCTAACCAAATTTTACACTTATCTCGATCATTTTTTAGATCAATAATTCTTTTTGCTAATTCACCTGGTGATTCTGGATCACAAATACATCCACATTTGTTTTCTTTGAGCATCAAAGCGGTTTCACTTGATTCGTCCACACACGCAATAACAGGAACTCCCGCAGACATAAGACCAATTGTTTTAGAGGGGACTGATAAACCAGTCTGGTTTTTATTCAAACCAACTAATCCACAGTCAAAACTGGAAAATAAACTGCCCAGTTGATCTCTCTCCACATAGCTCTCAAAGAAACAGTTATTAAGTTTTCTCTCCTTACAAAAATTTTGGGCATTCAACTTTTTTGCACCCTCACCAATAAAAACAAATTTTATGTCTTCATGGTCACGAAGTAAAAACGCTGCTTCTGTAAATGTTTCAATAGGATGAAACTTTGCTAAATTGCCCGAATATCCGACGATGAATCTGTCTTTTCCTAAATTTAATATTTCCCTAAGATCATAAGTTTGGGAAGGGTTTTCTATATTTTCTGTATCGCACCAGATTGGAATGAATACTGGCTCTTTTTTCCACTTAATTGATCTGGAGCAAACAATCTTTTGCATACAACGCCCAATGGTTATGACATTGGACGCATTGGCATACACCCGGTTGGTTAAACTATCTAAGATTCGGTAAAACAGACTGGCATGTTTTAAAATATTGTTTCGCGCTAATGTCTCAGGATACAAATCAAAAAGTGTGATCGTATATCTAAATTTTTTAATTGGGTATAAAATATAAAGTAAAAGAGGTAAAAAGAAAGGGTCAGTAAAAACATTTATTCGAGATTTTCTGGGGAGAAATAATGCTTTTAAAAGGAGCGATGTGGAATAGGTGATTTGATTCAACATTTTTCCCAAAACCGATATTTTAGGAAAGGTAGTGGAGCAAAGCCTGACCACTCTCACCCCCTCGTAATGAAGAACTTTTGGTACCTTACTCGATTTTTTTATGGTCGGTTGAGCACAATGTACCTCAATATCGTAGGCATTTGATAATCTCACAAAGAGTTCCGTTACTACCTGCCCCGTCGAAATCATCTCAGGGTAGAAAAACTGACACCATACATACACCTTTGGTTTATTTAACAAAGAAATTATTTATTAGGTCGCGGGCCGACACCCCGAAAGAAGATTAATGCAACGAGTAATCCTGTTTGCGTAACCGACCGGCCAGGCTGGATATCGAGTCGTGGATGCGCTCAAGCAATACTTCGTCTTGAACGGATAGCGAACTGCGTCCATCCATAAAGTAGTACTGCACCTTGCCGTAAGCAAAGTTTCTTCCGGAAATTGGGAATTCTACCACAAATTCCTTGTCCCTTGAGAAATATCCAGACTGCTCTTGATCACACCAGGAAATGACTTTACCAACAGATGGATTTTTCAAATTTAAATCCGAGCCTAGCCTACCCTCATCATGGAATAATCGAATGGTAGCTTGCTGAAATTGCATGCCCTCTGCCGCCTTACTTAAACAATCTTCCAAAGATTCAAGATCAACGGAATTTGCAACTAATTGCTCCGCTTCTTTGACCGATTGCTCGACAGACTTGGTGCTTTTACGGTCATCCATAAGCGTGGACAAACCTTCCCCGAAAAACTCAAATCGGAAGTAACCTAAGTATCGAAGAAGAATAAAACCACCCATTCCAAAGAAAACAAAGACCGCAAATAATTGATCCCCTTTCCCAAAGGCAGCTGCAATCGAAACCAATGAACAACTTCCAGCCATCGCCCACATTGCAAGGACAGCCTTACCATGAGACAACCCTTTTGCCATTAATCGATGGTGAAAATGTTCCATATCTGGAGAAAAAGGAGATCTTCCACGCATTGTTCTTCTAAAAATAGCGAATACGCAATCCAATGTAGGCAGGGAAAATGCGAGAACCGGGAAGATTCCGTCAAGTACCCCATCCTCGCGGAAGCTCGCCAATAATGTTAAACAGCCCGCAAGGTAACCCAGTGTTAGACTGCCACAATCCCCCAGAAAGATAGAGGCTGGGCGACTATTGTATACTAAGAAACCAAGCAGGCATCCAATTAGAAGGGTAGACATCCAAGTAACACTGGTGATCCCTCCGAGGTAACCCACCACGGAGACGGCAATTAGTCCGGCAAGAGTAATTCCTGAAGCAAGACCATCTAAACCATCAATGAGATTTACGGCATTGGCCATCCCAACGATCCAAAAAGTGGCCAATCCAATTCCTAGCCATGCCGGAATGGTAACTGACCCGAATCCAAGAAACTGAATCTCCGAAAAAGATAAATTGGCTCCCCATACCACCAATCCAGCAACCACAAATTCACCCACCAACTTGGTTTTAGGAGCAAGCCTGGCAAGATCATCCAAAAACCCGATGGCGAAAATTCCTATCGATCCTAGGAGAATATATCCAAGAATTGGATTGTTGCCCCAAATCAATTCGCGAACTTGAGAAACAGAAACTCCTGCCAAGCCCGTCACGACAAGAAAAGAAATAAGGATCGCAGCACCGCCCAGTCTTGGAGTCGCTTGTTGATGGACTTTACGGGCACGCTGGGGACAATCCACAAACCCTTTTTGTAACGCCAGATACCTAACCATTGGGGTAAGTATACAAGTCAAAATTGCTCCTAAAACAAATAAACTGTAAATGGATGGTGTCACAGAATTAAAGACTTAAATGACAGAAAATTACAAAATCGTCAATTTTGGAGATAGCTTTTTAAGTACCCAAAATTTCATCAAATAAATGATTAAGGGGAAGGACTTTTTTCACATGAATGGTAATGGCCTCCTCAAAGTTGAAAATACAAAGAGCCCATGCTCATTGTGCATACATAACTGAGATTAATGATTTAAGATCGAGAAGTGATGATGGATCAAGTTCATCCAACTTGGAACCGATCCGAGATTTGCTGACAACTCTGATTTGATCAACTGCAACCTCACAGTTTCGGCCAGCACACATAATTTGAATTCGGCTCTTCCACTTTGGATGCAAAGTGGAAGTAATTGGGCATACAACAACTGTCTTTCCAAACTCATTC
>Ga0209715_1004042_pt1 | contig 10183 bp, 5 predicted proteins | sample COGITO_mtgs_1205_2_FD_184809 | JGI IMG/M metagenome (GOLD analysis project Ga0209715, IMG submission 184809) | Pelagic marine microbial communities from North Sea - COGITO_mtgs_120503 (SPAdes) (version 2) | ecosystem: Environmental > Aquatic > Marine > Epipelagic ...
AAAGGCACACTACTTCCGAAATGGAAAGGAACCCTATTTAAACTTAATTGCTCTTCATCATAGACTGTTGACCCGCCATCTGGGCCCGACTCTGGTCCTATCGCATAGAATTGAACCTCTGGTAATTCATAGTCCTCATTCCATTCACCTTGATAAACTTTGTGCAGACTTAGTTCCACACCATTTGCATCTTTCACTGCAAAAGAAGCATTTTCATCTAGGTAAAACAAGTAAGCCGGGTCTTTCGTTTCCGATGAAAAATATATCGCATCTAGAATTGCTTTTTTGAGTACACGGTCGGGCGGTTCAAATTTCGCCCCCGCAATAAAGGCTCCAACATTACCTGCAACTAAACCCGCCAGAACCCCGACTAGTGCGAGTACCAGTAATACTTCAACAAGGGTAAACCCTCTAAAGCGAAAGGAACCTGACCTTTTGATCAAATTAATTGCCAGTCGTGGAGTCCCAATTTCCTAAAACTGTTCCATCGGGAGCCGTAGTCGACAAATCAAAACTTCCCGTATTTCTCGACCCTGGATACTGATAAACATAATCCTTCCCCCAAGGGTCTTGCAAATCAGAGGCCCGTTTAACAAAAGGAGGAACGCCATTAGGGGGTGTACGCAGTTCGGACAAGCTCTTAGGGTAATCACCCACCATCGCTAAATAACTGTTCACATAAGCTTCCCCAGTACTATTTACCCAGGTTTGAGCGGCCTTTACTTTACCTCCTCCAAATATCTCACCAAGGTTTGACATTGCCAAGCCAGCAACGATTCCAATCAAGGCAAGAACGATTAAAATCTCCACTAAGGTAAATCCGCGTGCACGGCGATACTTGGACATTTTATTTCTCTGTAATTTCAAGGTATCTGTCATAGAATAAACTCTAAGAGCGACTGCTTAGTTTTTGCAAGCACCGAGAACAAGTGCTCAACTAGGATATTGGGTTGATTTCTTCTTGCCTCTTTAGCACTTAATCATCATCAAAAAGAGATGATTTTGTCTGACTTTTTACCCATTTTTATACAAATCGTTTTAGCGATTGGAATGGGTGTTGGAATATTAGTAGCCAGTCATATCTTTGGACAGCGAGCTACCCGTGGTAAAATCAAAGATTCTCCTTATGAGTGTGGAATGTCATCTGAAGTTAGTGGAACCAACCGCTACTCAGTTAAGTTTTATGTGACTGCGATGCTTTTCATTCTTTTTGATATCGATGTGGTTTTCCTCATCCCATGGGTGCTAACCCATCGAGAACTTTCTTTTGCCGGAGTTTCCGTACTTGGACCGATGCTTTTTTTCACCTTTGTGCTCGCAGCCGGCTTAATCTACGAACTAAAGAGCGGAGCCTTGGAGTGGGAAAAATAGATTTTCTTTTGATATTGCTCGTTGGGAGACTTAACTCCCTCCACCTTTCCTATTTCTCCCCGCCGTGCGCGTAGATCGTTACATTTCTGCAACCCGTGTAGTTGATCTAAACAGTCAAGACCTTCGTGCTGCATATTCGGAGTTGCTTGGCACTTTTAAAAACCTGCTGCCTTCTCCCCGTTCACGCAAAAAAGTATTGGACGAATTAATTTCCCGCGAACAGGCAATCACCAGCTACCTGGGAGAAGGAGTTGCCCTGCCCCATGCCCGTGTGAAAATGAAGCGCCCATTCGCACTAGCTATTGGACGCTGCCCTGCCGGTCTTTCATTCGATGGCCAGAGCAGTTACGACGAGATCCGCTATGTTTTTCTGTTGTTGGCCAGTGAGAATGCAAAAAATTACCTTTCCTTTTTAGCTACCCTTGCACGAACCTTTCAAGACAAGTCGATCATGGATCACTTGTGGATGGCCCGCGATCTCTCGGACTTCAAGAATGTAGTAAAACATGCTTTTGCCGGAACCGATGAAAGGCCAGCCCGCAGGCGAACAAAATTTAATAAATTACTTACAGATGAAGCGGGTAAGATTGCCAAGGCGGCAGATTGCTCAACCATTTTGGTTTTTACTGATGTTTTCCCTGCCTCCTTGGCTCCACGCATGACCTTCCCAGGGTTTCGCGTGGTGCTTGCCGGCGAAGGAGTATCGGACCATGAACTGGCCCATCACCGTGCCCATGCCGCACTTGCGGTAAGAGCACTGTCCAATTCACGATTATCTCAATTACGGGCGGCCATCCTCCTTGGCTTAACCCGAGAAATTTTCGGATTTAAAGACCGGGTATGTTGTGTCGGGGGCATTCCGCAAAGCGGACAGCTTGACACCATCTTAGTAGTGGATGTGGACGAAGAATTTGAATCGGTAATCGGACATGAAGAAGACATGTTACCTGCCGGCGTTTCCGCGGAAGCTCTCGAGCGACTTACCGCGATTGCCACCGATCTTGCTGTAACTGGACGTGAGGGAAAATCAATTGGTGCAATGTTCATCCTCGGTGATCATGAAGAAGTTAACAAACGTTCCAAGCAACTCATCCTTAACCCTTTCCACGGCTACGAAGATGAGGATCGAAATATCCTCAACCCCTTTATGGACGAAACGATCAAGGAACTTTCATTAATTGATGGTGCCTTTATTGTTCGTGGAAATGGAGTGGTAGAAACGGCAGGCAGTTTAATACAGGCAAAAGCCAATCGTATCGTACTGCCAGGAGGTTTGGGTACACGGCACGCAGCCGCTGCAGCCATTACCAATGCAACCAATTCTATTGCCCTGGTCGTTTCCTCTTCTGGACAAGTCACTTATTTTCGGAAAGGAAGAATGTTTACCTTATTCGAAAAATCTGCCGGGCGATCCCTTTGAGAAATTCATGGACAATGCCAACAATCCCCGTCGTCCTAGACTTGGCTTATTTGGCGGAACCTTTGACCCGCTTCACCTCGGACATCTTAAACTTGCACAACTTGCGGTGCAAAAAGGGAATTTGGACAAACTCCTGCTTTGCCCGGCTTACCAGGCTCCCTTACGAGCTGAACCTCCTCTCTTCCCTGCCTCGGATCGCTTCGCTATGGTTCAAACTGTGTGCCATGAGAATGCTCGCTTTGAGGCCTGCCCAATTGAAATCGAGCACCGCAAGCTGCGATACACCCTGGACACAGTCAAGGAGTTGTCCGAACAATATACTAGCTACGATCTGTTCGTCATTGTCGGTGCCGACCAGTTCAACCAATTATCGAAGTGGAAAGGTATCGAAGAACTTATCGATATGGTACATTTCTTGGTTTTCGCCAGAGGATCACAACAGCTACCCGAACCTCCTCTACCTGCAGTCCGTATGACTTACATGGAAAATCCATTGATCGACCTTTCATCCACTACGATTCGAAAAACTCTTCGATCGGGCACCCTGCCGCTCGATAAATTGCCTCCTGCCGTCTGTTCTTACCTAACGGAACACAACCTATTCCCCCTACCTAATAATTATTCATGACTCCAGTTGTTCCAGCATCCAAGGCCGAACTTATTCAGAACTTAAAACTTTCCTGCAATTCGTTGCTCGATAAAAAAGCTGAAGATTTAAAACTTCTATATTTTGGGGACAAATCTCCCTTAACCGATTGTTTTGTTATTGCTACCGGCACCTCCGATCCACACTTGAAAGCACTTCGTAACAACCTCGAAAAAACCCTCAAGGAAAACTCCGTGGAGACCTTGTCACGTGAACGGTTCAAGCCTGGTGGTTGGCTTATTTTAGACGCGATTGATTTCGTGATTCATTTATTTTCCCGTGAACAAAGGGAAAACTACGCCTTGGAACATCTTTGGAAAGATGCTGAGGAAATTAGCCTGCAGGAGTTAGAAATCGAATAATATTACGACTGACTCATAAGTTTCGCCTCATTGGCAAAACCTATGACCTACCGAAAGCTCTCGGTTTGATAATCGTAAAAATATAAATTGCTCCCGGAATAAACGGGATACAACCAATCAGCACTCTCGTTTGACCACAAAAAGGGCCAAGTCTCTTGATTGGTCCACAACCATCCATTATTGGACATCCACATCCAATACCCTCCCTGTTGATCTACTTCGATAAATAACCAGCCCAGTTTCAGGTGGTAAATCCAATTGTTTTTCAAATTTGGCAGGTAAGTCCCCATCCAAATTGACTCTCGCCACCCTCCGGTTAATTCGAGATCACTCGCCCACCAAGTATCCATCTCTCCCCCCACCCTATACTCCATGAGTTGTCCGAATGTTCTGCCAGCCAGGTTCTCGGCATATGCCTGGTAGCGAATAACTTGCCCCCGAATAAAGCCGTCTTCTAAAAAAGTAACTTTAGCAACAGAAGTTGCATTCCATTCGAATACCTTTTCCAGAAGCAGATTTTCCGAGAGATCAAAAACCTCAATACCCACCTGCAATTTCTCAAACCCTCCTTCGGCCAGAATCTCCATTCCAAAACGCAGTGTCTCATTGCCCTCCTCAATCAACTCCAATGTCCGAACAATTGGAACCTCTGGATATTCCCAACGTTCACGTGGATTAAACCCGTAGGTTTTTTCAACTTCATCGGGATATCCATCCCCGTCGTCATCCAAGTCATAATGATCTTCAATGCCGTCATTATCCAGATCTTCCACAACATTGAGCACATTTACCCAAAAGGGAGCCTCAAAATAGGCACCATGTTGGTCGGTAATACGAACAACGATTTCAAATTTCAATGGATCAATTTCATAATCAATCGGTCGTAAGGTGGTAAGCGACCCATTCTTATCAAGATGAAAAACATTCAAATGCTCAAATTCGGACACATTACCATAGCTGCCATTTTGCTCAGCCGATTGATTGCCATCAGAAACTCGTACTAATTCATAAAACAACACATGATCAGGATTACCATCGAACCCCTCGAAATTCGCCACCCATGTACCATTGGGCTCGTTTTCAAAAACACTAAGGTTTGAATCACCCTGAACATACAAAGCATTTGGCGAAAGGTTAATCACTTCAACCTTTCGCGTAACAGTCTGGGCACTATTGCCCGCAACATCGGTATAATCGTAACCAAGAAGATAAGTTCCTGGGATGCTTGGATTGACTTCACCGCTTGCCAATATCATCCCGCTTCCATCCACCGCATCTGTCCAACTTGCATTAGCATCTAGGTATACATTCCCTGCCTCGTGAGTAATATTGGCATCCCCAAGTAAACTGATAACCGGAGCAGTTGAGTCCACCACTTGAACAGTTCGTGTAACTGTCTGGGCGGCATTGCCTGCTACATCGGTATAGTTAAAACTAAGCACATACACACCCGGCACACTGGCATTGACTGCGCCTGTTGCATACACCGTTCCGCTTCCATCGACTGCGTCGCTCCAGCTCGCATTAGCATCCAAGTACGATCCTCCCGCCTCGTGAGTTACTTGACCACCCCCATTCAGAGTGATCAATGGCACTGTTGTATCCACCACCGTCAGCGTTCGTGTTACCGTTTCGGCAACATTGCCAGCGGCATCGGTGTAGTTAAAACTTAACACATAACTTCCAGGAGTTCCTGTATTTACTTGTCCGATTGCCAATATTGTTCCGCTTCCATCCACCGAATCTGTCCAACTTGCATTGGCATCCAGGTACGGACTTCCTCCCTCGTGCGTAATATTGGCTTCTCCATTTAAAATGATCACTGGCACAGTTGTATCCACCACTTCAATGGTTCGGGTAACCGTCTGGGCGGCATTGCCTGCTGCATCGGTGTAGTTATAACTTAGCACATAAAGCCCGGGGGTTTCTGTATTTACATGTCCACTTGCCAATATTGTTCCGCTTCCATCCACCGCATCTGTCCAACTTGCATTGGCATCCAGGTACGGAGTGCCTGCTTCGTGCGTCACTTGAATATCACCGTTTAATGAAATCAGGGGTGCCGAGGTATCCACCACCGTAATCGTTCGGGTAACCGTTCCGGCCACATTTCCGGCAGCGTCCGTGTAATCATAACTGAGCACATACACTCCCGGCGTACTGGCATCGATCTGCCCGTCTGCAGTAAGGTTCCCCTCTCCATCCACCCCATCCGTCCAAGTTGCGTCGGCATCAAGATATGGGCTGCCCCCCTCATGAACAATCGCAGCATCCCCATTTAGAACAATCAGCGGAGCAGTATCATCCATATCCAGTAAGGAAATCGTAAAGTTACCATCGATACTGGCGTTCAACTCATCTTGGGCCAAAATTCGTATGGTATAGGAGCTCACATTATTCTCGAAATCGAAGGTAACATTGGCCGTAAGGGTACCGTTTTCATCCATTGAAAAAAGCCCGCTGGGCCCATAACCGACATTGCTTGAAACGTCGCCCGAGCCTCCCCCATAAATTCGACTGACCTCCGTATCGCTCAAGGAAACGCCGTAAACACGAAAGTCGTCCAGATACTTGGCAAACCTTTGACCTCCACCTTGGTAGTTTCCGATGCCGTGTATGTTGTTACCCGGCGAACTCGAAGCAGTTCCAAGAAGGGCTCCATCGATGTAAATCTTTGTTTCCGAACCGTTAAAAACTGCAGCGATGTGCTGCCACTGACTGGAGGAAGTGGAAGGCAAGAGATCTTCTCCTGTAGAAATGAAATCTCCATTGCCATTCGCGTATACCCCAATCTCGTTGCTCGATCCATTGATAATGACTTGGTGATTGGCCGCTGAACCCCGCACCAGGGTCCGCCATGCACCAACCGGATATAATTCTTTAAACCATGAAGTTACGGAATAAGGAACCGAACCAGTATTGGGCCCTACGGAAATAGATGTATCCAACCTAGCTACGGCACTGGAGTAGGCAGTTGGAATATACAGCGCGGAAGTGCCGAACTTTTTCTCGGTCGTAGAAAAAGCAGCACCTCCCGCCAAAGTGGCATCCGACCCTAAGGATCCAAAGTTTTCCGAAGTATTCCCTGTTCCCTCGTCGAACTTCAACCAACCCCAAAGATCATCTGGTCGAGTAACTCCAATCGTAACAAGGGAGTATCGTAAAACCGAGTTTAAATCTTGGTCTGTGGCCGAAAAGGTTCCAACGACCGTCCCCACATCCTGGTTCTCTTGAATGGTCAATGCATCGGTCGAAACAAGTTGAGTGGGGTAATCATTTACATTCTGTAAGTAGATAGTAAAATTCCCTTCCGACGATGCATTGTGTTCATCCTTAGCTTGTATGCGGATAGAGAAACTGGATTCATTGTTTTCATAATCGAAAACGGCTGCGGTTTTTAAAGAACCGTTATTATCCAAACTGAAGTAAGCGTTGCCCAGATCTCCTGGTCCAGCAACGAATTGATAAGAAATATTATCACCCTCTGTATCACTGGCTGAAAATTCTCCGACTAAAGTACCAGAGGGTTGGTTCTCCTGAATTTGATGGTGAGATAAGGTGATATTGTTTGGAGGATGGTTGGGTGGCGACCAAGTTTGAAGACTGGATATTTCCAAGCCGGACAGGGCTCGATCATAAATCCTTAGGTCATCGAAAATAGCAACCAAGCGGGTAGAGCTCCCCGCAGTTCCGCTCCACCAGTGCCTGCCTAATGCAGATTCTGTAGGACTGTACGAGGCTGGGGCTGACCACGAACCCTGTGCCACCATGGTACCATTCAGATATCCTTTTCTGAGAGAACCCGCCGTGGTTACTGCATAATGGTTCCATGAAGCTCGTGTAATGCCCGAAACATAAGTATTGGAACCGAAGTTGAAGGACTGTCCTCCGATATAATTATGAACCGATTCTATCTGGCCGTAGGCTAAATAAGCTTCTCCATGATCGTGAAGCATATTTTCCTCCCATACCCAAAAGGCAAAAGTTCGATCAGAATTTTCCAAAGATGAAATGTAGGGAAGCATCACATGTCCAGCCACTGCACTATCGGAACCAACAATGCGGACCCCAGACCCAATTTTGCCCGTTACATAGCTATGGGCATTGACAGCAGTGGAGTCTCTGTCATTTCCACTCATATCGGATGTATTGCCGTCGAAGGGATACCACGCGATCAGGCCAGTCTCAAGGTTTGGATAACTGCTGGCCGAGAAGGGACTTGTTCCTGCAATCAATTCCTCCGCATAGGTATACCCATCCCCATCCGCATCGGAAGCCGGTAGTTGGTGAAGATTGCTTACCTCTGTCGCAGATAGGGCCCGATTATAAATACGGAAGTCATCAATCAATCCATCTAAATAACCATCTGCAGCCCAATTACTTCTACCCACATATTGCTGAGTTCGTGTAAGGGTGGGTAAGACAGAAGAGTTGGTATTTGAAGAAACCAAACTTCCGTTGAGGTATAGTCTCATGTTTCCATTCGCCTCAATCACCCCAACGCGATGTAACCAAGTATTCGGGGCAAGATTATTAGACCCGCCTAATTCGTAAGTGGAAGTGGATGTTACTCGATGTGAAAAGCGGCCAGAACTGGTTGTTTGGTAATGAGCCATCAAGATGTTGTGATTGTCTTGCCCATTTCCAAAATCAAAGACCCTCGACCAACTGTTGAAGGCATCGTATTTCACCCAAGCGGCAAACGTCACCGCTCCGCCGATTTCAAAGTCACCCGCATCCATGTAATCATCCACCCCATCAAGGCTAAGGGCCTGCCCCACTTTGCCTGCTGCCCATCCCGCTCCGTTGTAAGTGGTCCCAAGCCTGCCATTACCAGACATATCCGATGCATTTCCATCGAATGGATACCACGCGGTTAATCCGTACTCCAAGGGTGAACTGGTATTGGATTCTGGGTTACTGCCTGCGTTGTACTCCAAATTATCGGCAAAGCCGTCTCCGTCGGAATCGGTCAAATTGGGGTCGGAAACATAGGTTTTTTCCAAAAGGAAGCCGAGGTTTTGAGAGCTAGGCTGGGGCACCCACTTCCCGCCCCTGGAGGAGTCGATGGATAGGTAGTCTTCATTCGAACTGGTCGGTAAGTGTGCTGGACTCCATTGCAAAACGATCAATCCATCCCCCCCCGTCGAATTGCCCGTGCTCGCTCCATCTCCAGCCGTACCTACCGCACCAGATCCTGTGCTTGGGTTACTAGTACTTGGATAATCTGGATCAGTGGTGTTGGGCGGATACAAAGTTCCTTGTGCACTTCCGCTAGTTGCTCCATTGGTCAAACCACCAAAATATCCGGAGCCGCCACCTCCGCCGCGGTTGTCTCCACCTCCGCCGCCACCAAAATATCCACCTCCTCCACCGCCAGCCTCTGAAATTAAAGCCCCATTTATCCCTTGGCTGTACCCACCCTTGAACTGAATGCCCGCAACTCCGCTTTCATTCCCGCTTTGTCCATGAGTTCCGCCAGTTCCTCCTGGCCCCAACCCATTGTTGTTGGTCTGCCCACCATGCGGGAAAGAACTCGATAAAGTTCCCAAAACCGGCAAGCCGTTTGTTCCGCCCGCATTTCCTCCATGATCCGAATAGCCGCCGCCGCCGCCGCCGCCAGCCGTTGCCAACTCCACTTCCTCCCGACGCACCGCAGAGCGACCCCCGCCAGAACCAAAGGTCAGATTGTAAGTGTTTCCACCGCCACCGGAAGCTCCACCACCATAACGATAGTCCCGATCAAGAGGAAACCCGGAGTGCAGGATGCCCCCCTGCCCCACGATGATCGTAAGGGTCTCTCCGGGAGTAACGGTTAAATTACCTTCGGTGTATCCTCCCGCCCCTCCGCGATAGCCTTCCCGACCGCCACCTCCACCAGCTCCCCAAATTTTTACCGACAAACTAGTCACCCCTGCCGGCACCACAAAGGATTGGTCGTTCCCTGTCGCGTTAAATGCCTGCACCGCCGACCAGTTGGCATAAGTCCATGGCGAGCCATCCACCCAAGTCCAGTTTCCTTCATTTACTTGATCCGTTCCACCCAACCATAGGCTACCACTGACGAAAGACTCCACGGTTGCCTGTTCCGCCAGATTGGCAATCGTGGCTAAATGCCCCCCTCTGCTTTCTGCCTCTGCTTTTGCCGTGCTCCAAGAATAAGCACCATTGATCTGCTCATATTGGCTGAAACCACTTCTCTCCTGTGCGTCCGACAAGCCATCCCCGTCCGTATCCTCGAGCCCATCATCCAATACGGTTACCGAAAAATCTTCTTCGGTAAAATTCCCGTTGGGGTCGGTTGCCCGAACCGTAATTGGAAGTGTGGCAACCGTTTCTCTGTCCAAAGCGACCAAAGACTTCAGGGTACCATTGGACTCAATC
>Ga0209715_1004045_pt1 | contig 10181 bp, 11 predicted proteins | sample COGITO_mtgs_1205_2_FD_184809 | JGI IMG/M metagenome (GOLD analysis project Ga0209715, IMG submission 184809) | Pelagic marine microbial communities from North Sea - COGITO_mtgs_120503 (SPAdes) (version 2) | ecosystem: Environmental > Aquatic > Marine > Epipelagic ...
AATTAAAGAATTTATTTTAGCACCTTTAAAAGGAATTATTGCAGTTGCAGATATTATAATTCTAGTGCTGTTTATAGGTGGTTTAGTGGCTATTGTTAATTTTACAGGTGCTTTTGAAGCGGGTATCTCTAGACTTTCTATTCTTTTAAAAGGCAAAGAATACATTCTTATTATTGTTGTTACCTCATTAATTGCCTTGGGCGGAACCACTTTTGGTTTAGCCGAAGAAACCATTGCTTTTTACCCTATTTTAATTCCTATTTTTATAGCTGCAAAGTACGATGCTATAGTTGCTTTAGCTTGTATTTATATTGGTAGTTCTATTGGCACAATGATGTCTACTACAAATCCTTTTAGTACAATTATTGCTTCTAATTCTGCAGGAATTAATTGGACCTCAGGAATCGAAGGAAGAATTTTAATGCTTTTAATTGGTTTGATTATCTGTATTTTATATATTATAAGATATGCTCAAAAAGTAAAAAATGACCCAACAAAATCTATTATTTTTGAGCAGAAAGAAAGTATAGAAAAAATGTTTTCTTTTCAAAAATCATTAGAACCGATTAACTTTACTTTACGTCTAAAATTAGTGCTTTTTATTTTCTCTTTATGCTTTGTTATTATGGTTTATGGGGTTATAAATTTAGAATGGTGGTTTCTCGAAATGACAGGAGTTTTTTTTGTTGGTGCAGTTTTAATTGGATTTACTTGCAGAATGAATGAAACTATTTTTGTGAATACTTTTATAAAAGGTGCTAACGAATTATTGAGTGTTGCTTTTATTATTGGTTTGGCAAGAGGGGTAACTATTATAATGGAAGATGGTTTAATTAGCGATACTTTATTATACTACTCGAGTTCGTTTACAGATGGAATGAATAAAGGTTTATTTATAAACTCTACCATGTTTATTTATAGTGGGTTATCATTTTTTATTCCCTCTTCATCAGGTATGGCTGTTTTAACAATGCCAGTTTTGTCTCCTTTAGCAGATACCGTTTCTTTAGGAAGAGAGCATGTTGTAAATGCGTATCTTTTAGGTGTTGGATTATTTGCTTTTATAAATCCTACAGGATTAATTTTAGCCTCACTAGCCATTGTAAAAGTAGGATTTGACAAGTGGTTAAAGTTTATAACACCTTTAATTATTATTTTAACTCTTATTTCAGTGATTTTCTTAACTATCTCTGCATATTTATAAGCGTATAATAATCTCAATAATCTAATAAATAATTAGAAAGTAGATAGCCTTTGTATCCATAAATATTGACGAAAATTCATATAATTGAATAGTGCACAATTAGAAAAATTGACTATAATATCAAGGATTACAAATAAATCATTTACTGCTTACTAATTCATCTAGATTTTATATTCTCACTAAAAATAATTTAAATTGATAGAATAAAACTTAGCTATTATAATCAAATTTTAAATGAGGATTATTCACATGTAATCGCTTTATGCATTTTAATTATAATCTTATCATCGATGAGACACATAATTAACTTCTAATAAGTAAAAAATTATAGTATTCACTTTACAAATCGTCTCTAATTCATATATTTGTGCTTCCTAAAAAAGAATACAAATTATGTTTAATAATTTAAGCGATAAGCTAGATAAAGCCTTACACACCCTAAAAGGTCATGGTAAGATTACAGAGGTTAATGTTGCAGAAACTCTAAAAGAAGTTAGAAGAGCGTTACTAGATGCCGATGTAAACTTTAAAATTGCCAAAGATTTTACTAAACGAGTTCAAACCAAAGCAATAGGTCAAGATGTATTAACTACCTTAAATCCAGGTCAATTAATGGTAAAGTTAGTTAAAGACGAGCTAACAGACTTAATGGGGGGAGAAACTGTAGGTGTTAATTTAGGAGGTTCGCCAACTATAATTTTAATGTCTGGTCTGCAAGGTTCTGGTAAAACTACCTTTTCAGGAAAATTAGCAAACTTCTTAAAAACTAAAAAATCTAAAGAAGTTTTATTAGTTGGTTGTGATGTTTATAGACCTGCAGCAATTAACCAATTACAAGTTGTTGGAGAACAAATTGGTGTAGAAGTTTATGCAGAAGTTGGCAATAACAACCCTGTTGAAATTTCTAAAAACGCAATAAAGCACGCAAAAGCAAATGGTAAGAATGTAGTTATTATTGATACCGCAGGACGTTTAGCCGTTGATGAGGAAATGATGAATGAGATTTCTAACATTCATAAAACTATAAATCCACAAGAAACATTATTTGTTGTAGACTCTATGACAGGTCAAGATGCCGTAAATACTGCAAAAGCCTTTAATGACATCTTAAATTTTGATGGAGTTGTTCTTACAAAGTTAGATGGTGATACCCGTGGTGGAGCGGCTTTATCAATTAAATCTGTTGTAGACAAGCCAATTAAATTTATTGGTACTGGAGAAAAAATGGATGCAATAGATGTATTCCATCCAGATAGAATGGCAGATCGTATTTTAGGCATGGGAGATGTTGTTTCTTTAGTTGAAAGAGCACAAGATCAATATGATGAAGAAGAAGCAAGAAAATTACAGAAAAAGATTGCAAAAAATCAGTTTGGTTTTGATGACTTTTTAAGTCAAATTCAACAAATCAAAAAGATGGGTAGCATGAAAGACTTAGTTGGTATGATTCCAGGAGCTGGAAAAGCCATGAAAGATGTAGATATTGATGATGACGCTTTTAAAGGAATTGAAGCAATTATTCACTCTATGACCAAAGAGGAAAGAAGTACACCCACAACTATAAATGCAAGTAGAAAAAAGAGAATTGCAAAAGGTTCAGGAACAAGTGTTCAAGAAGTAAACCAACTGATGAAGCAATTTAACCAAATGAGCAAAATGATGAAGATGATGCAAGGTGGTGGTGGCAAAAAGATGATGCAAATGATGAAAGGAATGAAATAAAAACATAAAAAAAGATAAACAAATGTTTATCTTTTTTTATTGATATAACTCACAACTACAATAACAACAATGATTTTATTAGACGGAAAAAAAACAGCAGCAGACATTAAAGAAGAAATTGCTTTAGACGTAAGAGATTTAAAGGATAGAGGTATTGAAACACCGCATTTAGCAGCAATAATTGTTGGTAATGATGGTGCGAGCATTACATATGTAAATGCAAAAGTAAAAGCTTGCGAGCGTGTTGGTTTTGATTCTACCTTAATAAGATTACCAGAAGACACTACAGAAGAAGACTTATTAAATGAAATTGCAATTTTAAATGTAGATAATGATATTGATGGGTTTATTGTTCAATTACCATTACCTAAACATATTAATGAGCAAAAAGTTTTAATGGCTATAGACCCTGACAAAGATGTTGATGGATTTCATCCAACAAACGTTGGAAAAATGGCATTAAACTTGCCTACCTTTATTTCTGCAACTCCTTTTGGTATTTTAGAATTATTAGATAGATACAATGTAGAAACTTCTGGAAAACATGTTGTTGTCTTAGGAAGAAGTCATATTGTGGGGAGTCCAATGAGTATTCTACTTTCGCAAAAAAGAAAAATTGGTAATGCAACTGTAACCATGTGCCACAGCAGAACAAAAAACTTAAAAGAAATTACTTTACAAGCAGACATTATAATTGCTGCTATTGGAATTCCTGAGTTTTTAAAAGCCGATATGGTAAAAGATAATGTTACTGTTATCGATGTAGGAATTACTCGTTTAGCAGATTCTAGTAAAAAGAGTGGATTTCGTTTGGTTGGTGATGTTGCTTTTGATGAAGTTGCTAAGAAATCCGAATTTATTACGCCTGTACCTGGCGGAGTTGGCCCGATGACGATTGCAATGTTATTAAAAAACACATTATTAGCTTGTCAAAGAAATAGATAATATTTTCTTTTCAGTTTGTATAAAAAAAACGAGCAAATTTTATTGGTTCGTTTTTTTTATGTAAAATTTTGTTACTTATCTTCCCTATTTACCAAATCCATTGAAAAAGCAGGCAAACAAATAGCAATATATTCACATTGTTCTTCAAAAGGGTTTGAATATTGCACTTTCGTATTTTTTTCTATTTTTATAGATTGACCTGTTTCTAAAACAATTATTTCTCCATCAATAATAAATTGCTTTTTACCTTTAATAATGTATGTGTATTCATCAAATTCTGGAGTTTGAAAAGGCTCACTCCATCCAGAGGGCGCAATCATGTGTGCAATACTTACTTGAGAATTTCCATCTGTTGCATTACCGAAGTGTTCTTCAATTAATTTACCATCTGTTGTAGGAACAATAAACGGTGACTTTTGAATACTATATTTTTTGTTCATAAAAATTGGTTTTGCGTAAACGATTTAAATGGCATCCTTTTTATGCAAAACACTTAAATTAATTCAGCTTAAAAAGATATAATGGAAAGCGTGGTTTTGCCTTTTTTATAAACGGACAAAATACACCCTAATTAAACCAAACAATAAACGTTTTCATTTTAGCTAAATCAGGAATTTGCTCTTTTGAAACTTTTTGTGTGTTAAACTCTTTCAAACCCAATTCTTCGTTATCTATTGTAATTGTAGTGTTTAAATTGTCTAAGAATAAAGTTGCAGACGAGAAAGTAGATTCTACTCTGTTTATATTATTGTTTGCATTGATCTCTAAAAAAGTTGAATTGATATTTATACCAGACTTGGTTTTAAAACGTTCGTCATGAATTTCGATGCTTTTAATTGTCGAAGTAGAATCTAATTGTTCTTTTGGTAAAATGGTTAACAATAACTTCCCTCCTTTTTCAAAAATATAATACTCATCATCTTCCTGAAAATAATTATCCCCCTGTGCTCCCTCACTTAAATTTTTAACAAGAGAATCAGATTTAAAAATCTTACTTAATTCTTTAATAGTGGTTTTTGTATTAATCGCACCAACAACTCCTTTTTCAATTTTAAACTTATTATTGCTGCTACAACTCACTATTATTAGTGAAAATACGATTACTATAATTGATAAGAGGTTTTTTTTAGTCATTTTGTTGTTTTGTAATTAATTAAAGGTTCTTTTTCTAATTTATTATTTCAATATTTTTTTCTAACTTTTATCAGACACTTTCTATATCTAAATCATTACAATTTTTTGATAAAAATAATCAAAGTTTAATTGTTATAAAATTTTTTGTAGAATTTGTTTAAAATAGTTTTAGAAAAGAACAATAAGGCTTCATCTTTCATTAAAAACTCAAAATACTAGCCTAATATGAATTAAACATTAAGATTTTATTTTTTGAAAATATTGAGGGACTAATCCTTTTAATTTTTCTAATGTTTCATCTATCGTTAAATCACTCATTCCGCCAGAGGCATTTGCATGCCCTCCTCCATTAAAGTGCTCTTTAGCTAAAATATTTACAGGATTTTCTGCTCCTTTAGATCTAAAAGAAATTTTCATAATTCCATCTCTTTCAGTAAAAACTATCGCAGCTCTCATTCCCTTTATAGACAAAACTAAATTTGCCAAACTATCGGTATCTCCTTTTTTATAATTGTACTTAGCCAATTCTTCCTTAGATAAAGAAATAATTGCAACATTGTATTCATATAAAACCTCTAACTTTTCGCTCATTGCATATCCCTGCAAACGCAAACGACTTTCTGTGTTATTGTCACTTAATTTTTCATGAATTAAATGATGCTCAACACCCGCAGCTAATATTTTTGCTAAAACCTCATGCGTTCTTGGTTTCACAGAATTAAACCTAAAACTACCTGTATCTGTTAAAATACCCAAATATAAAGGTGTCCCTATTTTTTCATCTAACAATTCTAAATGTCCAGATTGTTCTATTAAATCTACAATTAATTGAGATGTTGACGAAGCTGTTGTTTCAGAAACAGTTATTGTAGGGAATTCTTCAGGGTTTAAATGATGATCAATCATTATCTTTGTACAAGTTGCTTCTTCTAATAAAAGTTGCATTTCTGGTCCTACTCTGCTTGTTGCGTTATAATCTAAACAAAAAATTAAATCTGCTTTTTGCATTTTTTCAGTTACTACTTCTGGATTTTCTTCCATTAAAAGAATCATAGAAGTATCTAACCAATATAAAAAATCTGGAGCTTTATCTGGATGACAAACAATAACTTTCTTACCTAGTTTTTCAATAAAATGAAGTAAACCTAAAGAAGAACCTATTGAATCTCCGTCTGCAGATTTGTGAGCTGTTATAACAATATTTGAGGCAGCTTGAATTTCTGCAACTATTTGTTTGTAAATATTCATGTATAATTTTTTTTTAAAGTGCATCTTTTTAAAGGACGTAAATTTAAGTTTAAAATTAATGCTAGAATGGAATATTTATAATTTTATGGAAATGAAATTATTAGAAAAATTTTGACTAACTCTCTTCAATATATTTCGAATAGAAGTATTTATGTTTGGATAATTTACGTTAATTGTCCAACTTCGTTTAGTCAATCCAATTTTTAAACTCTTTTACACGTTCTCTGCTCACAATAATTTCGGTTTCGTGATAAGAATTTAAAACTAATTTTAAACGCGAATTAGAATGTGCTATAATGTCTTTTATTGCATTTATATGGACTATAAAAGTTCTATTAACTCTAAAAAAATGTTCAGGATTTAATTGTTCTTGCCAATTTTCTAAAGAATGATCTAAAAGGTGATTTCTCTTTTCTCTTGTATGTATGTATGTCGATTTATTCTCACTATAAAAACATTCTACTTCATCAATAGGAATAATTTTTATGTGTTGCCCAACCTTAATTGTCAGTCTTTTTTTAAACTTTCTGTCTACAGGATTTACTAATAAATTACGAATATCATCCAAGTTTACTTGAACATCTGTTTGTTTAGGTCTATTCTCGTTAAACTTATCGACTGCCACTTTTAGTTCATCTTCATCTAAAGGTTTTAGTAAATAATCTATACTATTTAGTTTGAAAGCTTTTAATGCATATTCATCATAAGCTGTGGTAAAAATAATAGCAGATTTGACTTCAATTTCTTCAAAAATTTCGAAAGACAATCCATCAGAAAGCTGAATATCTAAAAATATTAAATCAGGATGCTCGTTGTTTTGCAACCAATTTAAAGACTCTTCTACAGAATGTAACATTTGCTGAACCTCTAGACCTAATGTTGCCAACATTCTATTCAGTCTTCTTGCTGCAGGCTTTTCATCTTCAATTATTAATACGTTCATTTTCAAAATATTTTATGCTTTTAATACTGGCATCAGTTACTTGTTCAAAATGTCTTTTAAAAATTTTTACTGCGTTGCTCTTCTTTATCCATAAGCTCTTTAATTTTCTTTTCTTCCCAATCATTCCCTAAACCAAGAGACTTAAAACCAAAAACACCCAACCAATGAAAAAACATTCCTATTCCCCAGAAAATCCAAGTAGAATAAACTCCGAAATTAGATAAACTATCTTTAAAACTATAACTACTTTTTGTCAATCCAAATATAATAATACCGCTAATAACAATATTAATTATTATGTACACAATAAGGTGAACATAGAATCCCTTTATAGCTTTTACCCTTTTTTTAGCTCTTATAAAACTAGCTTCTTGTGTAAAATTATTATCCATGATTTCTATCTTTTTTCACTTTGTTCTTCCATAATTTCTTTAATCCTCTTTTCTTCCCAATCTTTTCCGATTCCAAATAATCTAAAACCAAAAACTTTTAACCAATGAATAAAAAGTCCAGCGCCCCAACAATAAACAGAAAACCAAAACCAGTGAAAACTAGGCTCAAATTTTAAATTCATAAATATAATAATAGGTATAATTAAACAGTAAACAGTTATATGTGAGTAAAATCCTTTAATATCTTTTACTCTTTTTTGAGCTTTTAAATAACGCTGTTGTTTAGATTGGTCTTGCTTCATTAGATTCTTCTATTATTCTGTTCGTCCATATATTCGTTAATCTTTTTCTTTTCCCAATCTTTACTTATAAACAAATTCACTCCAAAAGTATTTAACGCTTGAAACGTAATTCCAATTCCCCAATACAGCCATATTACATAATTATGATAATTTGTAAGAGCTTCTATAAATGTATTTTTATCATTCGTGTCTCCTGCAATAAAAATAGCAGTTAAAAAAATATTAACAACAATATAAATAAGTAAGTGTTTATAAAATTTACTAATTTTTTCTACTCTTTTGCGAGCCAGAACATATTGTTGCTCTTTTGTAAATTCCTTTTCCATTATCCTTTTCTATTTAAATGATTCTCCTTATCCATCATTTCTTTAATCTTTTTGTCTTCCCAATTTTTACCCAAGAAAATATTGTAATTCTTTACTTCTAAAAAGTGGAAAACTAATCCTATTCCCCATCCAAATATTGGAAACCAAAACCAGTGAAAAAATGGTGAAAATTTTAAATTTATAAAAACCAAAAAAGGAATTACTAAACAATATGAAGCTAAATTTTGATAAAATTCTTTCAATTTTTCTACTCTTTCAATTGCCTTTACATAATTGCTGTTCTCTAAATCTTCTGTGTACATAATATTATTCATTTTAATAAGAAGAGGTAAACTCACCTTAAAAGTTTTGTTGTTGTTTTCTATTTTCACTACTTTTTGAGTAATTAATCCATATCTATCAGCAATATTTTGTAATCCTACATTGGTACTTTTACCAATTGCAGCTTTAAGATTTATATTGTTTTCAATAATTAAATAATTGTCTTCTTCGTAAATATTAATTGTTAGTGGCTTTGAATTAGAGACCACATTGTGTTTTACAGCATTCTCTAATAAAAGTTGCAATGATAAAGGCACAATTTTCAAATCATTATTACTTATTGAATCTGGAATATTGAACTTAACAGCATCTTCAAAACGCATTCCTAACAATTCCATATACGTTTTTGCAAACTTTAATTCTTCCTCAATGGGCACTAAATCTTTATTTCTTTGTTCTAAAACATAGCGATATACCTTAGATAATTTTGTGGTAAATTTTTCAGCCTGATTAGGATTCTCATCAATTAAACTCGTTAATACATTTAAACTATTAAACAAAAAATGTGGATCTAATTGATTCTTTAAAGACTCAAACTTTGCCGTTTCTGTTTTTGCTACAATTTCTTGCTTTGTAGTTTCTTTACTCACAGACGCTTTCCAATTAATCATAAAACCACGTGCATGAAAAAAAGTAGCAACGCCTAATGAAAAAACAAAAGTAAATAAATGAACCCAAGCTAAATTTCCTGTAAAAAAATTTTCAAATTTATATCCGAAAATTAGAATATACTGTATATAGTGAATTATTAAAACAGTAATACCAGTATATATAATTGTAGTAAAAATCCCAATCCATACTCTTTTATTGGTTTCTTGTACCCAATCCCATTTTGAGCTCAAGTATTCATTAATAAATCCGTTTCCTAGACCTAATGTAAAAGAATACATTGCAGAAATTAAAAACACTTGGGCCATCCCTATTATCGTAAATTGTTGATATACAAGGATAAAAAAAAGCCCTAGAAACAAAGTAAGCTTTGTACAAACTATAAAGCCACTTTTTAATTTATTATAAATGTTTATACTCGGTGTTTTCATTTTCGACATTAATATGATAAAATAAACTTACTAAAATTTTATTTCTAAAGAAACATTTTTATCAATAATAGTAAATTGAGCATCCTCAAATTTTGGAGGACCAAAATTCATTACATTATTAGAAGCACCATAATCCTCTATAGGCATTCCATTAGCTTCAAAATCCATTTTACCATTATTGTTTTTATCATGATAACAAATAATTGCATACTCTCCAGCTTCTATGTCTTCAAAAACAACAACACTTTTTCCATTTACAATTTTAGATTCGGCACCTTGTAGAGGTTTCATTCTGAAGTTCGTTTTGTTATATAAAGCAAACTCTACTTTACCTGCATCCGAAGTTGCATTGATAACTTTTGCAGTAATTGTGTTGTTTTGAGCAGTTATTTTGTTTGTAATAAATAATATTGTTATTGTTAAAATGGCTACTATAAATTTCATTATTTTAATTTTAATGGTTAATTATAATGCAAATATGTAACAGAAAGCTAGCTGATAAAATTAAAGAATACCGAGTTGTATATTTTAGTGGATGAATTGTAATTTTTACTCAAAAAAATGTTTTAAAAGTAAAATTATCTCATATTATTCAAATCATATA